>OBJA01000392.1_pt1 | contig 39379 bp, 21 predicted proteins | sample 1519751 | NCBI WGS metagenome assembly OBJA01 (sample SAMEA3881238, study PRJEB22517) | soil metagenome | biome: lake sediment; feature: soda lake sediment; material: sediment, water from around vicinity | place: India | collected 2013-12-23 | depth 3 m
TAACGTGAGTTCGACGTAATTTTTTAAGTTCAGGTTGATGTAAAATATTGAAGATTAAGGCAAATCGATGAATCTTATCGGGATAAGATGAAGAGATTTAACGCCAATATTCAATATTTTACACAAAGCTATCAATAAACCGCTTATAAACAGCAATCTTCTTCTTAAAAATATCTCGATTTATCCCGATAATACTCGTTATTTTTAAATCGAATCTTACTATTTATAAGCGGCCTGAACTCAAAAATTATATCGAACTCACGTTAATATACAGCTGCCAAGGAATTTCCTTGGCAGCATAGTTAGGGCGACCATACCGGTCGCCCTTTTTGTATCTCTTGAATATGATTTCTGTATTAAAATCTTCTGCTTCATTTCATGTATTTCAACAGAAGGTGTCATGTTACGATGAGTGAGATATGTTTTTTTTGTAAAAAATCTGACTTTCATATATATTTGCCCAAAATTGCAGGCACGTTAATAATCTGCAAATAAGCGAGAATGAGCATGAAGTATATTAGAAACTTTTGTATAATAGCACATATAGACCATGGTAAAAGTACGTTGGCAGACAGATTGTTAGAGTTTACCAAAACTATTTCTGACCGTGAAGCTCAAGAACAAGTACTTGATAATATGGATTTGGAACGAGAGCGTGGTATTACTATCAAGAGTCACGCAATTCAAATGAATCACGAGTATAACGGACAGCCTTATGTGCTTAATTTAATTGATACTCCGGGTCATGTTGACTTTTCATATGAGGTTTCTCGTTCTATTGCTGCATGTGAAGGTGCCTTGCTTATTGTTGATGCAACGCAAGGTATTCAGGCACAAACTATTTCTAATTTATATTTGGCTATTGAAAACGATTTGGAAATTATTCCGGTACTTAATAAAATGGATTTACCCAGTGCAATGCCGGAAGAGGTAAAAGACCAAATTGTTGAACTTATTGGTTGTGACCGCGAAGATATTTTGGAGGCAAGCGGTAAAACCGGACTCGGGGTAGAAAAAATCCTTGAGCATATTATTGAGCGTGTTCCTGCTCCTAAAGGCGACCCTAATGCTCCGTTGCAAGCACTTATTTTTGATTCGGTATTTAATTCGTTTCGTGGTATTATAGCGTACTTTAAAATTTTAAATGGTACGCTTAAAAAAGGCGATAAGGTAAAATTCGTAAATACAAAACGTGAATATGATGCTGATGAGGTTGGTGTATTACGTTTAGGAATGGAATCTCGCCCGGAAGTCTCAACCGGTAATGTTGGGTATATTATCTCCGGTATTAAACTATCGAAAGAGGTTAAGGTTGGAGATACGATTACGCATGTTCATAATCCGTGCGAAAAGGGTATTGAAGGATTCGAAGATGTAAAACCAATGGTATTTGCCGGTATCTATCCGGTTGATACTGACGATTACGAAGAATTACGTGCTTCAATGGAAAAGTTGCAGTTAAACGATGCCTCTCTTACCTATGAATTAGAATCCTCGGCTGCCTTAGGTTTTGGGTTTCGTTGTGGATTCTTAGGACTGTTGCATATGGAAATTATTCAGGAACGTCTCGATAGAGAGTTCGACATGAATGTGATTACTACAACGCCAAACGTATCGTATCTTTGCTATACTAAAAAAGGAGAGGTGCTCAAAATTAATAATCCTACCGACCTTCCGGAACCCACAAAAATTGATTATATTGAAGAGCCCTACATTCATGCACAAATAATTACTCATGCCGATTATATTGGCGGAATCATGAAATTATGTATTGATAAACGAGGGATTTTAAAGAACCAAATATATATGACCGGTAATCGTGTTGAGGTTACGTTTGATATGCCCTTAGGAGAAATTGTATTCGATTTTTATGATAAGCTTAAATCCATATCAAAAGGATATGCGTCATTTGATTATCATCTTACCGGTTTTAGAGAATCCAAATTGGCAAAACTCGATATTTTATTAAATGGTGAGCCGGTAGATGCTCTTTCTGCACTAATTCACCAAAGCAATGCCTATGAGTTTGGGAAAAAAATCTGTGAAAAGTTAAAAGAACTTATTCCGCGTCAACAGTTTGATGTTGCTATTCAGGCGGCTATAGGGACAAAAATTATTGCTCGCGAAACAGTTAAAGCTCTAAGAAAAGATGTTACTGCAAAGTGCTATGGCGGTGATATTACCCGAAAACGTAAACTGCTCGAAAAGCAGAAAAAGGGTAAAAAACGCATGAAACAAGTTGGTAATGTTGAGGTGCCTCAAAAGGCCTTTTTAGCAGTTTTAAAACTAAACGATTAATTTCTCTGTAAAATCTCAGAGAGAATCTGTGTTACTTTTTCTTTTTTTATTGGTTTTGCAATGTATGCATAACATCCTATCTCTTTTGCAAACTGACGTTCGTTTTCTAAATCAAATGCAGAAAGAATAATAATGGGTAGCTGAGGATGTATTTCAAGTATTTTTTTACTTGCTTCAAAGCCATTCATTTTTGGCATTTTCACGTCCATAAATACCATTGCAACATCCGGGTTTTCGGTAAATAATTGTACTGCTTGTACTCCATTATGTGCCCGTATAATACGTACCTTAGAAAAAGAAAGAACCGTTTCAATATATAAGTAGTTAGTATCATCATCTTCTGCAACTAAAACAAGAGGAGCTTTTTCTGTAGTAATAATGTGATTGTGGTCTTTTGTATCTCCAATGCTTGCAGGAATATACGGAATGGTAAAATAGAAAATAGAACCTTTTTGCTCTTCAGACTCAACCCACATGTTTCCGCCCAGCAGAGCACATATTTTATGTGAGATAGCAAGTCCTAAGCCCGTGCCACCATATTTTTTAGATGGGTGTTGTACTTGATGAAATCGTTCGAAAATAATTTCTTTATGTTTCTCTGATATACCAATACCACTGTCTTCTACATAAAAGATGAGGTTTGAGTCTTGACCAAGCGTATACCCCAATTTTATTTCACCTTTTTCAGTAAATTTAATAGCATTGCTGAGCAAATTTGTAATAATTTGTCTTATTCGTGATTTATCAGTAATAATTGCGGCATCATCTTCGAGTCCGAGATGGAGAGAGAATTGTAAATTTTTTGCCGCAAATTGTGGGGCAAAAAAGTCAGAAACTTGTTGAATTACCTCGTTTACAGAAACCGTTTCTTTGCAAATGTGTAAGGTGTTACTTTCTATGCGAGAAATGTCGAGAATATCATTAACAATAGAAAGAAGTTGTTTACTGCTTTCCACAACAACATCCGCATATTTTTTTCGCAAGTCAAAACTCAAATTAGGATCTTTAAAGAATTCTGCAAATCCAATAATACCATTCATTGGTGTTCTAATTTCATGACTCATATTAGCAAGAAATGCTGATTTGAGTTTATCGCTTTCTTCGGCTTTTTCTTTTGCCACTACTAATTCTTCGAGGAGTTTTTTACGTTCGGTAACATCTTCTTTTATTGCAACAAAGTGGGTAATTACTCCATCTTTAAAAATGGGAGTAATAACTGCTTTTTCCCAGAAAAATTCACCATTCTTTTTCTTATTATGAAATTCGCCTTCCCAATTTTTACCGGAGAGAATCGTGTTCCATAATGTTTTATAAAAACGCTCAGGTTGAGTGCCGGATTTGAGAATAGCAGAGGTGTTTCCAACAGCTTCTTGAAATGAATACCCACTTACTTCACAAAATTTAGTATTTACGTACTCAATAATTCCGGCGTGATTGGTTATTACAATACTTACCGGGCTTTGTTCTATTGCACGACCTTGCAGTTCAACACGAGCAAATGCTTCTTTTTTATCGGTTACGTCATGTACAATAGAGTGAATGTATGTTATCCCATTTATTTCAACCGGACTGCTGTATACTTCAACATCTCTAATAGTGCCATCAGCTTTTCGGTGTTGAAACTCAAAATATGATTGTCTTCTTTCTTGTGTTTCTTGTACTTTTTTTACAATTTCATCATAAGAAAGGGCATCTATTTCAAAGATATATTTTTCTAAAAATTCCTCTTTTGTATACCCATAATATGCTAGTGCTGCAGTATTAACATTAATTATTTTACCATCTAGTGGGTTGATTAAGAATTGAATTGCCGTATGCTCTTCAAATTGTTTTCGGTATAACTCTTCACTCTCTCGTAATGATAATTCAATATTCTTTCGTTCAGTAATATTTTCAATATACCCCTCAAGAGCAATTACCTCATTATTTTTATTATATATAGCATGCCCACGCTCACAAACCCATATAACAGAAGAGTCTTTTTTATTGATTCTGTACTCTAAATTAAATTGAGAATGTTCAGTAATTTTTCTCGAGATTTCTGAAAAAACAAAATCTTTGTCGTCAGGATGAGTTATTGCAGCATATGTTCCTTGTTCTCCAATCATTTCTTCAATCGAGTAGCCGGTAAGACCAAGTACTCCATCGCTCACAAATTCAGTGTCCCAATTTTTATTAGGTTTACACCGGTAAAACATACCGGGGATATTTGAAAACAAGGAGGCAATTTTACGATTACTTTCTTCTAATTGATCTTGAACTAAGCGTTCTTCTGTTTGGTCGTGAATAATAAATATTAATCCCTCTAGAATGTGTTCGTTACTATAGAAAGGAGAAATACTTTCATAAATAGGTGTTTTTTTATTATTGGCATCTATTATATGTGCTCTGTAAACGGTATGAGTTTTTTTAGTATCTAATACATGGCGAATAATTTCTGGATGTGATGTGTTTTTTTGTTCAATATGTAAAACGGAGTCAATATGTTTGTTTATAATATGTTTTTGGTCTAATCCAATCAGCGTTTCGGCTATTGGATTTATATATTGAATTATTCCGGCATTATTGGTTACAAGTACCGCATCTCCCATGCTGGAAATAATTGTACGAAACTCTTGCTCAAAGGTATATAAGCGTTTATAGCTTTGTTTTTTTACATATGTTGTAATGTAGCCAAATGTAAGAATAAGTATTACAATGCATAAACTGAAAATAATGAGGATAAACTGAGTTGTTTTGGTTTTGTGATCTTTTAAGGCATTCACAGGAAGTTTTGAATACAAAACAAACTCTGTATTCGGAATCGTTTGCAGTACATATAATGACTTTGTGGTAGGGTGTTGGTAGGTGTAGAATAAAGATGGATTTTGCAATGCGTTTTCTATCAGTGAATCAGGTATAAAAAAAGTATGGGAATGGCTACTGTCAATTATATGAGCACTGCCGCCATATTGATATATAACATCATTCTTTTTATATAATATCCCGGATTGCAGAGCAGATGTTTCAAATGGTTTTTGCGCAAGAATAGGATAGAGCGTTTCATGTAAAACATGTTCAAATACGAGTATGCCCAGCTTTTCTTGAGCGTTGGAATAGATGGGGTTAAAAAGAACAGCTATTATACAGGAATCGTGGTTGTAGTAAAATGAAAAGCCAAAATTATCGGTAACTTCTTCTATACAGGTAGTGGTAATTTTTGAGTAGTCTTTTTCTACTGTAGAAGATATGCTTGAATTACAATCGGCATCCATAAATGATATGGAATAGTATTGTTGTTCCTTAGATATTTGTTGTAGAAATGATAGTAACAGTTTTGTGTGAGTGTCATCTGAATACTGCAAGAAATTTTCGATTTTTTGTGTTAAAAACGGGTTTGCAGCAATAGTAGTTACTTTATGCTTTTCGGTTTTAAACCAATCAGAAATTGAATGTTTTTTGAGAGAATTTCCGGTTGTAATAATTCTATATGCTCCGTCTGTTATAATTGTATTTTGTTGAATAAAATAGATAATGCCAAATCCTAAAATTCCACAGAATAGAATTGTGGCAACAATAACAGATATTTTAACATGCTTGAAAATAGACATATTTGTATACGATACATACAGTATATACAAATGTACTATTTTCAAAAAAAATTACTATGCGTACAAATACTTGTTTTGAGATAGGGTTTTATATTCTTTGCGTGTTTTAAAAAAAGGGGTAAAGATGTATGCTCTTTTACATTTTTATTGTATTTTTATAGTTGGTTTTAGGGTTTTAAAATAGAGAGAGTATGAGGAAATATGTATTTTTCGCAACTATTATTTTTACACAACTTGCTTATGCTCAAGTGTTTTATGCGACAGATTTTGAATCGCAAGCGGTTGGTGTGGCATATACTCGTCCAGTTTGGCAAGCAGATGGTTTTCAAACAGCTACTTGGGATAATGGTTTAGCTACGCGAACATCAATTGATAACAGTACCTCAGTTTCCGGTACAAAGTCACTCCGTGTAACATATCCTGCAGGAGAGTTTGGCACAAATGGAACCGGTTGTCAGATTCCTTTACAATTTACCCCGCAAGACGAGGTGTATATGTCATATTGGTTAAAATTTTCTGATAATTTTAGCTGGGGAACTACCAGTGAAGGAGGAAAATTACCCGGTTTCGCCGGAGGAGGCAGGTGTAGTGGTTGTTCTCATTGCGATGGCACTAATGGTTTTTCTGCTCGTTTAATGTGGCGTCAAGGAGGTAGAGCGGTCTTGTATTTATATCATATGGATAAAGCAAATAACTGTGGCGATGATATTCAATTAGTATACCCCTGGGGCGATAATGTGGTATTTGAAAAAGGGAAATGGTATCATGTTATGCAACGAGTAAAAATTAATACCGATGGAAGTGCATCTGCCTATGATGGCGAAGTTGAATTGTGGGTAAATGGCTATCAGGTATTGTCTATATCAGGATATAGGTTTACGGCAAACGGCGATAAGGTGGATAATTTATATTTTTCTACCTTTCATGGAGGTGCAAGTACGGCATGGGCTCCAACAGAAACCTGTTATACCTGGTTTGATGATATTCGTATTTCTTCCAATGCTGCCGATGTTTCAATGCAGTCTTGTCAAGGTCCCAATTTAGGTTCAAATACCAGCTTATGCGGGGTTTCTTCGGTTACCTTAGATGCAAACGTGCCCGAAGATAATGCGACCTTTCAGTGGGTGAAAGACAATGCAACAATGGGAACAAATTCAAGCATAACGGTTTCTGACCCTGGAACCTATGTGCTTATTTATGATAGTTTAGGTTGTGTCCGTCGCGATACGATTATCGTTAATTCAAGTTTACAACCTAATCTTGGCTCTAATAGAGAAATATGTGCTACATCATTTGAAATTCTTGACGCTCAAGATCAAGGAGTAGGATATACCTATGCGTGGACAAAAGATGGTGATAGTATAGAAGGTGCAATGTCTAGAACCTTTGCTGCATATCAGCCGGGCACATATAGAGTTACCATTTCTGCTACCGGTTGCTCCGATGCATTTGATGAAGTAACGCTTACATCGGGTTTTTTAACCGTGCCGAATGTAATTGGGGCTCCTAGTTCCGAAGTAACTCTTACCGTACAAAATCAAGGTGAGAATTATGCCTGGTATACTTCTGCAGATGCTGAAACAGTTTTGTTTACCGGTAAATCATACACAACTACGGTAGGTTCGGAGTCTCGCTTTGTGTATGTTGAAGATGCCGGTGGTTTTACCGGACTTATTGGTAAAAAAAATTCCGGTGTTACCTTTACCGATGATAGATTTGACCGTCGAATGCGTTTTGAGGTATTTCGTAATCTTACGGTTGATTCAATTACGATTTATGCGGTAGCAGAACAAGATGTTACTATACGTATTCTTGGTTCTGATCAAACAACAGTAATTCATACCATTACACACACAAATATTCCTGCCGGCGAAAATAGAATTTTTATTGGATCTCATTTAGAACCGGGGCTTTATTATATGGATGCTATGGGGTCAACAGGTAGATTATTATATTCAAATCAAAATGACCCAGACATTTCGTTTCCGTATACAATAAACGGAATTATATCAATATTAGGGTCAAATTTAGCATGGATAGATAATTATCCATACTATCTCTTTTTCTATAATTGGCGTGTTTCAACAGGAAATACTTGTGCTCGTACGCCGGTATTTATTGAGGCGGAACCGGTGGAGCAAACACCGGATATTCTAAAACTTGAGGCCGAAGATGCATCGTATACCGGAGCAACTTTCGTAACAAATCCTGCCGGATATTCCGGAACTGGTGCGGTATATTTACAAACGGGTTCAATAACTTTTACATTGAGTGTTCCCGAAGCAGGGGCATATTCTTTACATATGAGAGTGGCAACAACAAACGGACATAAAGATCAAGATTTATATGTGAATGGTAGTTATGGCTCAAAATTAATTTTTCCTGCAAATAATCAGTATTTCGATTTTTATGCCGGAAGCATAATTCTTAATCAGGGAACAAATACTATTATGATTGATGCTGATTGGGGATATATGACCTTTGATTATATTACGCTTGAATCGGCAGAACCAATAGATTATTCTCTTGCTGATGTTAATCTTATTAATCTAAATTCTGACCAAAAAACAAGGGATTTATATGCGTATCTCCGCTCGCAATATGGGACTAATATAATTTCCGGACAAACAGCGTATTGGGATGAATTACGTGCTGTAGCCGAAAAAACACCAAAGCTTCGTGCTTTTGATTTTCAATCATATACTGTTGGCTATCCATATTTATGGGATAATGGTGTGGGCGGTCATACCTTTGGGTGGATTGACCGTGGGGTAACCCAAGAGGCAATAGATTGGTATTATGCAACTAACCAAGAAGGGATTGTCAGCTTCCAATGGCACTGGCATTCTCCATGGGGTGGTGCTGTTTCAACAAATACCTTTTATACACAATACACTAATTTTAATGCAAGCTTGGCTATTGTGCCGGGCAATCCTGAATATACTGCAATTATAAGAGATATTGATTCTATAGCAAGTCAGTTAAAACGATTAGAACATGCAGGAGTACCTGTGTTATGGCGTCCGTTACATGAAGCCGGTGGTGAATGGTTTTGGTGGGGAGCACAAGGTGCTGCGGTTTGTATGGAATTGTATGATATTTTATTTGACCGTCTTACCAATTATCATAATTTGAATAATCTTATTTGGGTATGGTCAACCCCCGAACCGGCATGGTATCCGGGAAATGATAAGGTAGACATTATTGGATACGACTCATATCCCGGAGCATTTAATTATACAACGCAAAAAGGAATGTTCGACCAATTATATGCAATTGTTGAGGGACGGAAAATGATTGCAATGTCAGAAAATGGTCCAATACCACATATTGATGATTGTATAGATCAATCGGCTATGTGGCTCTATTTTTCATCGTGGGACAATTTAGTTGTAGCTCAAAATTCAACAGAACATATTCAATATGTATATAGTCATCCGAATGTTATAACACTTGATGATACGCTTCCGGTAGAAATAACACAAACAATTACCTTAGAACAAGGTTGGAATCTTATTTCTGTTTCTGTTTTATGTACAGACGTTCCCTCAGGTACAGACGTTGCATGCAACGTCTCTACAGTATTTGAAAATTTGGATGTGGAAATTGTGAAAAATGCAGATGGATTTTGGAAGCCAGATCACGCACATGAATTTAATTCATTGCATACACTTGAAACGGGTAAGGGATATTTGGTGTATATGAATACGGCGGGAACTATTGAAATTACGGGAATGATTGTACAGACGCCCAATTTGGGCGTCTCTATGGGCTGGCAATTAATAGGGTATCCCTGCTGTAAAGCCGCATGGCCATGCGTCTCTACGCCAATATCCAATTATTTTGATGCTACAAACTGCCAACAAATAAAAAACTTTGATGGCTTTTGGGAGCCCAATGAGCCCTTAAACAGTATTCAAAATTTTGAACCGGGTAAGGGATATTTTTTAAAAAAATAAGTATTGCAGATGCTTGCAAACAATTAAACGTATAAATTCTAAAAACAATAACATATGAAACACATCTACATTCTTTGTATTATCTTTCTTATAGGAAGTGTAAATCCGGTTTTTTCTACCAAATTAGTTGAGGTAAAAGTTGTTGACAAAGACCATATTATGCTCTATTTTTTAGACGGTGAGGTTGTGTATCCTGAAGATGTAGCCCAATTGGGTGCTCGCTTACATACAAGTACAACTCATGCAAACGACAACACTCTTGTAACATATGGCACCGCTTTAAATACTGCAAATGCGGCAACAGTGGGTAACTGGATAATAAAATCTACCGATGATGGTAATTTTGGATCTGCCGGTAGAGCTCCTACAAATGTGTATCGTAAATCAAAACTTTCCGGTGCTTCTCAAGAAAATTGGAATACGGGAACCAATGATTATAACTACGATTGGACATATGAACATATCATTTTTTTACGATTGCCATTTTCTATGGTGCAAGGAAATACCTATACGCTTGAATTGAATGCGAATTTAAATTCAGATATTACTACAACAACATTTACGTATGATATTTTTACTTCAAAATCAGAAGCAATACGTGTTAATATTTATGGTTACCTTTCTGATGAAAGCATAAAAGCTGCAGATGTGTATATGTGGATGGGAGATGGTGGGGCTCGCAATTATGCAAGCTTTGAAGGAAATGATGTGTTTATATATGATGTTACTGCAGGAACACACCAGAAAGTTGGCACACTGAGCTTTTGGAGAAATAATGCCGGTGAAACAACACATGGTCATAGAATGATTCAAAGTAATGTGTGGAATGCAGATTTTACCGGATTTAATACCCCCGGCACTTACCGTTTAGTTGTTGATGGTATTGGTTGCAGCGAAGAGTTTGAAATAAAACCCGATGCTTATTACAATCCCTATTTAGTTAGCACACGCGGATTCTTTTATATGCGAATAGGGCAAGATAATCTTGATATGGTTCCGGTTCCTCGTCGCCCACACTATATTCCCGGTGTGTCTCCGGCAAATACGGTTGTGTATATCACCACCATGCATCCGTATCATGCAAATTGGAGTACCTTCTGTGATGGTGATAAATGGGATTGTAAAGATGCTTGGGCACCGTATTCAACCGGACGAACAAATCCGAATGCTTATGGTGGACATAGCGATGCACTTGATTGGGATAGGCATCTTGGGCATGTGAGTATTATTTATGATATGCTTATTCCTTACATTATTACCGAAGGGGTTCTTTCTGATGATGATTTAGGTATTGCAGAAAGTGGTAATGGCATTCCTGATATCATTGATGAGGCACGAAATGAGGTTGACTTCTGGCTTCGCTTACGTGATGGAAAAGGATACAGCCATGGGCTTAATAATCCAAATAACTCAAATGTCTTGTATCAAGCCGCAAATACTGCTGTTGCGGCATGGGCAAATGCCGCAAATGCCGCAATGCTTTCGCAGGCATTTCAAGTTTCCGGACATACAGCTCTTTTTGAAGAGTATAGAGATAGTGCCATTAATGCATATACATACGCAAATTCATTGGCAGACCAAATGCTGAATAATACACAAGGTATTGGTGCCGGAAATATGCGTGGACGAGATTTTAAAGCAACAGCAGCCGCATTTTTATATAATATTACCGGAAATACAAGCTATGAAAATGATTTGAATTCATTAACAAGTGTTACAAGTAGCAGTTCTACCATTCAAAGTGGTACGCAAAATCAATTGTATGCTGTTGCCGGATATTTATTTACAAAACAGCCAATTAATTATCCTACCTTACATGCAAACATGAAGGCCTCTCTTATTGCCGAAGCAAAACTTCGTGAGGCAAATTTTTCAACAACGCGTCCTTCTCGAAGAGCAACCGACGATACGCAAGGTTGGTTTGTTACAGAAATGGTAATACAACGTACCATTATTGCTCATGCTATTTCTGAGCCGGGTGCAGATAAAACCTTGTTTGAAAATGCGCTTATTCTTGAAGCCGACTGGTCGCTCGGAAGAAATCCGCTTAATATGATTCAAATGACAACGGCTACTACACCGCTTGCTCATAAAAAAAGTGTTATTAATGCATATACCAGCGGATGGAACGACGGCGTACCGGGGGTGCATCCCGGGCATACTCCATATATGAATATCTACGATTGGGGCGGAAATATGGCTATGGGAAATCCAAGTTGGATGACATCAAAAAATTATCCTGCTGCTTTTTCAGGAGGAACAAATCCGCCTAATTTACAATGGCCTCAAGGAGAATTATATTATAATGTACGATACTTTTATGCGGCAAATGAATTTACTCCACAACAAACCATGAGAGGCAAGCAAGCCTTATACTCTTATCTGCATGCAATCAGTCCCGCAGCACAACAAGGATGTGCGGTGCCGGTATTAGTTGCTCCAACTTCAATCTGCGGCCTCCCATCGGCAATTATAGAAACGGGTCTAACTCCGGGAGGAAAAACAATTACGTGGTATAAAGATGATGTGCTAATTCCCGGACAAACAGGCACAACGCTTACAATAACACAAGGGGGAACCTATAAAGTTAGTGTTGATAGTTTAGGATGTGTTCGCTCATCACAAAGAACGGTTGGAGGTGCTCTTAATCTCAATCTTGGCGTTGATAGAACTCTTTGTACTGAAACCTCGTTTGTGCTTGACGCAGGAAGTGAAGCAATTCCAAATGTGAGCTATGCATGGAATACCGGAGCAACAAGTAAAGAAATTACGGTTACAAAACCGGGAACATATAGTGTTACGGTAAGTGCTCAAAGCTGTACCTCGGTTACCGATGAGGTACTTATTTCTTCTCAGTTACTCACCGTTCTCGGCGATACTTTATGTGAGCCGGGAACAGCGTCATTACACATTATTGGTTCAGATAATTACGCCTGGTACACATCTCCCAGTGGTGGCGTTGCGGTAGAAACAGGGCAATTATACAGTCCGTATGTTACCCAAACAACCATATTCTATGCTGCCGAACAAGGTGGCTTTAGTGCAAATTTTGGTAAAACCTCGCAGGGGAGTGGCGATAAATGGTCAATGGGAAATGGCTTTGACGGTGAAGATAAAATGAATAAAGTAACGGTTTTACAAGCTATAACACTTGAAAGTGTTGCTGTATTTGTCCTTAATAATGGCACTAATGTTACAATTAATCTTACGCAAAACGGTTCGGTTGTTCATACAGCAACCGTAAGCGGATTATCTACCGGAAAGCAAACAATTCCGCTTAATTTTTTCCTTGTTCCCGGAGAGTATATCATGGATGCCGAAGGTACAACAGGAGCTATATCGTTTGAAGCTTCAGATGCTAATTTTCCATATTCATACCCCGGCTATATTTCATTTACCTATAATATTAGTTGGCAAAGTGGCTGGTATGGTTTCTTTTATGATTGGAGAGTTACGGTAGGAAGTAGTTGTGCTCGAACACCCGTTACTGCTATAGTTGACAATAATCATCACTCATGTACCGGCGATAAAACACAAGCAATTGCTCTCCAAACAGGATGGAATCTAGTATCAACCTATATTACTGCCGGTGATAATACCATAGAAACACTTTTTGCCGGACTTGATGTAGCGCAAATTAAAACCGCTGATGTGTTTTGGAAAGAAGGATTGGCTCCTGAGTTTAATCATTTACAAGAAATAGAAGCCGGTAAAGGATATTTGGTGTATATGAATACGGCGGGAGTACTTGAAATTACAGGCGTTCCAACCGTAGAGACGCCCAATTTGGGCGTCTCTACAGTTGGTTGGAACCTCATAGGTTGTCCGTTTCAAAATACTACTGAATTTTCATTATTTTTTGATGAAACAAATGTACAAATCATAAAAGATTTTAATGGATTCTGGATACCTAACGACCCCGTTTCATCTATAGACAGTTTTGCGCCGGGAAGAGGGTATTATGTGAAGAAATAAGGGAAATGGTAAATGCTGAATGGTTAATTAGAAATCTGTCAAAAGACAGACGCAGTGTTGAACCGAGCGATAGCGAGCTCATTGACCGAAGGGAGATAATACTGAATGTAGGGGACAATATTTTTCGGCCAATTCCCCGAAAACCTGACAGTGTAAGATGGTAATGACAGTGTTTAAGCAGGAAAAATGAAATGGTGAATGTAGAGGCGAGATGCTTTCGCTCTGTTGAAGTAAGAAGATATTATGTATAGAAAAAAATAATGATGCGTGTATTTTTATTGCTTGTATGTTTTTTCTGTGTTACTGAACTGTTGTCGCAACACAATTCATATTCGGTACAAAGCTTTTCTCGAGAATATGGTTTGCCAAACACAACAATTTATTCTATGCATGAAGATGCACGTGGGATACTGTGGTTTGGTACAGAGAATGGATTGTACTGGTATAATGGATATTCCTTTTCTCGAATAGATAATACAGATTCCCATCTTTCTAATTATATAACTGCAATTATTGAAGTCGACAAAAATAATCTACTTATTGGAAGTAGAGAAGGAGTGTTTTTGCTTAATACAGCAATATTAAGCTATACTAAGCTAGCCGGTTCTTTTTCAATAAATAGTATTGAAAAACTATCTTCACATACTTTTATTTTTGCAAGCTCGGAACATCCTTTTTTGCTTACCTACTCATATGGCTCTTGTGTTCATACTCATACAATAGATACGATTGCTCTCTCACAAGAAACATCTCGTGTAAAAGTTGATGTGAATGGAGGAATATGGCTCAGTCATTTACAAAATGTATATTACTCTAAAAATATTATTTCAGGAATAATTGAAACCATTTTTTCGAGTCCATATACAATTACTGGTATAGCTTCATTAGGAGATATGATGTATGTAGCAACAACACAAAAGGTTTATTCAATTAATATTCATTCTAAACATGTATCTGAAATTGATATTCATTCTAAACAAAATACTTCGTATTATATTAAATTTTTAGATATTCATTCAGATAGTACCCTTATTCTTACTACTGATAATGCCGGAATTTTAATAGCTACTATAGATGGAGAAATTGTTGAGTATATCTCAAAAGAAACATATCCTCAGATAGCATCTCATACTATTCATAAAGCATATATTGATTCTAATAATCATATTTGGATGAGTGTGTTAGGTAAAGTTTTGCAGGTTTTGATTAAAAAAACTGATAAAAACTTCTTTCATATTTCTACCGAACATGGTTTACGAAATCCAATAATTAAAACAACGCTGTATGATTCGCAAGGCACTCTCTGGATTGGTTCTGATGGTGGTGGCATTTCATATATTACCGATTATAAAAATAATAAGCAAGTAACACAAATGCCATTATCTCCCCCAAAAATTATGTGTTTTTTTGAAACAGAGGACTATATTTGGGTTGGCACGTATATTAACGGTTTACATCGTATTCATAAATCATCAAAACGTATCCAACATATCCCTATAATAATAGAAAATAAGCCGGTAGAAAATATTTTTGCTGTTCATATTCTTAATGATTCTATTGTTCTTATTGGTAGTTTAGGGTATGGTTTTGTGGTATTTAATCAAAACAAGAACATGGTCACGCAAATTACTCAAGGAGAATTAGATGGACAGCGTATAGATATTAATAAATTTATATCGGCAATAAGAATCGACCATCGAGAAAATGTGTGGGTCGCTAGTTTGGGGGGAGGTGTGTATGTGTTTGATAATCAATTTAATTTAATTGACAGGTATTCAATTACACGTGCAAATAATAAGATTGAAAGTCATTTAATATATTCTTTAGCCATTGATTCTAAAAACAGAATATGGGCAGGCAGTTTAACCGGAATTAGTATTATAGATAGAGATAATGCAGAAATACATTTTTTGAAAGCAACAGAGTATCCTACATTAAGTAGCAATCATTATATATTGTGTCTTGATTCAATGTGTTATGTTAATTCGCCGGGTTATATGACAGAAATTTCAATTCAAGATTTTTCTGTTCGTCCGTTTACCATGTTGCATGGTATAGAATCTATACAGTTTCGGAGTAATCATTCAGAGATATTATCAAATGGGACTATTCTCGTTTCAGGAGATAATGGTATTTCAGAAGTTAATCCTCATAGAATGAGAAAGAATCAGCAAAAACTCCGATTCCCGGAACCTCAGATAGTAATACAAAACACATTGTATGCATTTTCGAAAAATATTCGATTGCCATATTATAAGAATACAATATATATTGATTTTCCGGCTATTAATTATGCATTTACCCAAGATATTCGGTATGCTTATTCAATTTCAGGGAATAATATTGAATTTCAGGACTTGGGTAAAAAGCATGATATGTTATTCATGAATTTAGCCCCCGGTACGTATAAAATTACCTTATTTGCTTTTTTTGAACATCAGCAAGAATCTGCTAAAACAATAGATTTTACTATAATAATTACACCTCCGTTTTGGAAAACCATGTGGTTTATTGCTAGTGTGTTTTTACTGCTCTTTTTTATTGTATACTTTGCTATAAAAAGGCGGTTTTATAAAATGAGAAAACAAGCATTTATTTTAGAACAAAAAGTTCAAGAACGTACAAAATTTATACAAGCTCAAATAGAGGAACTAGAAAGATTGAATACGGCATTGTTACAAAAACAGAAAAAAACAGAAAAATTATATTCTGTAATTTCTCAAGAGCAAATTCAAGAAAATATTTCACAATTTCAATCGCACGAAGAAGAGTTTGTAGAAAAAACCATGGCATATATATATGAACATATTGCCAAAGAATCTCTCTCTGTCGAAGAATTAAGTGAACACGCAAACTATAGTAAAATACAGTTTTATAGAAAAATTAAAAAAATTACCGGATTAACACCTAATGATGTAATTAAAACAACACGCTTAAAAATGGCAGAAGAATTATTATCGTCACGTAATTATTCAATTGCTGAGGTTTGTTATAAGGTGGGGTTTTCAGATCCTCGTTATTTTAGTAGATGCTTTAAAGACCAGTATTCTCTTGCTCCCTCAGAATATATTAAAAGCAGAAAAGTATAGTTTTTTTTTTAAAAATGATATTTTTATGTCATGCAAATGATATTTTTATTGCCATTCTTTTATATATATCTATGGTATTTTTACAGATGATTTAATGTGTAAAAAACTACCAGTATGAAAAAAAATATTTTAGTATACGTTAGTATTCTTTTTTGTGTATCACAGGTATATGCAACAAAATTGGTTGAAGTAAAAGTTGTTGACAAAGATTTTATTATTGTTTATTTTAAAGATGGAGAAGTAGTTCGGCGAGATAATGGAATAGGGAATTGTGCCTATGAAGGTCACTGTCATAGTAATGATGGGAGCAGTACCGTATGGTTTGGAACTCCTCTTCAAACAAATAATGCAATAAATACGGCAAATTGGTCTATAACTTCAACGAATCATGCGTATTATAATACGGCACGTAATCCACAAAATGTGTATAGAAAAACTAAGCCGGGAGGGATGAATCAAAGCGGGTGGCAAGGTTCGGATTATACATATGACTATACCTTAGAGCATTGGATATATTTACGAATGCCGCAATCTATGCAACAAGGGAGTGCATATACGATTCAAATAAATGGTAACACAAACACAGATGTTACCAGTCTAACCTTTACCTATGATATTTTCCAAATTAAATCGGAGGCAATTCATGTTAATTTAGTTGGATATGCCGCAAATTCAGCTATAAAAGCTGCCGATTTATATCACTGGATGGGAGATGGCGGTGCTCGTGATTATAGTTCTTTTGTTGGTAATACCGTCTATATTTATAATGTGAATACACAACAATCACAAGCGGTAGGGCAGGTTACGTTTTGGCGTAATAGTGCTGTTGAAACACATACATATAATTTCACTCGTTCTAATGTATGGAATATAGATTTTACCGGGTTTACCACTCCCGGTACATACCGTTTAGCTGTTGAAGGAGTTGGTTGCAGCGAAGATTTTGTTATTTCTGATGATGTATATAGAGCCCCGTTTAAAGTTTCTACACGTGGCTTCTTTTATATGCGTGTGGGAGAAGATAATAAGGAAATTTCCCCTCGTCCGCGTGAACCTTTATTTATACCCGGTGTTGATGGAACAACGGTATATATTACTACCATGCATCGTCAGCATCCGAATTGGGGAACGTTTGCAAGTGGAGACCCTTGGGATGTCCCAAATGCATGGGCTCCTTATTCTACGGGTAGAACAAACCCGAATGCTTGGGGAGGTCATAGCGATGCATACGACTGGGATAGGCATTTAGGGCATGTGTCTATTATTTGGGATATGTTGCTACCATATATTCTTACCAATGGTGCCATTGGCGATGATGATTTAGGAATTAGCGAAAGCGGTAATGGTATTCCTGATATTATTGATGAAGCACGATTTGAAGTAGATTTCTTTTTGCGAATACGAGACGGAAAGTCATATAGTCAAGGATTAACCTGTCCGATAAGTAATACAAATAGAGTTATCTATCAAGCCGGAGGAAATGCAATTTCTGCATGGGCAAATGCATTAAATAGTTCCATGCTTGCCGAAAGTTTTAGAATATCCGGTCACACAGCATTAATGCAAGAATATACAGACTCTGCTGTTGCTGCCTATACCTATGCAAAATCATTGGCCGATCAAATGTTAAATACACTTCATAATTTTGGTGAAGGATTTACTCGTGGAAGAGATATGAAAATGTCGGCAGCTGCCTATTTGTATAATCTTACGGGAGATACGTATTATGAAAACGAAATGGCTTCTGAGAGTAATTTTCCGAATGGGACATCAGCTGTAGTTAATTATCAAACAGGACAAGATATGAATCAATTATACGGAATAGCTGCATATCTCACAACCCCTAGACCCGTAAATTATCCTGCATTACAAAACAATATGCGGGCTTCAATTATTCTTGAAGCAAAACAAAGAGAGGCGAATTATTCGACTACTCGCCCAACGAGACGGGCAGTTGCTCAAGAAAATGGATATTTCGTAACGGTGCAAAATGTGCAACGTACTATTCTTGCTCATGCGGTAGCTACAGATCCTGCTGATATTGAGTTTTTTGAAAGAGCATTGTATTTAGAAGCAGATTGGGGGCTTGGACGGAATCCGGCAAATATTATTCAAATGACCACAGCTTCAACCAGTTTAGCAGATAAAAAAAGCGTGCAAGCTGCATATACCTCGGGGTATAATGATGGTGTACCCGGTTTACATCCCGGACATACTCCGTATTGGAATATTGATTGTTGGTTTGCCGGTATGGTGATGGCTTGCCCTACAAGAATTGCTGAAAATAATTATCCTGTTTATACAAATTGGCCTCAAGGAGAATTATATTTTGACACAGATTATTCATGGGCCCATGGCGAGTTTACGCCACAACAAACTATGCGTGGTAAACAAGCTTTATATGGATATTTATATGGAATTAATAATGAAAGTGCGTGTCCTAAACCAATACTCGGTCCGGCTCAATCTATTTGTGGACATGTTTCTATTGTGCTTAATTCAAATTTAGACGCAAGTGGAAGAACATTTGTGTGGAGAAAAGACGGGGCTATTATACCCGGAGCAAATGTCCCAACACTTACGGTTACAGAAGCTGGTTTATACGAAGTAATAACCGATGAAAGTGGTTGTGAAAATACGGCAAGTGTTACTATAACAAACACACTTCCTTCTGTTAATTTAGGTGATGATGTGCATTTATGTAATCCTGCAACCGCAGTATTAGATGCCGGTGTAAGTGGATCCGGTATTTCATATAGTTGGCAAAAAGATGGTGCTACTATTTCGGGAGCAGAATCACAAACCCTTACGGTTACAGAAGCCGGAGTATATGCTGTTACTATTTCTGCAAGTGGGTGTCCATCGCAAACGGGTAGTGTAACGGTAACATCGGCATTGTTAGAAGTTTCAGGAGATGAGCGTTGTAATGGCGGCATGGTTACCTTAGCTGTTATAGAAACCGGAAGTGTTTATGAATGGTATGATTTGCCCGAAAATGGAACATTACTCCATACGGGACAAACATATTCACCAACAATATCAGAAACTACTACGTTTTATGTAGCTGATGCAAGTGGATTTGAAACAGCTTTTGGTCCTAATAGTCCTCAAGATTATTCAGTTGTTTGGGGTACTTGGGATGGTGCAAAATCAGATAAAATAAAATTTGAAGTGTTTAGCACTATTACTTTAAAATCTGTTGATGTTTTTAGAGATAATGCTACAAGTATAACAGCAAGAATTTTAGCGGCTAATCTATCAACAATTGTTGGTGAGCAAACTATTGCAAGTCCGGTTGCCGGAAGAAACACTCTTGTATTTAATCTTACTCTTACTCCAGGCACCTATTATATTGATGCGGTTGGTACGGTAGGACAAATTTTGATGAATGGAGATAATTCAGATATTCCTGATTACTCTACCTTTGGTGTGCCGGGTGTTATACAAATAACCGGAACTGAACCAGCGTGGATTGAAGGAAATAAACGATGGCTGTTTTTCTATAATTGGCAGGTTGCAGCCGGAAATCCTTGTTTACGAACACCGGTAACAGGTATTATAAATCCTGAGGGGACCGGATGTTCCGGTGATACCGAGCCACCAACAATTCCAGGTAATGCAACATTTACTGCTATTACACAAAGTTCATTTACTGCATCATGGACAGCATCTACTGATAATGTTGGTGTTACCGGATATGATGTGTATCTTGATGGAGTATTACATGAAACGGTTACGGGAACAAGTATTTCTATTTCCGGATTAAGTTGTAATACACAGTATGCAATTCGCGTAAGAGCTCGCGATGCCGCGGGAAATGCCTCAGCTTTAAATACAGAACAAATTATCACAACTACAGGTATTATTGCACCAATTATTACCAGTAATAGCCCCACATGTGAGAGTGAAACAATTCAATTGTCAATTTCTGAACAGATAGGAGCTACGTATGCGTGGACAGGTCCGTCAGGATATACTGCTAATACGGTAGCTATTAGTAGAACAAATGCTACCACAGTTATGGCGGGAGAATATAGTGCTACAATTACGGTAGGTGGATGTACAAGTCTTGCAAGTACTACATTGGTAACGGTTACCCCTTTACCTGCTGCTCCTACGGTAACAACACCGGTAACATATCAACAAAATGAAACGGCAAGTCAGTTAACTGCAACAGGATCTAATCTGTTATGGTATACAGTGCCAAGTGGCGGTATAGGTGAAATAACAGCACCAACACCATCAACAGCAAGTATTGGGACAGTGAGCTATTATGTGTCGCAAACGGTTTCTTCATGTGAAAGTTCGCGTGCGGAAATAGAGGTAGTTGTTGAGTCAGCAGAAAGAACACAAACAATTACCTTAGAACAAGGATGGAATCTTATTTCTGTATCTGTTATTGATGGAGCAACCCCTGATAATCAAATTTCCACAATATTTGAAGATGTAGATGTTGCAATTGTGAAAAATGCAGATGGTTTTTGGAAACTAACTCAGGCACATGAATTAAATTCATTACACAGACTTGAACCGGGTAAGGGGTATTTGGTGTATATGAATTCGGCGGGAACTATTGAAATAACGGGAATGATTGTACAGACGCCCAATTTGGGCGTCTCTACGGGATGGCAATTAATTGGATATCCCTGTACGGGCGAATCATCATTTTCCCCATTACCAATATCCGATTATTTTGATGAAACTAACTGCCAAACAATTAAAAATTTCGAAGGATTTTGGATTCCGAACGGTGATACAAATAGCATTAATAATTTTGAACAGGGTAAAGGATATTATTTATTTCGGTAATTATACAATTGATAGGTTGTAGTTACTTGTATAGGGTACACTCATTTTATTTAGGTAGGAAGATAAAGGGGTGTATCCTTTTTTTATAAAGTATGAAAGAATATCGACAAAAAATGTAACCTATTAGTTTAGAAAAGAGTATTAGTATTTAAAAGATGTAATTGTTTAGGGTACAATTAAGATAAGGATACAAGTTTTAAGGTAGAGAGGGGAAAAGAGTCGCAGAAACTGCGACTCTTTTTTTGTTTAAAACTTAGAAATATTATACGTTGCAACTAAGTCTCTATGAGATTTTATAATATTCATAGAATATGCAACTATCTGTTTAGCTTCGTGTAAAATTTGCAGATACAACAAACTGTTTCTTGTATTTACTGTTCCTGTTTTAACACGTTTCATTTGTCGCTTACGTATTTTATTGATATAATCAAACAACTCCGATTGCATACGAGCAAGCTCTTCAATGTCTTCATAATGACTCGACTCAATAATATCAATAATCCTATTAAAAAATGATTGAATTCTTAAAGAAATATCAGCAAATTCTTCTTTTTGTTCATCAAGTAAGGGGCGGTGATTGTTGCTAACATGAGAGAATGATGGATTAGCAATAAAACTTAAACTGCGAGCCATTTCTCGTAAATAATCAACTACTTGCACATAATTATAGTTAACATCTAGATTTTCTTCATTCATTTCATGTAAAGTAATACTTACCTTATCTTTAAGAGCTTTTGCGTTTTTATCGAGTTGTTTTGCTCGTTTTTTAGCTTCTTTCAGTTCTTGATGACTGTAATTATTGAATCCGGAATAGATTCTTTCAAATACATCGCTTACTTGAAGTAAAACAGAGCTAATATTTGCGTACGAACGAGTAACAATATTTGCTTCGTCACTATCAATTTCTTGTGCTTCAATTTCTTTTTGTTGTTTTGCTTTTTTACGTTCAAATACTTTAGAGCGTATCATAACAAATACGGTAAGAATAAATAAAGGAACAAGCGTAAATAATGCTCCTTTGTGGATTACATACACAACAATAGCACAGGTTGAGAATGCAATAAAGGCAGTTAAGAACCATCCGGAGATTACGGTTAATACACCGGTAATTCTATATACTGCAGTTTCTCTACCCCAAGCTCCGTCAGCAAATGAACTCGCCATAGCAACCATAAATGTAACATAGGTTGTTGAAAGTGGCAATTTATATGAAGTCCCAATTGTAATTAGCATACTTGCCACAATAAGATTTACAGACGCTCGCAGTAAATCAAAAGAGAGTTTATCTTTTTTTGCCGGAGATGATGTTTTGGTTCTTTCGAATCTCGTTTTCGTGAATGTTTTAACCGGTGTTGGGATTATTCGAGAAACAGTGTCTGATGTGTTAATTGCTGCACGAACAATTACACGAGCAAATACCGATGATCCAAACTGTTCTTGCCCCTGACTTTGATTACTTAAATTAAGCGTTGTTTTTGTAACATTACGAGCTTTCTTAGAAAACCAGAGGGTAATTACCATTACCATACCGGCAATAAGAAGGAAAATAGTTGGTGTTTGAACAACTTTAGCAAGAGCTTCCATGGTAAATGAATCATCAGCAGCTCCTTGTTCAACAAAAATGGTAAATGAACTTAACCCGGCCAATGGAACCCCAATGAAGTTTACCAAATCGTTACCTGCAAATGCAAGAGCTAAAGAAAATGTTCCGGCTAATACTACAAATTTTAAGATATTAATATTAAATATCATCTTAAGTAATTGAATGATTATTGTCCAACTAATAATACTATATATCCACAAATAGTTTATTTGAGAATTAATAAAGTTTGAAATATCATCTGTCATAAAGGTGGCATGCTTTGCACCTTTAATAATCATAAAATAAATTAAAACTGTTACCGCAATACCGCCATATAAAGAGCCAAATTTTTGTATACCTTTTTCATAATTAAACGAAAAAATAAAGCGAACTATCCATTGAACAATACCTCCTACAATAAATGCTATAACAATTGCCGAAAAAATACCGGTAATAACTCGTATTGCATTTTCTGTGTTTATATATTCAAAAATATCCATTAATGGTTTTTCGCCAATATTTAGGTTTACCAATGCCATAGCAACGGCACCACCAAGAAGCTCAAATACTATTGACACCGTTGTTGAGGTTGGCATACCTAATGAACTAAATGTGTCTAATAAAAGCACATCGGTAATCATAACCCCAATAAATATTATCATAATATCGTGAAAACTAAACATGCTTGGAGCGAAAATTCCACTACGTGCAACTTCCATCATACCGTTAGAAGAAACTGCCCCTCCTAAGATACCTAATGACGCAACCAACATAATTACCCAAAAAGGTGCTGCTTTTGCCCCAATTGCAGAATTTAAGAAATTTACTGCATCATTACTTACTCCTACAATCAAATCAAAGATTGCAAACACAAAAAGAATCCCTACCAACAATATATAATATTGTTCCATAACATGTATACTTTAAAAGATTAATAATTCCTTAGATTTCTAAGGGGTTGATATTAAAAAAGTTAGAATTTTAATTCAGTGAATACTCCAATTCTGTTTTTAGTTTGAATTGCACTGTTATCATAAATCCAACCATTATAAGAAAGTGCAACTCGCAAGTTAGAACTTGGTTTATATTCTATACCACCAATAATTGCATTTCCATCACGTGTCTGATTCCACGGATCATATTCCGCTTCTAAAACATTTGACCATAGTTTGTCAAAACGAGTAAAAATATTCACAGATGAATTAACCGCATATGTTGTGTATAATGACAAACCCGCAAGATTATGGTTTTCAACACCATTATTGTTAATTTTATAATTGTACTCAGCATTCCACTGCCAGTTACTTTCGTTAGGATTAATAGAAATAAATGACCCTAATGTTATCGGTTTATGACTAAGATTTGAGTAATCTCCATATACCCGAAAGGTAAATTCTGAGGTTGGTTTAATAGTAGCTCCAAAACCATATAAAAAATCTAAATCTTTTTGCACACTTGCATAACCTTCACCATTTGTTATTGCTATATCAACTTCAATCTGCTCATTAACTTTGTGTTGTAAAAGGACACCAACGTCACTTTTAAATCCAAAACTATGCTCATCCATAAATGATTTGTAAATATATCGGTATCCCCACATTTTTTCTTGTAAATCACAGGTCAAAATATTTATCATACCAAAGCTAAGAGAGGTTGACTCGTCTAAAGCATAGGTTCCGTATATATTTCTAATATGAGCAACACGTTTTTTTAATGATCCATGTGTTACATCAGTTGGTGAACTAATATCAATTTTTACTTCTGCAAAAAGCTTTTCGCTTGCATAATAGGTGTAGCCAAAGTATGCTCGTTCAATATTAAATCCTACCGCAGTAACTTCATCGGTAGTAAATTTTGTACTGTAATCAGAATACATAGTTCCGGAAACTTTTCCAGAGGGTTTAAATTCTTCCGATTCTTGAGCAAACACATTGAGAGAAGCTATTGCAACAAGTGTTGCTGCCAGCAAAAAATTTCTATTTGTTTTCATACGCAAAAGATGTAATAATTTTGTAACAAAAAAACTAATTAAATGTAAGCAAAAATTTCTTTTTGTGTTAAGTTTATGTTAATTTTTTACTCTTCTATTCCATAAATTTTATTGTCCTCAACTTTATATAACAGTGGTGTTACCTGTATTTTTGGGTATGTAAGCCGTAAGCGCTTGGTTTCTCGTAACACAAAATCTATTTCATTCCCAATTTCAAAAAGAGGCGCATAGGTGTTGTAATGATTTTCTGCATCTTTTTTACTCCACCCGCCTTTTGTAATAAGTCCTTCTATAAATATATCGCGTTTGTTGTGAATTTGAGCCATTCCACAGTTTGTGTGAGCGAGAAGAGCAATATGTGAAATACCTCCAATTGCAATTGCGTAAGATACCTTAAATTCACTATTCTGAAGATTTCCGCCTCCTGTTCTAATAATGTATGCAAAATTTTGAGGCATTCGCAAACTATTTCTGTTATCCATACACATGCCTATAAGAAGCTCTGCATTTTCACAGATATCTAGTGGCTCATGTAAATTATGAAATGATATAAGTTTTTCTATAGCGGTGTTTTTATATCTTTCCGGGATATCGTTTCTGGAGGAAATTTCAATGATTCTATTCATGTTTTATTGAAATGAAAAGTAATTTGTAGGATAATAAAAAAGCTGCCAATACATATTTGACAGCTTTTTTTAATTTTCTATACTTGTCGTAACTCCATTATTTGGTCAAAATACGCAAGGTATTCTTCTTTCCTGTCAGAGTCCATCCACTTTAATGCAGTGCGTGGATGGTCGTTCATGGCTCCACTAATCATATAGGGCATAAAGTATCCCCAATCAATTTGTTTTTGAAGCGGCCGAACGTGGCGCTCTATTGCACCTAAAATTGGACGAAGTCTGTATTTTGGATTCTTTAAGAACGAAATTAAAAGCTCTAATGTGCAATTACCTGCACCTCTTCCTATTCCGAGCATTGTTGCATCTAACATATTTGCACCTTGAATAATACATTCAATCGTGTTGGCAAATGCTAATTGCAAATTATTATGTCCGTGAAAACCTATCGTTACATCCGGAAGAGCTTTTTTATATTTATTCATAAGATGCTGAATATCTTCGCTGTACATTGACCCGAAACTGTCAACTAAATAAAATACTTTAACACGAGATTTTGCAACATCCTCTAATACTTCATCCAATTTTCTTTCGGCAACTGTAGAAACCGCCATTAGATTAATAGTAGCTTCATATCCTTTGTCAATAACATGATGAGCTAAATCAATAGCTTTATCTATTTGATAATCATAACATGCAACACGAAACATATCTATTACGCTCTCTTTTTTCGGGCGAATCTCAGAATACTTAATTCTTCCGATATCTGCAAGAACAGAAAGCTTCGTATTTGTTTTATTTTCACCTACTATTTCGCGAATATCTTTTTCAGCACAGAATTTCCATGGTCCATATTCATCGCGTGAAAATTGATCTTCACTACTAATATATCCAATTTCCATGTAATCAACACCGGCTTCTACACATGAGGTGTATACATCTTTTACAAATTCTTTACTGAATTGCCATTTATTCATTAAACCGCCATCGCGGATAGTACAATCAAGTACTTTTATTTCTTTTCTGTACATCTATATTATTGTATTAATTTAAGTTCTTCACTAATAAAATGTTCTATAAGTTGTTTATATACGTTTTCGAATTCATCGGGATTTAAGCCATTTTCTTCGGCTAACACACGTATTCTTGATAAGACTTTTGAGCGTCTGTTTGCCGCAACAATACTGTCTTTATCGGCAGCTTTATATTTAACCACTTCTTTTACAAATTGAAATCGTCTTCCAAAAAGTTCCATTATTTGTGCATCAAGACTGTCTATTTCTGTCCTAACTTCATCAATGGATGAACATTCACATGGTTTTTTCATTCGCTAATTTTGATTGCAAAAATAATTTATTTTTAGAACTTTCTTATATTTTCTAAATTAAATATTTTTAAGCGTTTATTGTTGAGGCGATTGCACAGATTATGCATGTGTGCAAATTTGAGCAAAATCAGCAAAAAAATCAGGGTATGATTTTGCTACACATTCTGGATTTTCTATTTCAATAGCAGAATCAGCTAAAATTGCGACACAAGCTCCAGCCATTGCAATTCTATGATCATTATGTGCATGAATCCTTCCTCCGGAAACCGTACCTCCGTACACAAGCATAGTATCAGCATCTACCTCTATGCTTGTGCCTATTTTAGCAAATTCAGTTTGTAGCACTGTTGCTCGGTCACTTTCTTTATGCTTTAATCGAGAAGCTCCTTTGATTTTTGTTACGCCCTTACAGTGAGCAGCTAAAGCTACTAAAGGAGGGAATAAATCCGGACATTCTGTGGCGTCAAATTCAAATGCACGTAGTTCCTTTTTTGATACCTGTACCGAATTATGTGCTAGAGAGATTTCGGCGCCGGCATCTCGTATTGCGGTAAGAATAGCAAGATCTGCTTGTTTAGAATCTATACTGATATTATGCACAGTAATACTTCCACCCAATGCTCCGGCTACCAATAAAAATGATGCTCCGCTCCAATCACCTTCTACCGTATATTCACGTGCAGTGTATGCTTGATTTCCTTGTACCGTAAATGTTGTATAGTCAGCATTATGAGCTTCCACTCCAAAATCTTGCATTATTTGGAGTGTCATATCAATATACGGTTTACTTTTCAGGTCTTTTACTATAAATCGGGTATCGTGTTTTGCAAGAGGACTTGCGAGTAATAAGCCGGTAAGAATTTGTGAACTTAAGGACCCGTCTAATTCTGCTGTTCCGCCTTGTAATGGTCCACAAACAGAAATCGGCACAAAGCCCTTATTAGTTTTTATATCAACACCTAAATCTCGTAATGGTTGTTCTAAATGATGAATAGGACGGGTAGTTAAAGACCCTTCTCCTTCAAGAATAATTGGATTGGTATGTAAGGATGCAATTGGGGTAAACATTCGAATTCCTAATCCGGCTTCTCCGCAGTTTAATACATGAGAGCGTGGGCTAAAGTTTCCGGTAATGATAACGGTATCGCCGTTTTTTGAAATGGTTGCCCCTAAATTATATGCAATAGAAAGAGCAGCATCACTATCATTACTGGGAGAGTATCCATGTAATACGCAGGTTCCTTTTGTGAGGGCGGCAATTGCAATTGCTCGTTGCATCATACTTTTTGAAGCCGGAGCTTCTAAAGAACCCGATATTGAAGTTGGTTTTATTGTTTGCATATACCAATATGTTCTAATTCAAATGTTATATTTTTTGTGTTTTTAAACCGCATTCTTTTTTCAGTACTAAAAACAATATCAGCAGTTTTTGCATACATACCTTTTCGAGAATTATATAATTCAATAAGTTTAGCATGAGGGTCGGCAACTTGCAGTAATGGTCGTTTGCTAATATCAACTCGTTTAAAAATTGCTTTTGGTGAAGCAAATAACCAAACAACAAGAGAATTTTTTGTTAATAATTCTCGATTTTGTTCATGTGTCACAATACCGCCACCGCAAGAAAGTACATGCGGACGAGTAGATGAAAAACTTTCTGCCAGTTCTTGTTTTTCGAGTTCTCTAAAAAATGCTTCTCCTTGTTCTTCGAAAATATCTTTTATTGTTTTTTGCTGTTTTTCGATAATAGCGTCATCAGTATCTTTAAATGCATATTTAAGTTTATTTGCTAACACTTTACCATGGCTCGTTTTCCCACAGCCCATAAGCCCAATTGTAGATATTGTATGTTTTTTTTCGGCTAATGATGGTGCTTGTAAGCCCGCTTCGAGATATTCTTTTTGAGGCATTTCTCCAAAAAAATGAAAATATGCTAAAACTGCCTGATTAACTAACCAATGCTCTGCATTTACTATAGTGCACCCTTGACTTTGTGCCGCTTGCATTAAACTTGTGCCAGCATAATTTGCATCAAAAACAATATGTTTTGAATTAAGCCAATCTTTATGAATAGGGTTAATATTCTGTTTTAATGATGATACTATGATATCACTTGCCGCAACAATCTTCTCTAGTTCTTCTATATCTGCATACTCGCACGCTAATTTTTCTGCCAACTCACGTGCTTTTGTGCCGGTTCGGTTAACAATAGTGAGTTTTGCTCCTGCTTTGTGTAATCCGTATGCTGCTGCTTTTCCGGCACCACCTGCACCAAGAATTAAGCAGCGTGTATTGGCAACCGAAATGCCTGCATCTACAAAACTTTGCGCTACCCCATAATGGTCGGTGTTATATCCATGTAGTTTACCGTTTTTTACTACAATTGTATTAATACTTCCAATAATACGAGCTTCATCATGAACCACATCAACTAATGAGAGCATATCTTCTTTATAGGGAGCAGTAACATTCATACCGGAAAGCCCCATGTGTTTACACATAAAAATGGCTTGTTTGGCGTCTACTGCGGCAAGACGGAAGTATGCAGCATCAACACCTTGTTTTTCAAAACATGAACGGAACATTCCCGGACTTTTACTATGAATTATAGGGCGTCCGGTAACAGCAAATAATTTAGTAGAACATTCATTCATAGGGCAATAGATTATTCCGGTAAGAGCATTTTTTGAATTTCGTCAACCGTGAGTTGCCCCGGTGCTGTAATACTTTCTTTAGTAGCTGCAGCAAAGGTAAATGGGCTTCCTAAGGCAAGATTTGCTACGCGGGTTATTCTGCCTGCTTGGCCCATTGCTAATGCAATAAGAGGACGGGCAGTTTGATATAAGCTTAATACTCGTGCACTATCTTGAGCAGATTGTGCCGTAGTGGCAATTTTTACAATATCGGCACCGGCAGAAAAACAGTCAGATATAATATCTTCTAATTCTTCATTTGATGGCGTATTTTCATAATTATGATATGAAATTATGATAGTGCAATTATGCGTTTTAGCAAGTGGAATAAGCGTATTTTTAACAGAATCATCTGCTTCAATTTCAATATCAACATATGCGGCACCATTACGAATAGCTGCTGCTAATAGTTCTATTCTGCTTTCATCAGGAACAAGTTCGGGTCTACATGTTGCAATAAGTGCCGTATCTGATTTAGAAAACACAAATTCAACATCTTTTTCTTTAAATCCCGCAAGGTCTATTCTAATTTCTGCTAAATCAGCAGTATTTGCTAAACTAATAGCTTTTCCTCTATGTTTTTCTTGAATACTAATACAAATCATATACAATACGTTCTAATTCAGATAATGAAATTTTTTCTACAACACAAGAGCCAATAGAGGTAAGCAGCACAAAATGAATTGATTCCCCCTCTCGTTTTTTGTCGCGTTTTAAGGCAGAGAATAATTCTTCGGGAGACAAGCTTATTTCGGTTGGCATAGAAAGAGCTTGGAGTAACGACACTAAACGTGTAACATCTGCTTCAGGCAACAGACCGCGTTTTGCTGAAATTTTTGCTGCTATTACCATTCCAATACTTACCGCCATTCCATGAGGAATTTTTTGAATTTTCTCAAATGCATGTCCAAAAGTATGTCCGAAATTTAGTTTTCTTCGCTCTCCTTTTTCTTTGGCATCTTTATTTACAATATTTGATTTAATTACCACAGAATCATACACAAAACGAGTAAAAACTTCCGGATTACGAAGTTCAATTTCTGAGGCATGTTTTTCAATATATTCAAATAATGATGCGTATGCAATTGCTCCATGTTTTACTACTTCTCCCATTCCGCAAAGAATATCTTCATGAGAAAGGGTTTTAAGCATTTCGGTATCACAAATTACAAATGATGGTAAATTAAAAGCACCAATCATATTTTTGTATCCTCTAAAGTTAACCCCGTTTTTACCGCCAACGCTTGCATCAACTTGACTTAATAGGGTAGTAGAAACAAAGCCGAACTCAATGCCACGCATAAAAATTGAAGCCGCAAATCCGGCAACATCGCAGATAATACCGCCACCTATAGCCAAAATAAACGAGCTTCTATCAAACTCATGCTCAACCAATGTTTCAAAAATATAATCAAGAGATTGCATTGTTTTATGTTCTTCTCCCGGCTCTAATGTTATAATAACTTCTGCGGGAGGAAATAAAGAACCATATAATGAAGCAATAGTTGTATCGGTAATTATTGCCGTTTTTTTATTAGGCATATACGAAGATACATTTGAAATTGACTCCCCAACCAGTATGTTTGAATCACCTATAGAGCTATGTATTTGCAATACCTTCATGCTATTATGAATTTAGAATTTCTGTTTGAATATTAATTGATTCTTGGTGAATTGCTTTAAAAAGTTTTTCGGTAAACTCATCACTTAATCCTTTTGAATTACCTTTTTGTTTTACCGATTCAATAATTTGTTTCCAACGGTCGGTTTGTAAAATTCTAATATTATTAGCTTTTTTATTCTTACCGATTTCATGAACAACAGACATACGTTTTTGAATAATTTCAAGAATTTCATCATCAATCATATCAATTTGAGCTCTTAACTCTTCTAATGATTCTGTAAATTCCTTATTGTCAATTTTTTCGGGACGAACCACAATTTTAGATAATAGTTCTCCAACTTGGGTGGGAGTTAGCTGTTGTTTTCCATCGCTTAACGCAACACGCGGATTTGGATGTGATTCTATAATAAGACCATCTTGTCCTAAATCCATAGCTTTTTGAGAAACTTCAAATACTAAATCTGCTACACCGGCAATATGGCTTGGGTCGCAAATAATTGGTAAATTTCTCATACGTTGACGTAATTCAATAGCTACTTGCCACTGAGGCACATTTCTGTATCGTGATTTTTCGAACGAAGAAAAACCGCGATGAATAGCTCCTAATTTAGTAATTCCTGCACCGGCAATTCGCTCAATAGCACCAATCCATAATTCTATATCAGGATTAACCGGGTTTTTTACCAATACAGGAATATCAACGCCGGTAAGAGCATCAGCAATTTCTTGTACCGCAAAAGGATTTGCAGAAGTTCGAGCACCAATCCATATAATATCAACACCCATTTTAAGAGCTTCATACACATGCTTCACATTAGCAACTTCTGTTGCCGTAAGCATTCCGGTTTCTTGTTTTACTGTTTTTAACCACTTTAATCCAACAGAACCAACTCCCTCAAAGGTATTTGGTCTTGTACGCGGTTTCCATATACCTGCACGATATATTTGAACTCCCAAAGCTTGTAATTCTTTAGCTGTTGTAAGCACCTGCTCTTCTGTTTCAGCACTACAAGGTCCTGATAAAATTATTGGTTTGGTTGATTGTATTCCCCAACTCTCTACCGGTTCAATGTTTAATGATATTTCCATCTGTTTGTATATTATTTTTTATTTCCTTGTAAATTATTTTTATCTAAAATTTCTCTAATTCTATTTGCTTCTTTAATAAGCGTATATAAATCATCTGTTTGTTTGTGAGTAATTGCTTGTTTAAATGCGGTAAGAATATCAATATACTTATCAATTGAATTTGCTAAATGATTCGCATTTTGTTCAAATATCGGGGTCCACATATCGGTAGAACTTTTCGCAATACGAACCGTTGATTCAAATCCACTTCCTGCCATTTCAAAAATAGTTTTTTCGTCTTTTTCTATTTCCTGAACAGTTAAACTGAGGGCATATGCAATTACGTGAGTTAAATGCGAAACATAGGCAATATGTTTATCATGCTCTTCGGCCGACATGTAGTGGATAGACATTCCCAGGATGTTGTATAAGGTTTGAGCTTGATTACGTGCATGTTCGCTACTTAATTCAGCATCACAAATAAATGTTTTTTTACCTTTAAATAAGTCGGCAAATGCAGCTTCCGGTCCTGAATTTTCGGTTCCTGCCATTGGGTGAGATGCCACAAACTGACTTCGTTTTGGGTGATTCTTTACTTTTTGACAAATACCGGCTTTTGTGGATCCCATATCAATAACAACGGTTGTGTCGGATATGGCATCAAGAATGCTTGGCAATAATTCGCGAGCAACATTCACCGGAATTGCTAAAACACATAATTCCGAAATAGAAATAGCTTCAGAAAGAGGCATGATTTCATCAATTATTCCAAGGGAGAGGGCAGTTTCTGCGTGTTTTTTATTTGTGTCAACGCCAATAATACGCGTGTTAAATCCTCGTATTCCAAGAGCTATTGAGCCACCAATAAGACCGGTTCCAATTATTGTAATATTCATGATTTACACATTTAAAATTTCGTGATTAAAATTTTCATCACGCACATATTCTCCTAATACAGAAAGATTTGAAACGATTTGCAAAACCTCAGTTAATGCTTTATCATATTTTGCTCTGTCTTTCCATTCCAAATCAACATAAAACGAATATTGATACGGATGTCCTAAGATAGGAAGCGACTGAATTTTTGTAAGATTTAACTCATGATTCTTGAAGGTTTGTAATACATCAACAAGAGCTCCCGGTTGATGCCCGGTTTCAAAACACAAGGAAGCTTTATTATTAGCTATCCCATTTTTAGTTTGACGAGTAATAATTAAAAAGCGCGTATAATTTTTCTTATGTGTTTCAATTTTTTCGGCAATAATAGAAAGTCCATAGAGTTCAGCCGCATAAGAACTTGCAATAGCGGCTGCATGTTCAAGTTTTTCAATCGCAATTTTTTCAGCAGCAGATGCCGTATCTGACCATTCTATGAGTTTCATGTTTGGTTTGTCGGCAAAATATTCCTTTGATTGTGCTATAGCAATAGGGTGGGAGTATACTTCGGTTATGTCCTCAATTGATGTTCCCGGTAGTGCCATTAAATTTTGAGAAATATGTAAACTAATTTCTCCAATCACTTTTGTTTTAGATTCTTTTAACAAATTATAGTTTGCCAACAAACTACCTGCAATAGTATTTTCAATTGCAATTACACCAAATTCTGATTTTCCTATTTGAACGCTTTCAAATACTTCTTTAAAGCTCGTGCAGTGAATACTTGTTATATCCTCATTAAAATATTGAATTGCAGCTATTTCGTGAAAAGCTCCTTTAATTCCTTGAATTGCTACTGTTTTAGCCATATTGTTTGTTACTTAGTATTAAAAAAAAAGCCCCGATACTATCGGGGCTCTATATTTCTGTATAAGATTACAATTTCAAATATACCAGCCCCTTTTGTGCTTAAAAAACCAAAAGTAGTAAAAAGTATATGTGAAAAAAGTATTTGTCATAAAAAATTTATGTTTTATAATGATATTCCGAAATATACAAAAAATCTTTCATTATATGGATTTAAGGTTACAGCACCCGTTACCGGTAATGAAAAACTCTCGGTAATTTTAATGGTTTTTTCATGACTGATAGTAATATTGCATATAGCAAACTCACCAACAGTACCCCATTGCGGACTTGTTACATATCTTCCGTCACCTGCACCAATAGCTAAATTAATTTGGTCAAACTCAAAAGAGATTTCTCCATAAAAATCTTGTGTGTTTTTACCGGTTTCATCTTGATAAAACATAAGAGCTCCAAAGAATGTTAACTCTCCATATTTATAAGATATAAATGGTTCTAATGAATGTGTAGCTCGTAAATTATCAAAGTTTTTTCCGAACACGTTCGCATCTTCGAAATAATCAGTTAATCCGATAGTAACACCAAATGGAAATTCATATGATGCGTAAAGGTTAATTTCAAAGGCCTCATCAGCACCTGCATTAATATTATTCCATGCACCTAATGTGAAATTTCCCGAAGTTAATTCCATATAAGACTGAAATGCAGGCCCTGTTCCGAATTTTAAACCACGCCACACATAACTGCTGAAAATATCCATTCCAACATCTATTGTAATATCAGTATTAGATGATGATATATCTTCTTGTTCTTGTGAAAATGCAGATACAGAAAATGCTAAAATTCCTGTGAACAATGCTGCTAATAGTCGAGAGTAAGTTTGTTTCATAGTTTTAAGTTTTAAATTTCAAAGCAAATGTATAACATATATTTATAATAATCAATATACAAGACGTTTACACCAATAAAATAATTACATCTGTATTAAAATAATGACATTTGATTAGGAAAATCTGAGTTTTGTTCCGGCTTCTTGGGTTTTTCTTCCGGTTTTGATGACTCCGGTTTACTTATTTCCGGTGGTGTATTCTCTGTTTCAGTAGGTTCTGGAATAGTTTCGTTATTATCATCATCTTCCGGTGTAAATTCTTCATCCTCAGAGAGGGGTTCTTCCGGCATTTCTTTTTCTAGAGGTTCAATAAATAAGATTTTTTTAACGGAGTATGTCGTTAGTCGCTTTCCTTTTGCTTTATAACTTTTTACACCAATAAATTCATCTACATCAATAACTTCGTCTTCTTTTTGTGCATGTTTCCCTCCAAATGTAATTGATATTTGCGGAAAAGAATCACTTGAAACCGCAAGTAATTTTGAATCAGCATGGTCTCCAATAAAGCTTACATATTTTGCCGTTTCTTCTATCTCGAAGCGTTTTATATAATAAAATTTTTGTTCTGCATCAAATAGTACCGCAGTCCAAATTTTTTGCTCGTCGAATTTTTCAATCGTCTCAATGTCAACTTCATAATGATTGCTTAAATCAAAAGTTGTAAGCGTATATTTTCCGTCTTTGGTAATAACAAGGATTTTATCGGAACCTTTAAATTCGCCTAAATAATCGCCGTATCCATTATCATTTAAGCGTTTTGTTTCAAAATTAAAATAGATTTTTCTTCCCCCTAGGGTTGATATACCTTCCTCAATTTTTACAATTTTTATGACCGGGTGTTTTGTGAGAATATTCCCTTGAGAATTTCTTCCTTTTATTACTTGTGTGCTAAAATCTATTTCAAATATATTTTTTCGTAATCGTCCATTTTGTTTCAAATACACTTTTATTATTTCTGCTTCTCCATTAGGGTTTGCACTAAAATAAAGGATTTTTGAGTTAGGAGTTCCTTTGGTTACCGTATATTCTTTATCTCTGGTAATTCCGGTTACTGCAAAGCGTTTCATATAGCTTATTCCGGTTTTTCCGTCACGATACACCGCATTGTAAACGGTTCGGTCGTCGCCTCGTTTAAATACCCCAATGTATATAATATTTTTACCAAAGAATGCTTTTTCGGCAACTTTACAAATTTTGTAACTGCCATCTTGCAAGAACACTATAATATCATCAATATCAGAGCATTCGCAAATAAACTCATCTTTTCTGAGTCCTGTTCCTACAAAGCCATCAAGTTTATTTGCAAATAATTTAGTGTTTGCAATTACTACTTGTGTTGCTTGGATTTGTTCAAAATTACGAATTTCAGTTTTTCGTTCTTTTCCGGCTCCGTATTTCTTTTTAATTTGATTGTAATACTGAATAGTATAATCAATAATATGGTTTAAGTGATTTTGCACTTCTTCCATTTCTATTTCAATACCCTTAATAAGTTCATCTGTTTTTGAAGAACTGTATTTTGAAATACGTTTAATAGGAATATTAGAAAGTTTTACACAATCTTCATGCGTAACTTCTCTCCAAAATCCTTTAATATATGGTTGTAATCCTTTATGGATAGTTGTAATAATTTCTTCTTCGGTTTTACAGGGTTTAATGTGTTCGTAAATTTCTTTTTCAATAAAAATTTTCTCTAGAGAAAATTTCATCCACTCTTCTTTAAGTTCATCCATGCGGATGCTTAATTCCATTTTAAGCAAATCAACTGTTTGATTTGCAGAGTGCTTTAAAATTTCCGCTACACCTATAAATGCCGGTTCTTTTTCTACAATTACTGTTGAGTTTGGAGAAATAGAGACTTCACAATCAGTAAAAACATATAATGCATCAATCGTTTCATCTGCCGACACGTTTGGTGGAAGAGAAATAATTATTTCAACATGTGCGGCAGTATTATCATCAACTTTTTTTACCCGAATAGTTCCTTTTTCGTTTGCTTTTAGAATAGAATCAATAACTGTTGATGTTGTTTTGCCATAGGGTATTTCTGTAATTACCAGCGTTTTATTATCAATTTTATTGATTTTTGCCCGGACTTTAACTTGTCCGCCTCGCAAGCCGTCATTATATCTTGACACATCAATTAATCCCCCGGTTGGGAAATCAGGAAACAACTCGAACTTTTGTCCTTTAAGATGTTTAATACAGGCATCCAGTAATTCAATAAAATTATGCGGAAGAATTTTACTTGCCATACCAACAGCAATACCCTCAACACCTTGAGCAAGTAAGAGAGGAAATTTAACAGGTAAGGTTATGGGCTCTTTATTTCTTCCGTCATATGATGATTTCCACAGTGTTGTTTTTGGATTAAACACAACATCATTAGCAAATTTAGATAATCGAGCTTCAATATATCGCGGAGCAGCAGCACTGTCGCCGGTATGAATATTTCCCCAGTTACCCTGAGTGTCAATTAATAATTCTTTTTGTCCTAAACCGATTAAAGCATCTCCAATAGAAGCGTCTCCATGAGGATGGAATTGCATGGTATGACCGATAATATTCGCTACTTTATTGTAACGACCATCATCCATACGCTTCATAGAGTGAAGAATCCTTCGCTGAACCGGTTTTAGTCCATCATTTATATATGGAACTGCACGCTCCATAATAACATAAGAAGCATAATCAAGAAACCAATCTTCAAAATGTCCGGTAATGTATTTTATATTTTGAATCTCAGAATCTTGTATCTCGCCCGAAGGATTTATTTCTTGCTCTTCTTGTTCACTCATAATCTACTTTAAAGCTTTTTCAAATTTCTAAAAAAACATTGAAAATTCGTTAAAAAGTAATTAACCGTTTTGATAGATGAAACATAAAAACATCTATAACTGTCAGAATTACAGAAAATTGCCTCGATTTTTCGTGTTAATAAATGTTTTATTACAGTATCATAGCCCATGTTCTATAAAATACTGCCTTGCAAGAAAAACATCGTTTGAAATAGCTTGTTTTAATTCGTCTAAAGAGGCGTAGGTTTGCTCTTCACGTAATTTACTCATAAAAAACACTCTGAGGTTTTGATCATATATATCTGCTGAAAAATCTAATATATGAGCTTCTATTTTTAGCTCGGTATTATTTTTTTCTATTGTTGGGTTTAAACCAACACTAACCACTGCCGCATATATGTTTTTATTATGCTCAATTTTAGCGACATACACACCTTTCTCGGGTATAATTTTATATGAATCTTTCGGGATAATATTTGCTGTGGGAAATCCTAATGTTCTGCCTATTTTATTGCCATGCACAACAGATCCCTCTAAAGAATAGGTATATCCTAAATAGGTTTGTGCTTTTTCAACATTCCCTTCTTGTAAGGCATGCCTAATTTTTGTTGAACTAACCGCAACTTCTTCTAATGTAAATGCAGATATTTCTTCAACGGTAAATCCTAATGATTCTTCAAAAGATTTGAGAAGAGTGAAATCTCCACTTCCTTTATGTCCATACCTGTGATCATATCCTATTACTATCTTTTTAACATGTATCCCTTTATGTAAAATTGTTTGAATATATTCTTCTGCCGATATTTTTGAGAACTCCAGATTAAAGGGAAGAATAATACAGTGATCTAATCCATATAATTCTAAAAGACGGTACTTTTCTTCTAAGGTAGATAATATTTTAAAGTTCTCTGTTTTTCCGAATACTACTTGAGGATGCGGCCAGAAACTTAATAATACCGACTCTCCTTGTATTTCTTCTGCTGCGGCACATACCTGTTGAATAATTTTTTGATGACCAACATGAACGCCATCAAACATTCCGATTGTAACAATAGGATTTTTTGCCGAGAACGTAGATAGAGAGGTATGTATTTGCATATAAACCTGAGTTCGATTATTATTACTGCAAAGCTACATATTTTTATATTGTCTCTTTCCTATTCCTATATTGAAATATAAAAAAAAGCTGCTTGAAAAATTCAAGCAGCTTTTTTTACGTATTCGAATTACTTTTTATCGTAATAGCATTACTGAGCCATACTTATTATATCCGCCTCTGCCATTAGGAATACCTTTCCATTTTTGACCATCGGCACCACTTGCTT
>OBJA01000393.1_pt1 | contig 39322 bp, 42 predicted proteins | sample 1519751 | NCBI WGS metagenome assembly OBJA01 (sample SAMEA3881238, study PRJEB22517) | soil metagenome | biome: lake sediment; feature: soda lake sediment; material: sediment, water from around vicinity | place: India | collected 2013-12-23 | depth 3 m
CGTCTGCGGGTTTGCGACGTCGCCGGACCTGAGTGACGACGGTCCAACTTAGCCAGGAGAGCGACCCTTGCACAAACTCTTGTAGCTTTGGGCTCTTCACTTTTTAAAACAAACTAAAAATGAAGTGGTCTACTTAACTGCTATAATGATGACTAATGCTATAATGAATAAAAGAGCACCTACAAACCTAATACCCAGTTTAAAAAGCTTTCGTATATCCTTATCAAGTTTATTTAGATATTTATTGTTTTTTGCATATCCGTCAATTACCATTCCGGGGAATAAGGTCATTGAAAAGGCAAGTAGTCCTATTATCCCTAAAGCTATATGCTTATGCAATTGAAAACAACTCCTATCAGGACATACCTTAGGATCCCTCTCAATCGGAGAATTAGCAGCAATAAACCAAAATAGGCACCCACAAAACTAATACTTAACCCTACAATCATAAATATCAATCGAATCAAATGTCTTCACAATTACAAAAACCTTGAAATTTTTATCCGAAGATTCTTGAATTCACTAAGTTGTATGTCAGGCTGTAGTACAGTTAATTTGATATTTAGCTCTTGATTAAACCGATATTTTAGTGGAATATTGAATGGTTTAAAAGTTAAAGCTTTAAAGTAATCCATGCTCTTTCCTGCATAATATCTTAGCTTTATCGAATCCAATTCTTGTTTTTGTATTAATCGATTTTTTGAGTATATCTCCATCAACACTTTACCTTGAAAATCATAATCTTTTGGGAAATATGGCTCCGAACTCTCCATTATTAAATCAAAAGAACTCCAAAGTACTGTTCTTAACCGGAATTCTTTTGAGTATCCTAGTTTTGTAAAATCAAATTCGCCTGTTATAGGTTTATTATTAAAGAAATCTTCAACAGACGGCACAAATAGCAAATATGAAAAATATGCTATTGGCACTAAAACAAAATACACAACAACAGTTATGACTATAGCAAACATAATTACTTTCATAATGTTAAATAAGTTCATAATGAAATTCACCCCCAAAGCTACTCATGGCGCACATGCATCTAACGTCTTCGGGTTTGCGCCGGACCTTAGTGACACGTCGACCTGGGTCCAACTCAGCCAGGAGCGCGATCCTTGCACAAATCCTTGCTGTTATGCGCTGTAACCGCTATGCAGACTTACTTGGACTACTACTTTAGTTGACCAGCAAATTTCGTCTTAAAAACAGTGTAATAAAACGATACATTATCTTCAGGACCGTTTGTTATTCGTTTATATACCTTAGAAGAAGGTACCATAGTTACTTCTTTTGATACTAATGTAAATATCCCACTATCATCTTCTTGAGACCATTCTCCACCATAATGTCGGCGAATAACTTCTCCAATATAGGCTCCGTATATTATAGAAACACTATTTAATTGGGATTCGGATGGGCCTCTACTCCATAACTTAGTAATGCCTTTGGGAATTGTTTTGTAAAACCTCGATAGAACTTCTTCCACATTTTCTAAACTTTTTTCGGAAAAGTCCAATTCGATGTCAAACTGAGTTTTAGACATTTCTACCGCAGTTAAAGCCAACTTTTCTATTGTTTCAATAATCTCGCAATCAGAAATTGGGTCCACTCCCTTTCCTGACCATAGTGACCACGTCGACTTGGGCGCAACTCAACCAGAACGCGACCCTTGCGCAAACCCTTGCTGTTATATGCTGTGGTGGTCGCTTCCTTTTATTCTAAATCAATTCCATGTTTCGTAGAGCAAACGTAATAGTATTTTTGGCTTTCATTCAAATTGAACCCTATTTTTAAGTCTTTAGAATCCATTAGATCCTTGAGTATTTGTGGAGGTTTCACATTCCATTCGATTCCTTCTAGCTTAATGGGAAAATTGCTGTATGGATTAGGTGTATGAAAATAAATAGCGTCCGCGGATCCATCATAATAATCAATAAACAAGAAGATTTGGTAAGGTTCCTGATACCCTTCGAGTTGTTGAAGTGACTTATCAAATACTTTCTTGAGCGCAATCAAATGAGAGTGCCGGTGTTTCCAACTAAGATTGCTATAACCAGGCCAGTCAAAATGAGTATGCCACATGTTGTACCAAGAGTCTTTGTTTAGATCCAACTCAAAACTCTCAACTCTAGATTCTAACTGCTTGTAATACCTCTTCTGGCCACGGAATTTCTTCATATCTCACCTCTAAGAAAAGCTTCAAAGCAATAGCCTCTACGACCGCCATGGCGTCTAACGTCTGCGGGTTTGCGACGTCGCCGGACCTGAGTGACGACGGTCCAACTTAGCCAGGAGAGCGACCCTTGCACAAACTCTTGTAGCTTTGGGCTCTTCACTTTTTAAAACAAACTAAAAATGAAGTGGTCTACTTAACTGCTATAATGATGACTAATGCTATAATGAATAAAAGAGCACCTACAAACCTAATACCCAGTTTAAAAAGCTTTCGTATATCCTTATCAAGTTTATTTAGATATTTATTGTTTTTTGCATATCCGTCAATTACCATTCCGGGGAATAAGGTCATTGAAAAGGCAAGTAGTCCTATTATCCCTAAAGCTATATGCTTATGCAATTGAAAACAACTCCTATCAGGACATACCTTAGGATCCCTCTCAATCGGAGAATTAGCAGCAATAAACCAAAATAGGCACCCACAAAACTAATACTTAACCCTACAATCATAAATATCAATCGAATCAAATGTCTTCACAATTACAAAAACCTTGAAATTTTTATCCGAAGATTCTTGAATTCACTAAGTTGTATGTCAGGCTGTAGTACAGTTAATTTGATATTTAGCTCTTGATTAAACCGATATTTTAGTGGAATATTGAATGGTTTAAAAGTTAAAGCTTTAAAGTAATCCATGCTCTTTCCTGCATAATATCTTAGCTTTATCGAATCCAATTCTTGTTTTTGTATTAATCGATTTTTTGAGTATATCTCCATCAACACTTTACCTTGAAAATCATAATCTTTTGGGAAATATGGCTCCGAACTCTCCATTATTAAATCAAAAGAACTCCAAAGTACTGTTCTTAACCGGCACCTCGACTTAGGCTTGGCGATAACAGCCCAAGTGAGGTACTCCGAACGCCGCGGGTTTTGTTATGCGTAGCAGCACCAACTTTTTCGATTTATTTTGTTGGCCACAACTTACTTTCATATTCTTCATCAAATGCTGGAGAATTTGCAGTCCTGCCTCTTCGAATCAACATCTTCGAACACCGCGACACGCCAGCGGCAACATGTTGTTAGACGATGTAACAGGCCGCTCACAGTATTAAATTGCCCTCACGATAGCTGAACCACGGATGGTTAGCTGGTCGGCTTCTTGAAATTACTCAATTTCGTTTAATTCATTTTTTAGTATCCGATAAAATTCATCTTTTGCATATAATTCACACCAAGGATTGTGACCACATTTTTCTAATATAAATAACTGAAATGTTTGCAACACCTTCGATAATGGATCCTGAACTCCTAAATAAGGATGAGGATCATAATCTCCATGGATTGCAGCTACTGGACATTTAATTTTATGCCCTAAATCTAACAATTGACCGTTTTTTCTTAATATCATTGCTTCGTTTATTACATTTCCAAAAGAAACATCCGATTGAACATAATCATTTTCAACATGAATCGGGCTATAATTATCAACTTTTGACATCAAACTACCAAACTCTGACCAAATACCTCTTTTATCATCAATTTTAGAATCATTTAAGCATTTTATTAAATCGTTTATACGATTTTTTTCTTCATCATTAAAACGGTTAAACCGAGTTTCTTCCATTAATGAAACATATTTATCTTCGAAAGGACCACTGCTAATTAAAATTAGTTTATTTACAAATTTAGGATATTTTGCTGCAAAAATATAAACTAGCCACGCTCCCCAAGAGTGACCGATTAATGTTAATGGAAAACAGCCGTATGTTTCTAAAACATCTTTCAATTCTTGAATTTGACCATCTATAGAAATCTTAGTTTGAAGTGGTTCTAAAACACCATATATTTTGGATAATTCTTTAGCAACTGGAGCCATTTCTCCAAGAGCACCAGGACCTCCATGAACTACAGCAATATTAAAAGGTTCTTTTCCATATTTTCTTATGTTCTCCATGTTTTTAAATTTGTTTTCCTTTCTTGTTTTTTAGACCATGCCCAAGGAAGGGCTGGTCTACGGCCTGTTATTTCGTCTAACGTCTCGCGTGTTTCCGACGTCGCCAAGCCTTAGTGACACCTCGACTTAGGCTTGGCGATGTGGGCGCCCTTCGCCTTACCCCCTGATGTCCTACTTAGCCAGGAGCGCGACCCTTGCGCAAACCCTTGCTGTTAACCGATCGTAGTCACCATTCTCCAATATGTCATGGATGACACGTTACTTTTTCTTTTTTTGAAGCAAATAAATAATTTGAGCTCCGCCAAATAGTGAAACTCCCAACATTAAAGTCCCTACAAAAGCCTTTATTTGTCCAAAAAGCAACACAGAATAGAATGTCAACTCGTTATTTAAGTTTTGCCGTAACATTATTATCGTTGTAATGGGTCCAATAATTGCAACGATGACGAAAATAAATCCAAAGGTTGAGAAAGCCCTAATTACAACATTACTCAACTTCATTGGCATTCTTATCCTTTAGTATATGAATGATATGACCCAAGGCAATATAGAAAACACCCCACATAGTACTGCTAATAATCTGAAATACCAAATTAACAATACCAATTGTCATATCACCAAAATCAAACTGACCAGCGCCTAAAGTCTTGAAAGAATCAACAATCGATTTAACTAATGCATAAAGAACTCCAGCAGCAATCATTGCGTAACCGCCGTATTTTAATAGTTTTTCAACATCAAATATAACCATTTTCAAGTCATCAAATGTTAGCTGTCTTTTTTCATCCTCTTTTTCAACTTCGGTGGGCAAACTTTCAACTAGTTCAATATCGCACTTCTTACAATGGGTATAACCTTCGATAAATTCTCCTCGACAATTTGGGCAATACATGCTTACATCCTCCCTAATGGAGTGGCCGGACGCCACTCGTCTAACAGATTGGTGACTATGTCGGTTAACGTCTATTCTACGAATAATTATTTCGCCAAATTATGGTATTTTCCTGGTTATCCCAACTCTTTTTCTTAATATTCGAAAGAAAGCGATTGATCTCTCACCCGTTACTCATCGAAAAAGCCCCCCTTCCCAGTTTAGGGAAGGGGGGCTTTTGAGCTCGAATTAAAATAGGATCTTTTGCCGTCGGGCCCAGATGTTTTGCAGATAACCGATGGAGAAGAGGTTCGCCATCATCGAGCTGCCGCCGGCGCTGATAAACGGGAGCGGAATACCGGTGATCGGCATGATGCCGATATTCATTCCGACATTCTCCAAGATATGAAAGAGAAACATGGCCAAGATCCCGGTGGCGATCAACGAGCCATAGCGTTCCTTGGCCTGTTGCGCCGTTTTTAAGGCGCGCCAAATAAAGACCAGGAACAAGGCCAAGAGAATAAATCCGCCTAAAAACCCAAACTCCTCGCAGAATACCGCAAAAATAAAGTCGGTATGGTTCTCGGGAAGAAAGCCGAGACGCGCTTGGGTGTTGTTGAAGATCCCTTTGCCAAAGAACCGTCCGGAGCCGACAGCGATCATCGCCTGCCTCACATTCCATCCGGCCCCCCGTGGATCTTCCTCCGGATTAATGAAGCTGGTCAAGCGTTTGATCTGATAATCCTTGAATGGAAGCGGCGTGTCAAAATAGTGATGGCTCATAAAAACAATGGCAACCAATAAAACGCCGCTTAAGATGATGGCCGATAGATGCCACCCCTTCGCGCCCGCCATATAGAGCATGGCAAAGAAGAAAAAGACAAAGACCAACGCCGTCCCGAAGTCGGGCTGCAGCATAATAAGGAACAGCGGGACAGCGACATGAATAAAGGGTATAATAAGGTCCCAAAACGACGACAAACTTTCCTTCTCGGATAGGTACTTACTCAGGGTAAGAATAACTAAAAGTTTGGATATCTCCGAAGGTTGAATCGTCATGAACCCCATATTGATCCAACTCTTTGCGCCGTTAATCTCCGAACCAAAGATGATGACAGCGATCAATAGGAGGATATTAAACCCGTAGAGAATATGATATGCCATATCGGAGAGGCGGTAATCCAAGAAAAAGATGAGCGCCATGCCGATCAGCCCGATAAGAACAGATATCATCTGCTTCTTTACATAGAGATAGGGATCGGCATTATTCCGCGTCGCACTATAGACGATCAACAGACCAATCGCAATCAGACCCGCAACAGCGGACAACATGACAAAATCTACATTCCGTAAGATTCGTCGATCCCACAAAGGATTTACCCCCTCGATCCGCGCTACCCGTAAATTACGATAAAGGTTAAGCCGGTCATGGACCGGCCTTTCCTATTCAGCAAAACGTTTTACCCGACGAACAGGGATATTGGCGACGAGCGACGAGCGCTGGTCCGATTGGTTCAAATCGACTTTTATTCCATGCTCATCAATCTCCATGTACTTGGAGATCACCTGAATCAACTCTTCCTTCAACGACTCCATCAGACCGGGAGACACCTGGGCCCGATCATGAACCAGAACAAGACGCAGACGCTCAACGGCTGCATCTTTGCTATTATCTTCACGGAATAACTTATTAATAAAATCCATTAATAGATCACCCCCGTTACATACCCATCCAACGTTTTAGCCGACCAAGGATACCCGTATCGCCATCGAAGGACATCAACGGGATCTCCTCGCCTTCAATCCTTCCGACGATATTGCGGTAAGCCTCGCCTGCCTTGGAGTTGCGTTCGGCGACAGCCGGTTCGCCCCGATTGGTCGAGATGATAATCGATTCATCATCCGGAACCACACCCAAAAGATTAATGGCGAGAATATCATTGACATCCCCGATATCCATCATATCCCCTTTTCGAACCATCTCGGGCCGCAACCGGTTGATGACCAACCGGGGATCGTAGATCTCATGGGCTTGCAAGAGCCCGATGATCCGATCCGCATCGCGCACCGCCGAGACTTCCGGTGTGGTCACGATGATCGCTTCTTCGACGCCGGCCACTGCATTTTTGAAACCCTGCTCGATTCCGGCGGGACAGTCGATGATTACGTAGTCAAACTCCTGGCGCAGTTCATCGCATAGTTCCTTCATCTGTTCCGGCGAGACGGCGTCCTTTTCGCGGGTTTGGGCGGCAGGCAACAGATATAACGTTTCATAACGTTTATCTTTGATCAAAGCCTGGCGCAGACGGCAAGTCTTCTCAGCGACATTCACCAGATCATAGACGATGCGATTTTCCAATCCCATCACAACGTCCAAATTTCGAAGGCCGATATCCGCATCGACCAAAACCACGCGTTTGCCGCGCAACGCCAACCCGGTACCTATATTCGCCACCGTCGTCGTCTTTCCGACGCCGCCCTTGCCCGACGTTACCACAATCGCCCTACCTGCCATCATACGCCCTCCTTAGTTGTGTACGGTCCAACCGCTCTCTTGCTCAATGTTTACTCAGTACCTATCATTATACTTCTCCACCTCTATGGCGCCGTTGCGAACGCGGGCGACTTCGGGGTGGTTTGTCCGTTCGGTCTTCTCCGGCGGTCTGGCAATCAAGCCGGCAATTCGAAGTTGAACGGGTTGAAATTCAAAGGCGATCACTTCAGCGGATTCATTCCCTCCGGCTCCCGCATGGGCGATACCCCGAAGCACACCCAGAACAATGATATCACCGGTGGCAATCACTTCGCCACCGGGATTGATATCCCCTTTGATCACCACATTCCCTTCAAACTCAATGCGTTGACCGCTGCGAATGGTCTTGGGAATTATCTTTGATGGAGGCTCTTTCAGCTTTTCCCGTTGTTCCGTAACACGCACTGCTTCCACATCCGTATCCAACTGCATCATAACCCCATATTGTGTGAAGACCCCTTCGAGGAGGCCTCGTTCATCCGGAGTCAACGTTCTCCCTTTCGTCACCACAGTCACGTTGGCGCCTCGAAAAAAGTCATGGGACTTCTCCAACCGCTCAATAAGCTCTTCATATAAAGAATTAAACTCCCCGCTTCTCGGAAGGATCAGCCGCAAGCCATGTTTAAAACCTTTGAAAACCAACTGATCCATGGGGTCGATCGGAGCGGTTTGCGATACCAACTTGTTTTCACCTCGTTGCAAGAATATCTACCAATGGATTTCGACGGTGTAATCCACTCATTATTCCACACCGCTTATTCGTATTCCTGCTCTTCCCGTAAGTTTCATTGAACTATTGGGGATTTACCGCAGGGGGATTATCCGCGGGAGGCGTGGTTGAATTTGGAGCTGCCGGAGACGCTGGCGACGGCGTCGTGTTCGTGGACGGGCTATTTGGCGCAGGAGCAGTCGTCGCTGCCTGTGTCTGGGCAGGCGCTGGAGCTGGACTCGCTGCAGGTCTCCTGGGCGGTTCCGTCTTTTGAGGTCTTTCGATGCCAAAATGGGTTTCATAGAGACGCCGTGCAATGGGAGCGCCGGCGAGTCCGCCGGAACCGCCCTCCTCCACAACGACCACGACGACGATCTCTGGGTCATTCGCAGGGGCAAAACTAGCAAAAAGGGCAAAATCATCTTTCCCTTTATTCTGAGCAGTTCCTGTTTTTCCAGCCACAGGATACTTATCCAAAGGAAATCCCGTAAAGAAGGACCGGGCAGTTCCTTGTGAGATAACCCGAACGAGCCCTTCATTAACAAGATCGATGTTTTTCGAATCAAATCGTGCCATATGATCCAATTTTGGCGGGAAACGCCGGATGACTTTTCCCTCCGGAGAGCTTATCGACGAAACCACGCGGGGAGTATAAAACTTACCCTCATTCGCTAAACCCGCATAAGCCATCGCCAGCTGCAACGGCGTCACCGTGATATAACCCTGCCCAATGGAGTAGTGAAGCGATTCCAAGGGATACCAACGCGGCTCCTTGGGGAATCGACGGGCTTTCCATTGAGGATCACCCACCAATCCCGCGCTATCTCCCGGCGGCAGGTTGATGCCGGTCCTTTTACCCAAACCGAACAAACGGGAATACTTGGCCAAATTCTCCGGCCCCACCAGCCGAGCGAGATCCGCCATCACCATGTTACAGCTGTTTTGGAGCGATTCCACCAAGTTCTGCCGTCCATGGCCCCCCGGTTGCCTCCGCACATTCCAGCACTTGAACTTCGAACCGTGGATACGGTCATGACCTGTACAGCCAAAGTGAGAATTTTCATTGGCCTTCTTCTCTTCCAATGCCGCCATAACCGTTATGGGTTTAAAGGTCGATCCCGGCATAAATGTTCCCTGAATCGCCCGATTCGTAAAGGGATGCAACGGATCCACCAGCATCGCTGCGATGCTTCCTCGGTTACTCCCTACAAAAAGGTTGGGATCATATCCGGGATAGCTTACCATCGCCAGCACATCTCCGGTTCGCGGATCAATGGCAATCACAGCTCCCGACCGGGCGCGTTTATAGTTAGAGTTCTCCCGAAGCCATTGCAGATGCTCGCGAAGAGCCGTCTCCGCAGTCTCCTGCAGCTCCATATCGATGGTTAATTGAAGGTTATTCCCAGGATAGGAGGCTCGCTCCTCCATTACACGAAGCGCATGACCCCGCCGATCCACCTCGACGATCTTTGCGCCTTCTTTGCCCCTGAGATAAGTCTCATAGGCCTTTTCGAGTCCTGTCTTTCCCACAATGTCTCCCATCCGGTAATTGTCGGCCCGCATCTGCTCCAACTCTTTCGGACTGATCTCTCCGATATAGCCAAAGAGATGCGACGCCCATTCGCCCTTGGGATAAAACCGAACGGGATACGCATCGATCTCCACGCCGGGCAGGTCGAGTTTGGCTTCGAGGATCTGACCGACGGCCTTGGAATCCACATCGGAGACGATGGGCACAAAGGCCTTGGGATCCTTCTTCCCCTTCTCTTCAATCAGCGCTAATAAATCGTCCTTGTTGATCTTGAGTACTTTGGATAAAAAATTGATAACACTCGGATTCTTATTGACATCATTTGGAACCACCGAGACAACATGGGAGATTCGGCTGAATGCTAAGACTTTTCCCTTACGATCATAAAAAACGCCGCGTTCTGCGGGGATCATAATGAAACGGCTTTGATTCATCCGGGATTGAGCCAGCGTATCATTTCCCCGGATGATCTGCAAATACCATAGGCGGAGCAGCAAGAGGGCAAAAACGCCAAAAATAAGTATGGAAAAAAAGCGAAATCGAAACTCCAATCCTTTAAGCGCCTGGTCCTTCATCCTGCCACTCCTTTCCCCTATATTTTTTCCACTTTGTTAATGCCATAATAAATTCGGCTATGTTAGAGGGATTTTCGCAACATCACATAACGTTCTCCGCGAAAGATCATCCGATATATCACCGGAGCTAAGATCATATGGTACGCCATCAGCGGCAGTGTGTAACGGATCATATGGTAGACAAAGGGTTGTTGATTTCCAAAAGAGACCAATACTAAATAGATGATCAGATCCTGTAATATCGTGACAATCGCAGCGGCCAACGCAGGCACCAACAGGTTATCTTTGAAGATGGTCTTCTCCATAGCCCCGCAAAGCAAACCGATGATCATCTTGGAAAGGGCATTTATCCCAATAATTCCGCCGCCGATAAAATCGATGGCAAAACCGCCGACCAATCCCAATGACATCCCAAAGAACGGGCCTTTGAGCAGACCATAGGATAAGACGATCAGGAGAATCAGATCAGGTATAAGCCCCCATGGGCTAATATCCATCACCATCGTCGTTTGAATCAACAACGCTAAGATCAGCGTAAGCAACAACATCCAAGTACGCATCTATCTCTCCCCCTGTTCGGGGCGGCGGGGTAACGGACGTCGAACAACGAAGACCTCTTCAAGCCGGGAGGAGGATACGGCAGGTTTTAACGAAGCTTCTCCCTTGAGTCCAGCGCCGGATTGCTTCACATCCATAATGACGCCGACCAACAGATCCCTTGGAAAGTATAGGCTGGATTCCGCTGTGTAGATTTTGTCTCCTGGCCGAAGAACCACACCGATATCGGAGGGAACAACCTTGCAATACTCACCGGCGCCGTAGATATAAACCAAATCCCGTGTTCGTTCCAAGACGCCACTTAAGCTATTGCCATTCCGACCGTCATTGATCAAGAGAACTTCAGCGCTGTTATTCCGGACGGTTAAAATTCTCCCAGCCAACCCATCCGGAGTGATAACGGCCATATTCTTTCGGAGTCCATTCTTCTTTCCCTTGTCAATCGTCAAGGTTCGATTCCAATGATGGGGAGCTTGAGCAATGACTTCCGCCGGAATCAGTTCCAATTTGGGATGTTCAGTAAATTTTAACGCTTGACGAAGGCGGTCATTCTCTTCCGCCAGCAATGTCAGACGTTGATTCTCCATATCCATCTGAACGAGGGTCGCACGCAACTCGTCGTTCTCTCGGTTGAGCGCTCCCAACCGATTCAGCGTCGACCATGTCTCCTTCACCACGTTGGATGTGGAATTCATCAACCTCTGTAGCGGGCGGACGACACCACGCGTCAACCATTCCGGAGCGTTCTCATAGTCCGTCTCCTGATGAGACGTGGTAAAGATCGCCCACGTAATGACGAGAAAAGCCACGCCCAAAAAGATGAGAATTCGTTTTTGAAAGACTGTCTGCCACAAAGACGACTCCGCCTTTCCTTTGTAAAGGAATCGTGCAGTAAAACCAAAGACCATCACAGGATTTCGGGTCTTACCACCGGTCACTCCATATCTTGTGCAAAATTCATAAAATTAACATACCAACCGGAATTATGCTCGTCGATTCGAGAGCAGAACACTGCTTAACACATTTAAGCTCTCCGAAGTAATACCTGTTCCCCGTGCCACGCAGGTTAATGGATCTTCGGCCACCTGCACCGGCATTCCCGTCTCCTCGGAAAGAAGTTTATCGATTCCTGGAAGCAAGGATCCGCCACCCGACATCACGATGCCTCGATCCAAAATATCGGCGGCCAATTCAGGCGGCGTACGCTCTAAAGTCATCTTGACCGCGTCCACGATGGAGGCCACCGGCTCGGATAAAGCCTCCATCACCTCTTTGGAGGTGATCTGAATGACCTTCGGAAGACCGGTAAGCAGGTCGCGCCCACGGACATCACGGGTCTTCTCTTCTTTTTGAGGATAAGCCGAACCGATGGTCTGCTTGATCTCTTCTGCTGTTCGTTCACCAACCATCAGATTATAGCGCCGCTTGATATATTGGGCGATGGCTTCGTTCATCTCGTCGCCCGCCACTCGAATCGACCGGCTGGCAACGATGCCGCCCAAAGAGATAACTGCAACTTCGGTGGTTCCCCCACCAATATCCACAATGAGATTCCCTGTGGGATCTTGGACGGGAAGACCGGCGCCGATGGCTGCCGCCATAGGCTCTTCGATGAGAAAGACTTCGCGAGCTCCCGCTTCACGTCCAGCATCCATCACTGCGCGTTTTTCCACCTCAGTAACGCCGGAGGGAACTCCAATAATGACTCGGGGTGAAAAGACACCTCGGCGGCTCACCTTACCGATGAAATACCGCAACATCTTCTCGGTGACTTCAAAATCGGCGATAACGCCGTCTTTCATGGGACGGACGGCGATGATATTCCCAGGAGTCCTTCCCACCATCTGCTCCGCTTCTTTACCCACGGCGATGATCTGGCTGGTATCTCGATCCAAAGCGACCACCGTCGGCTCTTGAAGCACGACTCCCCTACCCTTGACATAGACCAGCGTGTTTGCTGTACCGAGGTCGATCCCCATGTCCCGGGAGAAGCGACGCAGCAAGTTATCGAACATCATATATTACTCCTTTCATTGGGCCAAGATGACTTCGTCAAGTAGTGCGAACCATAGAATAAATGAAACCCGGCTTACATCAATCCTCTCTCTTTCATACTGATAAAACGTTCACCGCCGACGATCAAATGGTCTAAGATGTCAATCCCCATCAACTCTCCAGCCTGCTTTAATCGGCGTGTTAACTGAAGATCCTCTTTGCTCGGCTCCGGATCGCCACTGGGGTGATTATGCGCTACGATCAAAGCGGCGGAGCTGTTCTTTACAGCGGTTTTAAATAATTCTCGCGGATGAACCAGTGATGCGTTCAAGGTGCCGATGGATATCGTCTCGATCGCAATGATCTGATTCTTCGTATTGAGATGCGCTGCCATAAAATGCTCCTTCTCCTGATAACGAAGGGAAGGTATAAAGATGGTTGCCGCTTCCTTTGGAGAGCGCACGGCCACAGCTTCTCCGGGTTCTAAGGAGAAAAGGCGCTTTCCCAGTTCAAAAGCTGCCAAGATCTGAATGGCTTTGGCATGACCCATGCCCGGATACTTCGCTAACTCCGAGACCTCACACTGAGCAAGGTTTCGGAGACTACCGTTCTCGGACAAAAGCAAATCCGCCAATTGCCGGGCTGAATATTGCTTCGTTCCGTTTCGAATGAGGATTGCCAATAGCTCTGAATGGGAAAGTGCGGTAGGGCCGTGGTTTTTAAATCGTTCTCTGGGTCGTTCGTTTAATGGAATGTCTTTCATGGTGAGGGAACGATCACCCGACATGATCTTACCCCCTTAAAACTTCATATCCAAAACTCCTTAGCATCTGGTTTAGAGAGGCTAAAGGGAGTCCAACCACATTGTAATAATCGCCTCGTATTTCGTCGATAAAGACGGCGGCTTTGCCTTGAATCCCATAAGCTCCTGCCTTGTCCAGCGATTCACCAGCGGCGACATAGGCATCGATCTCTTGCTGACGGAGGGGTAGAAAATGAACGTCTGTGCGAACCACTTCCGTACGCTCCGTACCATCGGCAACATCGATCAGGGTTATTCCCGAATAGACGGCATGCCAGCGACCCGAAAGGTCTCGCAACATCTCAACCGCCATCTGCGCATCCAAAGGTTTCTCCAGGATACGGCCGGGGAGCGCCACGATGGTATCCACACCCAATACCAATCCTTGGGTATAGTGTTGGGCAACGGCACGCGCTTTGGTCTGTGCCAAAAGACCAACGCGTTCCTCCGGAACCTCCGGTAGAAGCTCCATCTTCTCCTCCACATCGCTGGGATGAACTTGGAATGAAACTCCCAAACCGGCTAAGAGTTCGCGGCGACGCGGCGACGCGGACGCCAGGATCAAGACTTCTTCACGAGAATGGTCCCTCATAATTTGCGGTAAACCCAAATCGCCAAGGCCATTCCAATAACCGTGGCAATATTGAGGGTAAAGACGAATCCGAATGTAAGGTTAAAGACATCCGCCAAACGGAGAACCTGGGGTGCCAGAGAGATCTTGGACTCCATCGTCCGTATGAACGGCATATGGGTTCCGAGCAATTGACCAAGAAGAGAACCTGTGAGACTACCCACCAAGAGAAGAAGCGCAAGAATCCACGGACTCTTGGTGGAACCGCCGGAACGCGCCAAAAAAGCTCCCCCTTTCAAAGATTGTCATTATCATTTCTATTGGATATAAATCTCCCAAACAACCGGTCACCTAAGACTCCGCTTGATAAACAGCTTTCGACTTAGTCCAGGATTTACGCTGGCCAAACCCTCATTCCTATCCCCCACGGAATGGTAGAAGAGGAACCGTCATAATGATTAAGGCTTTAATCATGATCTCTATGATTCTCTGTTCCCCTCGCCCGTTTTTCGGAGGAGGGGTAAGGAGGGTAGGGGTTCTCCAACGGCTACCGGAACTTCCAACCCTTTGTCGAGCCTATCGACGAGCGGCTGAGCGATTCGCGAGGGAGATGAATACGCGGACGAATAAGGCAGTTTTGGGGTCGGGCATAACGATAATGAGGATTTCTCCGAATGAAAGAGAAATCCTCTTCTTCCCTAGGAATTTTCCATGGAAAATGGTCCATTTTTTCCTAAATACGGCTTGCTTTCCCCAGTTCCCTTATTCTAGAAGTCAAAGAAAGCTAATTCAATGGCAAAACGGGTTATAAACGGATGAAAAGAATGTTACGCTTCTTTTGCCTGAGTGATCGTACCCTTAATGGTCTTCATCGGGCACTTTTCGACGCAGATGCCACACCCCGTGCACCGGTCATGGTCGATCTCGGCCAAGTTATCCTTCAACACGATGGCTTCCACCGGGCAGTTTTTAACACAGATCCCGCATCCAATACAGCCGACCTTGCAAACCTTTCGTACCTCAGGCCCTTTCGCGAAGCTCCTGCATAATACTGTGATGGGATCGCCTTCGCGGCCGAGAATAAAGAGATCCCGCGGGCATGCCCCCACACAGATGCCGCACCCTGTACAGATCGCCGCATCAATCTCGGGCAGTCCATTCCCATTCATCGTGATGGCGCCAAAAGGACAGGCGTGGACACAGCTTCCCAAACCTAAGCAGCCGAAACCGCATCCCTTTGCGCCGCCAGCTAACCCATGGGCAGCAGCACAGTCCTGAATACCCATGTAGATGAAGCGATCGGTGGATTCGGCTTTTCCCCCAAGACAACGAACCTTGGCGATCTTCCCAACGCTTTGCTCCGATTCGACGCCCATGACCTGTGCGATGGGCGAAGGATCTTTATTCACAGGGCAAGCCGTTATAGGCGCCTGTCCGCCGACGATGGCTTCAGCCAATCCCCGACACCCCGGATACCCACAAGCGCCACAGTTGGCGCCGGGTAAAAGCGGCTCGACCTCGTCCACTCTCGGATCCGATGCAACCGCCAGTTTTTTTGCGGCGATCGCCAAGCCTATCCCAAAAAGAGCGCCAAGAACCGAGAGGACGATAACCGACATAACCACCGGGTTTAATCGAAAGGCCTCAGCCAACAGCATCTTTTCAGCTGTTTCGGTGGCTACCGTCGCTGCGGGATTGTAGTTAAACAATTGATTGAGATTAAATCCATTGAACCCTAAAAATGCCAATGAGATCAGTCCGGCTGTAACCAACGCGATGGGGAATCCCGCCAAGGACTTTGGGACCTCTGCTTTATCCAATCGTTCACGAATCCCCGCAAATAAAACAATGGCCAACGTGAAACCCATCGCTGCTGCAATCCCGTTGTTGACCGATTTGATGAACGTATAGTTCTCATTGACGTTGATCAACGCTACGCCCATAACCGCACAGTTGGTCGTGATCAACGGCAAGTAAATTCCCAACGCTTGATAGAGAATGGGACTGGTCTTTCGAATGACCATCTCAACGAATTGCACCAGTACGGCAATGACGAGGATAAAGGTCAGTGTCTGAAGAACTTCGATGCGAAATTGAACCAACAGCCGCTGGACACCGTAGGTGATTCCGGAGGCGAGAGCCATAACAAAGGTAACCGCCAAACCCATCCCAACGGCGGTTTCCACCTTCTTCGACACACCGAGAAACGGACAGATCCCTAAGAAACGAGCGAAAACAAAGTTGGAAACAAAGATGGACCCAAATGCGATCATTAAAAGCTCCGTCATGATCGCTTCGCCTCCCTCCGGCTAACCAGCCAATTGATTCCTCCGAGGACTAACCCCAGAGTAATAAAGGCGCCTGGAGGAAGAATCATCAACTTTGCGCCAAAATCTTCGTGAAACAGTTTAAACCCGGCAAAACCAAAATCCCTTGCGACAAATATCGTCCCCGTTCCAATGAGTTCACGGATGGCCGCTAGAATTGCCAGAGCTAGCGTAAACCCGAGTCCCATCCCTAAGCCATCCATCAGCGAGTTGATGATGGGACGTTTGGAAGCAAACGCTTCGGCCCGAGCCAAGATGATACAATTGACAACGATTAATGGAATGAAGATTCCCAATACGCGATGGAGATCCGGGGTAAATGCAGCCATCATCTTATCAACGATGGTCACAAATGCCGCAATGACCACAATAAAACAGGGAATCCGGACTTCCTTTGGGATTACATTGCGTAGGATTGAGATGATGATATTCGAGCTGATTAGAACAGCTGTAGCCGCTAAGCCCATGCCGATCCCATTGATGACCGCCAGTGACACGGCCAATGTGGGACACATTCCCAAGACCAGCCGAAATACGGGGTTTTCATTGAAGATCCCATTACGCAGATCCCGCCATAGATTCATTATGGGTACCTCCGTTTCATCAGCGGCTTATCATACCAAACGCTTCTAAGGCTTGATTGATTCCACGAACCGCCGCTCGAGAAGAGATGGTTGCTCCTGTTGCTGCCTGAACGTTTCCACCATCCCGATCAACAGCCAAAGGCTGCCCGGCTTTGCCTTGACGAATAGCGGGTTGATCGATGAACTCCGCTTCCGCAACTTTCGTGCCTAGACCAGGAGTTTCCGCTTGACTAAGAACGATAACACGCTGGACTTCCCCATTGAAATTGATTCCAACCATCTGTTGGATGGTGCTGGAATATCCCGCAGCTCCCACCACAAAGACAAAGCCTGTTAGTTCCTGACCGTTAAATCCCCGATATATCTCAGTTACCCCTGGAGTTATACCTTTCACCGCATCCAGCGCGGAACGATCCGGTTCAAACCGTTCAGTTCCAGGAAGACTAAAACTCAACGCTTGCTTAAGGGCCTCCTCAGCCCGGGCCGCAATTCGAGGTTGAGTGAAACCATCGACCATCGATAGAACCCCGGCAGCCACAGCACAGATCAATGTTAACACCAAAACGAGGCGTAATTCTTTAGGCACGGGCTTTCACCTCCCCAAACCGGCGAGGACGGGTATAGCGATCCAATAGCGGTGTGGCGGCATTCATCATAAGAATGGCATAACTCACACCCTCCGGCAATCCCCCATACCTCCGAATGAGCATGGTCAAAAGGCCGCAGCCAATGCCAAAAAAGAGTTTCCCCCGCGGAGTAACCGGCGTCGTCACATAATCCGTGGCCATAAAGAAGGCTCCGATGATCAATCCGCCCGCCAAGAGATGAAAGGTGGGATCATGTTGGAAGACGACCGCTAATACCAAAACAGTCCCGATATAACTGGCGGGTATCCGCCAATCGATGATTCCTTTATAGAGCAGATAACCCGCTCCGAGCAGTAAGGCCAAAGCCGATGTCTCCCCCAATGAACCTGCCACATTGCCGAAGAACAATTGAGAGTTTGGAATGGTAAGATTCAATTGAGCCAATGTCCCTTGACGGAAAAGACCCAATGCGGTAGCGCCGGCCACAGCGTCCACCTGGGAGCCAGCCCATCCCAATGAAGCCTTCGGCCATTGCCATGTCGTTAACAACGTAGGCCAAGAAGCCAGGAGAAAAGCTCGTCCAATCAGTGCTGGATTAAACGGATTATATCCTAATCCACCAAAGACCTGTTTGGCGATGGCAATGGAAAAGGCCGCTCCGAGAATCGGTATCCACAAAGGAACGTTCGGAGGGATGATTAGCGCCAACAACAGGCCGGTCAGTACGGCGCTCCCATCATAGACCGTAATTGGGCGTTTTGTCGTCCACTGTATCAGCGCTTCAACGCCAACCGCCGTTGCGATCGAAAGAACAACAATGAACAACGCATGAAAGCCAAAGAAGAAGACTCCGGCGGCTGTTGCCGGAAGCAACGCCATCGAGACCTGCCACATAATCTTTTCCGTGGTTTCATTGGACCGAATATGGGGTGACGAGGAGATGACCACTTGGGTATCGAGCATTTCGTTTACCCCCTTAGCTCGATTTTCTGCGTTTTGCTAAGATGTTCCGTTTTGCGCCGCGAAGGGTCTGCATCATCGGTCGACGGCTGGGACATACGAATGTGCAACAGCCACATTCCCGACAATCCATAATCCCATAGGCCTCCGCCTGATCCAGCTTGTTAAGCTCTATAAATTCCCCGATGAAATTGGGCAAAAGTCCATAAGGACAAACTGAGACACAACGCCCGCAACGCACACAGGAGAGTGAAGCATTTTGTGTCACTTCTTGACGACGTTGAACCAATATCCCCGATGTTCCTTTAAGCACAGGAATACCCAATTGGTGAACGGCAGGCCCGGTCATGGGACCTCCCATAATGATTCGTCCCGGCGATTCCAGAAAACCGTCACAAGCCTCCAGCAACACCTGGATAGGCGTGCCCAATCGCACCTTTAGATTTTTGGGCTGCTTTATGCCACGACCGGTCACGGTCACGACTCTTGCAATAAGCGGGATGCCGGTTTGCAAGTAATCTGCAAATGCCGCTGCTGTCGCAATATTATTTACAACAACACCGACATCGATGGGGAGTCCCCCCGCTGGAACCACTCGGTTTAATGAAGCATGAATGATCATCTTCTCCTCGCCTTGAGGATACTTCGTCTCCAGCTTCATCACTTGGATGGCCGGATCGCCGGTTGCAGCTTTCTCTAACGCAGCCGCCGCATCCTGCTTATTGGTCTCCACCGCAATAATCCCGCGCTCCGCCTGAGCGGCCTTGATCATCGCTCGAAGGCCAAAGACGACCTTCTCCGCCATTTCCACCATCAGACGATGATCACAGGTTAGATAGGGTTCGCATTCCGCTCCGTTTAGAACCACTGTATTGATGGACTTGCCCTCTGGAGGATAATACTTAACATGGGTCGGAAATGCGGCTCCCCCCATACCAACCAATCCTGCTTCGCGCATCATCTCCCGCAGAGTCTCCGAAGAAAGCGACTCTAAACTCTGCTTCGGCGCCACCTCAGAAGCAAGTCGTTCTTCGCCATCGTTCTCGATCACAACAGAGACTGTCGCAGAGCCATTGGCCATCATCTCCGGCCCAACTGAAACAACTTGACCGGATACGCTGGCATGCACCGGCACAGAGATGAAGCCCTTGGCTTCTCCGATCTTCTGTCCCATTGCAACAAAATCGCCTGCTTTAACCAGGGGCTCAGCAGGGGCTCCCACATGTTGGCTCATGGGTATGATGACTCTTGTTGGCGCTGGAAGCTCTTCGATGGGTCGTTGACATGTCATTTCCTTTCCGTATTGGGGGTGAATGCCCCCCCGGAATGTTTTGCGACGCACCATATCACCCCGTTTCCCAAAGAATTGCACTAGGATAAATCATAACGCAAAGGTTTATTCAGGGCAACCGATATATCTGGGTTTTTTCTACAATCCGGCAACCATAATGGAGATTGTATCCAATTTAGTGCGATATTTCATCGATTACAATGGGTAATGGCGCACAAGCTTCACTTTGGATCGTTAGCGACGCCTGAAGATCGGCTGCCGCCTGTTCCACCGCAGCAGAGTTCTCCCCATGGATCTCCCCAATAATGTCACCGACCGCCACCGAATCGCCGATCTTTTTATAGAGCAAAAGGCCTACAGCAGGATCGATCCGATCTTCTTTAACCATCCGGCCTGCACCAAGTCTCATCGCAATCCGTCCAACATCCTCCGTCCGAATCGCCCGGACATAGCCGGAGACTGAGGATCGAACCTCGCGCCGGACTGCCGCTTGGGGCAGCAAAGCGGTATCATGAAGGGCTTGCACATCTCCACCCTGAGCCTCGATCATCATCTCGAGCCGTCTCAGTCCTTCTCCCTGCTCTAATTTCTCCCGCAGCAAAGCTTCTCCGGCTTCCGGCGTCTGTGCGATTCCAGCTAGGTAGACCATACGCCCGCCCAAAGCCAAGGAGACCTGGAGAAGATCTGTGGGACCTTTGCCTCTTAACGTATCGATGGCCTCCCGAATCTCTAACGCATTGCCCACAGCCCAACCCAGGGGTTGGTCCATGGTTGTCAAGAGCGCTAAGGTTTTCCGCCCAGCGCCATGCCCAATCTCGACCATCAGCTGGGCTAGCCGCCTCGCTTCGTCGATCGTCTTTAAGAATGCCCCATCGCCTACTTTGACATCCAGCACAATGGCATCGGCGCCGCCGGCCAGTTTTTTGCTCATGATGCTGGCTGCAATCAACGGAGCGCTATCGACGGTTCCGGTCACATCCCGTAGAGCGTAGAGTCTTTTATCGGCCGGAACCATTCCTAAGGTCTGCCCCGCAATACCCAGACCGATGCGACGGACTTGATCCATGAGCCGCTCGGGAGAGAGGTCCGTACGCAGACCCGGAATCGACTCCATCTTATCGATGGTCCCGCCGGTATGGCCCAAGCCTCGCCCGGACATTTTGCAGACCGGTACGCCAGCCGCGGCTACTAGGGGCCCAATGACCAGAGAGGTTTTATCCCCCACGCCTCCCGTGCTGTGTTTGTCAACTTTAGGTCCAGGAATTAGGGAAAGATCGGCTTGCTCGCCAGAAGCTGCCATGATCTCGGTGAGATCGCGGGACTCTTCCGGCGTCATGCCTTGGAAACAGACCGCCATGCACCATGCAGACATTTGGTAATCGGGGATCGTTTCGTTGCAATAACCGTCGATCAGGTAGTGTAACTCCTCTCGAGTTAAACAACCGCCACGACGCTTCTTCAAGATCAGTTCCACGGTGTTCATTGCCGTTCCCCTCTCCAAGCCATTATCAATATACACTCTTTCTTAATGTCATGAAATCCTAATTCGCTGAAAGAGGCGAATGTTTTTATCCTATGAAATTTTCACATTGGACTTTTGACTTTTTCTAACCCTATCCGAGGGAACGTTTTATAGCCGTTATCCTATATTAAGCATCTTTGCAAAACTTCTCCCCACAGGACCTGGGTCGCCAGTCAAAAGTTCCAGTATGGTCGCTCCAATATCCGCGAAACTCTCTCGGACCCCAAGGTCGATGGATTCTTTGAGACCAGGCCCGCAGAGCAGAAGCGGCGTGTACTCCCGCGTATGATCCGTACCCGGAAATCCCGGATCGCAACCATGATCCGCTGTAATCATAAGAAGCTCTTCGTTGCGGAGTTTTTCGGCCACAACCTGAAGTTCCCGATCGGCCTCGCGCAGTGCCTGAGCAAAGCCATGGGTATCGTTGCGGTGACCGTAGACCATATCAAAGTCCACACAGTTGGCAAAGGCCAGACCCCGTCCAGGCTCCTCCATCATCGCCTTCAGCGCGGTAAGGGTCTCCACGTTATTATGGGTGTGATTACTCTGGGTTAAGCCCCGTCCATTAAAGATATCCTCGATCTTTCCAATGCCATGGACTGGCCAACCCTGGGCCTTTAGGGTATCCAACACGGTCGTGGTCGGAGGATCCAAGGCATAATCCCGCCGGTTGGGGGTCCGACGAAAGGCTCCCGGTTCACCTTCAAAGGGTCGGGCAATCACACGAGCCACTTGATCATCGCCCCGGAGAATCTCCCGGGCAACCTGACAGAAGCGGTACAGTTCGTCTAAGGGAACGATCCCTTCATGCGCTGCGATCTGAAAAACGCTATCCGCTGAGGTATAAACGATGGGCGATCCCGTCCGGAGATGTTCTTCCCCCAGCTCCTGAATGATCGTCGTCCCGGACGCCACCGTATTTCCAATGATCTTCCGGCCGATCGCTTCCTCAAACCGCTGAATTATCCCGGGAGGGAATCCCTGAGGATAGGTGACGAAGGGTTGTTCGGAGATTACACCCATCATCTCCCAGTGACCGGTCACCGTGTCCTTCCCCACGGAAGCCTCCGCCATCTTTCCATAAGCACTGGGCCTCGTCGTTGAAGAAGATAGACCCGGAACAGGACTCAATCTACCCAATCCTAGACTACTAAAGAACGGCAGATCAATCCCGCCAACCGCAGCGGCGGTATGTGCCAGCGTATGACTGCCTATATCGCCGTAGCGCCCGGCATCCGGCAACTCGCCAATACCGACGCCATCCAAGACCACCAACAGGATACGCTCAATCATCGCCATATATTCCCCCTAAGAGACTCATTCCACATCTTAACATAATATCCTCGTTTTTATTTTCACAAATAAAAGACCACCCCAGGGGTGGTGGTCAATATTATGGGTATTCCTGCGAAAACGAAGGCATGCCGCCCATGCCGTCCAGGTCGGGCTCTATATATCGTTCATAATCAACAGAGCTGCGATAACGAGGCCTATTTAAGACTCGAATCGATGGCCATTTCAGACGAAACCCTTTTTCAGTCCGTTCGATGATGGGAGACCAGTAAATAAAGACCGCACGGCCCACGACGCTTTTTTGAGGAATAAAGCCAACATCCGGAGATCGGCTGTCGCTGCTTCGATTGCGGTTATCTCCCATAGCAAAGATCGTATCGTCGGGAACAATGGAGTAATCATATCCGGACTCCGTCTTTTCTGCAATATACGGCTCATCCAATATCATATTATCGACTTTGACCTTCAGATCCCGAACCTCAATGGTCTGCCCTTCGGTGGCGATAACCCGTTTGATATATTTCTTCTTGGGATCGCCAGGATATTTAAAGACGATAATATCTCCGGTCTCTGGCTTGCGAAACCGATACGTCAATTTATCCACGATGAGACGCTCACCGTCGTGAAGAGTGTTTTCCATGGATGGGCCTTTGACTAAGTAAGATTGGAAGATGAAGATCATGATAAATAAGATGGTGATGACTGAACCTGCACAAGCCTCGATGATCTCACGGGGCTCAGACTTCTTAAACGTTTCCACCGTGAAGCCTCCTTCAACAGCACAAAACCTTTGGGCGAGAATCGAAATCCGCGACGAGTATGTACCTTAGAAAACGCTCTGGCAAGCCTGGCGTCTTCTAAGGTCAATTAACTGTCGCTTGTACACTTCCAAAAATAATTAAACATCTCGCCGTTCTTGAATTCGAGCCGCCTTGCCAGACAGTCCGCGCAGATAATAGAGTTTAGCGCGACGCACTTTACCCTGGCGAACCCGTTCGATCTTGTCGATCATCGGGGAATGCAAGAGGAATGTTCTCTCCACGCCAATACCGCCGGAGATCTTACGCACCGTAAAGGTCTCTGCCAATCCACCGCCGGTCCGCCGAATGACCACGCCTTCAAAGACCTGGATTCGTTCGCGGTTGCCCTCAACGACTTTAACATTGACTTTGACGGTATCTCCCGAATTAAACTGTGGGATATCGGTTCGCATCTGCTCTCTTTCGATCGCATCGATAATATTCATTGGTTTCCCTCCTTCCAAGAAGTGAATTATATGATAGAATTACTAATCGTTACTTAATTTGACGTTGTAACCATTCCGTTCTAGAAACTCCTTCTCCGCTTTGGAGAGTTTGGCTTGGCAAATGAGATCCGGACGACGTTCCGCTGTTCGTAAGAGCGACTGTTCGCGACGCCACTTCTCAATCCGGGCGTGATGACCGGAGAGTAACACTTCAGGAACGGCCATTCCTCGAAACTCCGCGGGTTTGGTATACTGTGGAAAATCGAGCAACGGATCGACAAACGAATCATTCCGGGCAGAATTTTCGCCGCCCAGTACACCAGGAATCAACCGAACCGTGGCATCGATCATGACCATGGCGGCCAGCTCTCCTCCGGTCAAAACGTAATCTCCCAAAGAAAGTTCCCGATCGGCCAACGTCAAGATACGGTCATCAAAACCCTCGTAATGCCCGCAGATAAAGAGCAATTCCTGCTCCGTGGAGAGTTCTTCGGCAATCCGTTGCTGAAAGGGTTCTCCTTGAGGCGATGTGATGATCGTATGGGGGCGACATCCCGCCTCTTCCGCAATGGCGTCAACTGCTGCAAAGAGCGGTTCCGGCTTTAACACCATACCGTCTCCGCCTCCGTACGGCGTATCATCGACGGTACGATGACGATCCGCTGCATAATCACGGAAGTTGACGTAGCGAAACTCCACGATCCCCGATTGCGTCGAGCGCTTGATGATACTCTCCGTCATTGGGCCTTGAAACATCTCGGGGAACAGTGTCAAAATCCATACTCTCATCGGATTTTGTCCTCCATCAACCCATCGGGAATGCGTACCCGCATTCGACCCGCTTCAAGATCCACGGACAAAACCACAGACTTTAATGCCGGCAGGAGCAGTTCGCCATTGACAGACTTCACAACATAAACGTCGTTTGCGCCCGTTTGGAGAATCTCCCGAATCCCGCCGAGATGAACATCCTGTTCGTTGTAGACCTCTAATCCGATGATCTGGTCTCGGTAGAAACGATCCGGCGGTAAGGGCCTACGCTCGGATTTGGGAAGCCAGAGCCAAGCACCACGAAGTTTTTCCGCTTCGTTCATATCCGACAGTTCTTCAAATTTAACCACAACTGCCTGTTTATGATAACGAATCGATTCGACATGAAGCTCATGGGTTCCTTCGGGTGACCTGTAAAAAACCCTCGTTAATTCTTCCCAGCGCTCGGGTTCGTCCGTCAAGGGCTGGATGCGGAGTTCCCCTCGGATACCGTGGGTTGTGATGACTTCCCCTACACCGACCCATTCTCCCGGATCATAGGGGTCTTGAGGCTTATTCAATCCTCGCTCAGCTCCAGGTTGACTTTGATACCGTCCCGAATGCCACAGGAACGAACCACGGTCCGGAGGGCTTTGATCACACGCCCTTGTCGGCCGATAACCTTTCCCACATCTTCCGGGTGAACTTTAACCTCCACCAGAATAGATGCAGGGGTCTCTTTTTGTCGCACCTTGACACTCTCCGGATGGTCAACCAGCGCTCTTACCAGTGTTTCCACCAGTTCCTGCATGGACCAATCCCTCCCGTCATTCGCCGGTGGCTTCCTGACCCGGAATCACTCCAGCCGCTTTCAAAAGACGTTTGACCGTATCGGAAGGTTGTGCGCCTTTTGCCAGCCACTCCAGGGCTTTTTCTTTGTCCACGACCAATTCCACCGGCTCAGTGATGGGATTGTAATGCCCCAGGATCTCGATGAATCGACCATCTCGGGGAAAACGAGAATCCGCAACCACAACGCGGTAAAAAGGACGCTTTTTAGCTCCCATGCGTGTTAAACGAATACGTACTGCCATCTACAAATTCACCTCCTTAAAGTGCTTAGGCCTCTATGCATCACGGTGTCATCATTTGACACATCGTAAGCAAAGCTTGGAATCGACTACGGCATAAAGGGAAGTTTGGGTCGTTTCCCCTTGCCCATCTCAGAAAACTGCTTCAGCATCTTGCGGGTCTGTTCAAACTGGGCCAGCAAGCGGTTGACATCCTGGATCGTTGTTCCCGAGCCCTTTGCGATCCGCTTCTTCCGGCTGGCATTGATGATCTGGGGTTGCCGCCGTTCCTGCGGGGTCATGGAGAGGATCATCGCTTCCACTTGCTTCATTTGATCTTCATCAACCTGAATCCCCTTTAGCTGTTTACCCGCCCCCGGAATCATCGAAAGCAGTTGATCCAGGGGACCCATCTTCTTGAGTTGGTGCATCTGGTCGATAAAGTCGTCGAAGGTAAACTCCGCCTTCTGCAACTTGCTCATGATCTTATGGGCGTTGTCGGCATCTACCGCCGCTTCAGCCTTTTCGATCAGGGAAAGGATATCGCCCATGCCCAGAATCCGCGAGGCCATCCTTTCGGGATGAAAGACCTCCAGATCGTCAAGCTTCTCCCCCAAACCCACGTACTTAATGGGACAGCCCGTAGCCGAACGGATGGATAATGCCGCGCCACCCCGCGTATCACTGTCGAGCTTCGTTAGAATAAGCCCGGTAATATTCAGTTGATTGTTAAAACTCTCCGCCACATTCACTGCATCTTGACCGGTCATGGCATCGACAACCAAAAGGATCTCGGAGGGGTCCACCGTCGAGCGGATCCGTGACAATTCCTCCATGAGCTCCTCATTGATATGCAAACGGCCTGCGGTGTCAATGATAACGATGTCTCTGTTGAGACTCAGCGCTTTATCCACACCTTGCTTGGCAATGGAAACCGGATCGGCGCCCTCTTGTGAAAAGACCGGCAAATCCAGCTTTTCACCGAGGATCTGAAGCTGACGGATGGCTGCAGGACGGTATATATCCGCAGCGACCAATAAAGGTCGGCGTCCTTGACGTTTTAAGAGTTGGCCGAGTTTCCCTGCGGTGCTGGTCTTACCAGCGCCTTGAAGTCCTACGAGCATGACAACGGCGGGTTGACGATCCCCCATCCGGAGTTTGCTCTCTTCCTTTCCCATAAGAGCCGTTAGTTCCTGGTGAACGACTTTGACCACCATCTGCCCCGGCGTCAAGCTGCCGAGGACGTCTTGACCGATGGCCCGTTCCTTAACACGATTTATAAACTCTTTAACGACTTTAAAGTTGACATCGGCTTCCAGTAGGGCCAGTTTTATCTCTCGGAGGGCTTCTTCCACGTCTTTCTCGGAGAGTTTGCCCTTGCCGCGCAGACGGCGGAAGGTCTCTTGCAAACGTTCGGAGAGACTCTCGAAGATCATTTAGGGATCCTCCTGTTCCTCTTCATTCATTCTCCAGTCCTCAACCACTCGTTGGAGTTCAACCAAGGTTTGCCGGAGTTTGCCGGCATCCTTCGGGGTCTCCCTGTCCAACTCCAGCAATCCCTCGCAGATGGCTTTTCGCAGTTGACGACGTTCTTCGTATGCCTTCATTAGATGTAAACGTTCTTCGTACTTTGAAAGCAGCTCCTCTGTTCGACGCACCAAGTCGTGAACAGCCTGGCGGGTAATCCCCTCCGTCTCGGCGATCTCACCAAGGGAGAGATTGTGGTGATAGTAGGAGCTGGCGATACGCTGCTGTTTCTCGGTGAGTAAGGGAGCATAGAATTCAAAGAGCAGACCCATGCGGATAAGGTGTTCCATTAGATGCTCCACCACCTGTCAAGGTTAATTGCTTGACATTAGAAGTATAAAAGAGAACCCGGCAAATGTCAAGGAGTTTTACTTAACACCTTGAATTGCTGATTAAAAATGTTAAATGGACTTTAACTTCCTTCAGTGTCACAGAATAGGCTGAAGTATGCAATATGCCCAGGAGGTGAAGATGATGTCCGATTCCCTTCCCAGTACTCCAGTGGTCGTTGAAACCCGAACTTTGATCCAGCCCCGTTTAAATGTCCAGTATCCCGTGGTCACTGGGATGTCTCAATTTGAGATTCAAGCCCGAATCAACGAAACGATCTTAGCTGCGGTTTACCGCCTCATCGAAGATCAGGGATACACCACAAATCCCATGACAGAGATTACCGGGGTATACGAACTCAAGAACAACCAGCGCGGAGTCCTTAGTCTTTCGCTCATTAACTATGCCTACGCCGGTGGAGCCCATGGATTGACCTTAGTCAGATCGTTGACTGTGGATACCACGAGCGGCCACTTTTATACCCTGGCCGAGCTCTTTAAACCCGGATCGAATTATCGCCGAAAGCTATCAGGGATGATAAGACGCCAGATCCAAAAGCGGGACATACCCCTATTAACACCGTTCAAAGGCATCCGCCCTGACCAGGATTTTTATCTGGCCGACAAAACCTTGGTTATTTATTTTCAACAATATGAGCTTACAGCATACGCCTATGGGTTTCCCTGCTTCCCCATAACGCTCTATCAGATCCCCGCTTTAATTCCCGCAAATGGTATTCTGGAACGATTGGCCTATTGTTTCTAGGTAGTCGGCCACCCCAGCGGGGCTGGGGCACGTGAAAGGATGAACATGGGGAGACCTCTCTCTCGCTCTCCCCGACACGGAGGTATCGTGTTTAGTGGTTATATCGGAGCCATCCTGGCCACGATACCTTAAACCGTCGTGGTTTTGGAGTAACCTAAGCCTTTGGTGGTAAGGGATTGTGTCGATTTATGGGGTCAGATTTAGACGCATTTTCTAGGTAGTCGGCCACGTCAGCGAGGCTGGGGCAGTGGGCGGTATGATGGCTATGAGGAGTCGTGCCGACTCTGGGATGAAAATGGGGCAAACCCTCATCCCTTCCCCTTCTCCCAACACCTTGGGAGAAGGGGAACGGTCAAATTGATAAGTGACTTTCAGATTTAACTGTTCCCCTCGCCCGACGTATCGGGAGAGGGATAGGGTGAAGATACTCCAGAGGCATTATATCAAGGAGTTATGGAACTCCCAAAGCAAAAACCGCCTCAATTCAACCTGAGGCGGTTTTTCTCTCTATGTTGGGTTGCGGTTAGAATGTTCCCTTAAACCTTATCCCCGCTAATAGATCGCCGTCAACACCGGCGATATCCAAGTGCCAACCCTGGGAAAAATTAAAGGACACTCCAAGGTTTAAGTCATTGTTTACATACTCCGCCATCAGGGAGATCGGATTGCCGTTGCCTCCGGTTTGAACGGTATTGATCCGTGTGCTAACTCCAAGAAAAATGCCATCGTAACGACCTCCGCCGACACCCAGATGCCAACGGACAAAGCTTTGCGGAAAACGTTGGCTCAAAGCGACATAGGGGGAAAGGTCGTCACGGCCAATATCGGAGATACCCACGGCAATTGCAGGAGAAGATTTGCTCTCACCGACGATCTGGTATCTTATGTTCAATCCCACTCCATCATCTTCGATGCCATCCACGCCCAATTCCCAACCGGGAGCCATTCCCATTCGAAATTCCGCAGTCGCAGGTCCGTCATCCCTAACATGGATGCCCATCTCCCATTGGTTGATTCGCATGACATCCCCGGTGGGACTCTGGATCAGATCCGACTCGGCAAATGCGGCAGAGACCGGAGAACCCATCGCCAATACACTGATAATCACCCCGGATAAAATCCAACCCGTCTTTCGCAACAATTCATCTCCTCCCAGTCCAGGTTGATATTACTAGTATTGGGAGATTCTCGTCGCCAAAGATTTGTCCTGCTGGGAACAGATGTCAATCATCCTCAACCCGTAGACGATTCTCCACGGGAACGCGGTGAGGATATTCGTCCAATAAATGTTGCACTTCGGTCTCCAATACCTTCTTCGTTTCGTTGGAATCCACTGCGCCTTCGATGGTAAACTGGTGATCATCCCAGGAGAAGCTGATCCCTTCTCGATTGAGATAGGGATTGGTTGCGATGCGATCAAGCATCGCAACGACGATATCTTCGGGAAGATCGAGACGGCTATTCATATCCGTGTGAATGGCTTTGACGCCGGGAACGAGACGGACGTTTTCCAGGATCGCCTTCCATTCCGTCTCATCCTCGACTTGACCCGAGAGATAAATAGAGCCATCATGGGACAACACGCTGATATTTCGGGCATTGACTCGGGGATCGTGAGACAAGGTCGTCACGATCGAATTGGTCAACGTCGCATCGTCGGGAACCTCATCGGTCAACTTAAGATCACTCTCAACCCCCACCACGCCCCGGGCCTTCTTCGCAGCCTCCACCGCTTTGTTCTTCTCTGCCAGATGCTTGACTTGGCCGATTAGCCGGACATTACCACCGTGCACCTCGACGCCGACTGTATCGGAGACGGCGGGATCGGCTCGCAGTTCTTCACTGACTTCAAAAGCAACGTCTTCATCATCGACAGCGCCATCCGTACAAAGGACCAAGGCATTATCGATGGAACGCACCCCATCTATCGACTTTAATCGTTCCTCCGCGTAATCCTTCTCCGCCAGAACGTCCACTACGCCTTGAAGCACCACATGGCCCCGGTCAACACTGGCTTTGAGCCCGTAAACCGACAACCGAACATCGCTCTCCAGCCAATTTTGGATCTCCTGTTGTAAATATTCATCGTTCAACCCGTTCTCTCCCCCTCTATGCTTCCTCATCGTTTATAGTATGACCGAGGGAGAGTGTAAAATGATCTTAGTCCATCCGAAGCAAACGTTGAAAACCTTGGGAAAAATGGGGCTGTTCGTCAAGGGCAATATAATAGCCGATAAGTCCCCAATCGCCAATGAGTTTCAGCCGTTCCGCTCCTTCCGTGACGAAGATTGCTGTGGAGTAGATATCAGCCTCCATGGCCGTAGGAGCAACAACCGTAACGAGCAATACATCGCTGGCTGGATACCCGGAATGGGGGTTGATGAGATGGGAGTAGCGTTTTCCACTACTTATGAAATATCGTTGGGTATCGGCAGAGGTCCCTACCGCTGCGTCTGCAGGCAACTGCAAGACGCCGACCCACGCTTCACGCCGAGGATGGGCTAGTGCGATACGCCATGGTTTCCCCCATGGGCGCGTTCCCAAGGAGCGAATACTGCTGTCGCCGCCATTGATTAATGCATGCTTAATCCCGAGTCGCCGGAGAGCAGCATGCGCCCGATCCACAGCGTACCCTTTAGCGACACCGCCCAGATCGAGAAGGCACCCTGGAGCCAAACGAACTTCAAAGGTATCCTCCTTCAATGCCAAGGTTGGTTCCTTTAATCGTTTAACCTGTTCCGCAACGGCTTGAGTCTTCGGTAGCCGGCCCTCTCCATCATAACCAAAACCCCATAGGTCAACCAAAGAGCCGATGGCGGGTTGAAAAGCTTGATTTGTTTCATTGCTGGCAGCAATCGTCGCTTGAAGTAAGCGAAAAAGTTCTTCCGGCACGCGAACCCATTGCCCAGCGTTACCATTGATCATCGCCACCGGTCCACTCCGGCGATTGGTCAGCCTCTCCACACGGTCGATCTCTTCAAAAGCAACCTCCATCGCCGGCGTGGCATTCCGGGCATAGATAGTAATCGTAAAGAATGTACCCATAGTAAATCGGGTCTGCTGTAACGATTTTGTGCTCTGATTAAGCATAAAGGCGATTACGCTAATGAGGACGAACGTGCATAATCCAATGATTAAAACTTTAAAATGCCTTTTTTTCATTAGACTTCTCCTTAGATTACCTGTTGAATCCCTTACGGTCGTTTTACGCCGCAAGGCCCTACCGCGCATTTGCCGCAGACATCGCAGACTTCCAGCTGGGGAAAGTTACGATCGTTCTCTTTACACTGCTCGTAGCAACGATGCTTGTCCAAGCCCTCCCGGGTCAAAGCTTGATTTACGCAATGATCCACACACCATTGGCATACCCCTTTTTTGAAGTATAGACAATCCGCATAAAGCTCCGCCACTTGCGTGTCGCCATCCCATGTTAGATCCGTGACAATGCTGCCAAAACGGCCGGCGCATCCCTCCGACGTAATTAACATGTGATGAAGCCCAAAGCTTCCCAATCCGCAAGCGTAGGCCATGTGTTTATGGGACCAAACAGCAACTAAAGTCTCCTCACAAAAATTGTGGGTAGCCGGTTCGGCAATCGCCCGAAAACCCTCTGCATTTAACAGAGTGATCAGCGACTCCGATATTTTTCGGATATTTTGATTGGTTGCAATATAGGCCTCGCACCATAATTTAGAGGAAATACCAGGAGTCCGATTCGACCTCACCACCTCAACGGTGAAGGGCAAAAAAAAGGCGAAGACACTTCTAGCTCCGAGTAACATCTCATCCGGCGTACGATGGAAGGGATGCGCTTGTTTTATGCCTGCAAAAACGGGATGGTCGGCTCGGTTCCAGCCGCAGATTGGTTCTCGGACATACGCATTCCTAACCGCTTCGTCATGTAGGATTCTTTGAAGCTTATCATCAAGCGTCATAGGCTCGCCTCCCTATAGGATAGGAACGATAATATATCCATGAAAAGATCGCGTTTCTGTAATAAATGGGGTATAACATCAGGAACGGTCACCCCAGAGGATAACGAGGAACGGTCACATATGGGATACCCAGAGAACGGTCACATATGGGGATAAACAGTAGGGAACGGTCACGACCGTTCCCTACTGTTTCATATTGTATCACAATTGGTTATGTCTCGGCAATCTTGGGGGCGGTACTCTTGGGGAGATCAAATTCCAGGGTCTGACCTTCCGGATCTGTGCAGGTCCAATGAATCTCTTCATCCGCTACCTTGCAAGTAAGTCTTGCGCCTCGATTGGCAATGGCGAACGCTAGGTTGACATGGATGGCCTCATGGGTACAGGCTTTGATACAAGCCATACAATGCCAGCACTCTAGAGGATAGCGATTCTCCGCTTTTCCCTTCGCATCCGAGTGCAGAAGATCGCCGGGGCATATGCGAATACAAGCGCCACAAGCTACGCAGCGTCGCTTATCGATCCAGGCTCCCATTAAGCAGTCCCTCCTTTTCCTAAACCTATGGTAGATACCGATCCCCCGGTACCAGTTGCACATAGGGACGTTCACCCATTATAATTCGACCCTTTTCATCCAAAACAGAGGTTATAAACTTTAGCCAATGATGATCATCTCGCTCCGGGTAGTCCAACCGTGTCTGAAAACCCGGCCACCGAGTCTCTTTTCGATAAGCAAGATGCTCTACCACGGCCCGGGCTACCAACAGTCGGTCCGCCACTTCATGGGCAGCTGTTAATTGGTGCATATCGTGGGCTATGAGATAAGGCAACTGCGTCTCGCAGCGTGCCAGTTCATTTCTGGCCCTGATCAAACGTTCTTCATTCATCTCTAAAAATGAGGAAAGCCCACCCGCGTACTCATCCATAATGCGTTGAATCCGCTCCTCCATCTGCCATGGCTCAATGCCGTCGCCTCCACGAATCTTCCGTTCATAGAAACTGGTGGCCCGTAAGTATTCTTCCTCCGCTTGCACAGTATCGTAGTAAACTCCGGTTTCAAAAGATTTCGCCGCGTTCTCTCCGGCGATCATTCCCTCGGCCCAACAACCACTGACAAATTTATAAGAATAGCCACCTGCGACATCACCGCATGCATAAAGACCGGGCAACGTCGTGAGACGTTCCTTATCCACCCAGTAACCAGCCTGACAATGGCCGCCCATAATATATGGTTCGGTAGCAGCCAACTCCACCGGTTCCTTGCTGGGATCAATGCCATTGGCTGTCCAGTATAGCACCAGACCCGGAACCATATCTAAATAAGACTCTTTTAACTTGACAATCTCTTCGGGTTTCAGATGGCGGGTATCCATAAAGCATGGTCCCCGTCCCATTTTGAGTTCTTGCATCGGGCCGTGAACCCTCAGACAGGTTGGAGCGCCTTCGCCGCCCGCATGAGCAAAACGTTTGCCCATGAAACGCTCTCCCTTGGCATTGACCTGTGGTGCGCCAAACCCCAAAGCTAAGGTGCCCGTTGGAGCGATAACATCCTTTGTCCTCAAAGCAATAAAGCGCATCTCTAGGCCCGTCATCTCCGCGCCAGCGCGTAATCCCATGGCATAACCCGCACCGGTATTAAACGGCGGATACCAGGTGGTATGCTGAGACTCCCCTGGATTATTGGGTCGGTAGATTCCGGAAGCTCCTCCTGTCGCACAGATAACCGCACCCGCTGTAATTCGATAGACCACCGGCTCACGAACTCCCAGACCAACTGCTCCCACAATCCGACCCTTATTTTTGAGCAAACCGGTGACCGTCACGCGATTTAGCAGATCAACTCCAGCCTGAATCGTTGCTTTGGCAAGAATAGGTTTAAGTGACTCGCCATAGATCGGAATATTCCAACGACCCCTCTTCAGGCAATGCCCATCGCCGCCTTTAGGTATCGGCAATCCCCAGGACTCCATGCGTTCGACACCTTCATTGATGCGCTCGGCAGCGGATAAAACCAGATCTTCACGGATCAAACCCATTGCATCATAACGTAAATAGCGCAAAAAACTCTCGGGTGTCTCTCCGGGATGGATAAATGCATTTATGGCATTCATGCCCCCCGCTAAGCAACCGCTCCGTTCGACGTGGGCTTTCTCGACAATGAGAACATTCGCCTTTGGCCTAATTCGCTTGACCGCCATCGCCGCCATGCAACCGGCCGTTCCTCCGCCAATAACCAAAACGTCCACTCGCAACTCATTCTCTCTCAATCACAACCCTCCCCTAGGATATATTCCATAGAAGAAAAAGTATGAATCATCCCACGCATGTAGGGACGACTTCCAAAGTCGTCCTTACATGCCAAAATCGTCCCTACATACATGAAACAAACAAACAAAAAAACAACGACCGGCAATTGCCGGTCGTTGAAAAAACAGAGGAATTACATAGATTACGATGAAGAAAGGCTCCAGATCAGAATGGTTCCATTGGATAAGCCAGAAGCCACCGATGTTCCATTGGGTGCAAAAGATAGGCTACGAATAGGGTGTTCCGTATTGAATGTCTTTAAGCTTTCTCCGTCGGATACCTGCCATAATCGGAGGGTTTGATCATTGGAGCCAGATACCAACATCTTTCCATCGGGAGAAAAACTCACACAAGTAACAGCCATTTCATGCCCACGAAAAGTGCGTTCAAGACTACCGTCACCCACAGTCCAAAGACGAATCCTAAAGTCCCTGGAACCTGCAGCAATATACCTTCCATCGGGAGAAAAGGCCAGACTGGTGATGCTCCAGCTTCTATCCCTTAACGTGTGAATCAATGTACCGTCTTGTACGTTCCATAACCGAACCGAGTTATCATTGGAACCGGTAGCCAATATCTGACCATTGGGTGAAAAAGCGATACAATTCACATTACCCGTATGACCCGCCAAAATAAATAGGGGTTCTCCGCCATCAACGCTCCAAATCCGGGCTTTGTTATCGGTCGACCCCGATGCCAAGACTTTGCCATCGGGTGAATACGCCAGACATAACGTAGTTCTTTTCATGTCGAGCGACGTTGCCGGCGCTTCATCCGCTTCGTCCGTACTCCAAAGACTAATACTTTTTGAGCTTGAAGCCAGCATCTTTCCGTCGGGAGAAAAGGCAACGCTTAAAACCTTCTTTTGATCCTTATAGGTCTGAACGGCTTGTCCATCGCTGATTCTCCACAAACGCGCCGTTGCATCCAGTGAGCCCGTGGCTAGATAGTCTCCGGAAGGAGAATAACTCAAACACGCTACCGCCGCTCCATGTCCTTGAAGCGAATGGTTGGCGGCAAGCCGTCCGATGGTTTCTGTAGAAATTTTACATGGAGCCTTTTTAGCAACTTCATTAGTTTTTGGGGTTCGTTTGGTTGCAACAGGTTTTTTTCGAACGGGTTCTGAACGGGATTCCTTATCCTTAGAAACTTGCTCCAGAATGGTCTTCGTTTCTATCTTTTCTTTATCCTCAAAACTCTCTGTGGGCTCATTTTCGTCGAGCGGTCCCACCGGCATCGGTTGCAAGGAGTCGACAGGCTTTTCATTCAAATTCACCGACGAACGATTGGTGATCATTAAGGCCCGACGATACATCGTTGAAGGAGTTGTAGATACCGTATATCCTTCCTTGTTCTCCTGCCCAATTTGGGGTATCTGCCACCATTTAAACGACATGACGATAGCGCCGAAAAGAATCGTTGCACTAAGAACGACTGCGGAGGTAAGACGAAATACCCGACCCATGGGCCGCGGGATCTTTACGGAGTTACCCAGTGAAAACGAGAGCGGAACAGCGCTTGCCAACCACCATGATTGGCTAACAGCTGACTCCAATTCAGTGCAATCCGGGCAACGTAATAGATGATTAGAGAAATAATGCCCTTGAGAGCAACAAACCAAAGCTTCCTCGGCTTCAGCCAGCGCATTGGCCCACTCTTGAGCTGTAGGGCGCATCCTCATATCGTGCACGCCTTCAGAAAAACATCGGCGAAACAACGTTTCGACCTTCGGATAGAGTATCTTTAATGTCGGCGCATTTGGAGGAGGCAGTACAAACCGACGATATTTTCTGTTATAAGGAAAGTAACCTAAGTTGATCTTCTCCTCTAATATTGGCGGTTCTCCCGACTTGCGCCACCGGGAACGAAATGGGTGATTACCTTCCATCAGCATCTGAAAGAGAAGCACAGATAGGGAAAAATTGTCATGTTCTGGACGCCTTAGAACACCGCCGAGCGCTTGACCCTGTAATTCCGGCGGGGTATAATCCGGTTTCCCGACACGACATGGATAAACAACAATCCCGTCTCTTCGCACTTCCTGAACTTGGAATGAATCATTATCGATCATGGTAATTAGACCATCTTTGGTAACGAGAATATTGCTTTCGTTCAGATCACCTACCACATAGCCCCGATCATGAAGGGACGAGAGGGTCAACGCAATACTTTTTGCTGTTTGATAAATTAATTTCCGATGGAATTCCGGAAACTTTTGCATCCTACGTCTGGGATTAAAGATATCCAAAACAGGGCAAGCGTCTTGGATATACTTCATGAGGTACCCCAAACACTCTCCATCTTCGTTATAGAGCAGGTCCAAAGGCCATGCCAGTACCACTGCACCCTTAAGTTCTTGGGAATTCTGCGGTGGGTGAGTCTTCATCCATAAAAGCTTCTTTTCGTACCCAGGGTGAGGTGTAGGGCCGTAGAGCTTCGCCACTTGATCTGTCCGTTCTTCCACGGCATAGATGGTCCCCTCACCGCCGCGCGCCAACTCTTCTCCCAATACAATGGAAGTTCCCGAAGAAGTATATAGCTTTAGCAAGAGGCCTCACCTGCCTTTGGTTCACGCCTTTGGCGTTTGGTCAGTCTGTCTCTAACACGGACCGGTGGAATCGAACGCACGGCTAATACCAATGTCTTGTCGTCATCAGTTCTCGATGATACTCTTTCCGAAGCTAGAAATGCATGGAGCTGTTGGCGAGTGGATTCGCTCCCGTCTGATTCCATCGCAAAATCCAACAATGGCGAGAAAAATGCATCATGCGGTTTGTATTCAGGAAGTTTCAATGCAAGTCGAAGCAAGCCATCGGTACTCATGATCAAGGCACGCAACGGTTGAGGATAAACACGAATATCCAAATAATCCATGGCTCTTGGCATTGTCAGAAAGACTGATTGGTTGGCATACTCTCCCTTTTGGGGTTGAACCGCTAGAAAAAGTGATCCTGAATAGGTCTCTCCAACGGCGATACCATCCCCAACTTGCCCAACGGCGAAACAAGTATCTGTTAAAACTGCCGCCGTTAAAGTCGTTGAAAAACTATTTAAAGGTTCATGGCGCTCCTCAGCACTTGCAGTCAACGTTTTCAGCGTCTCAGCAAAAGCATCACGAATCAGCCGATGCCACTCATCAATCGAATTCGGTTGATGTCGTTTTATTCCTTCGGCTAATACCTGAATGATTCGATCCACCACAAGTTTTGCGCCTACTTCGGCATGAACAGCAAATCCTGCCCCATCCGCAATGGCCACAAGCGCAATGTTATGGGGTAGAATTCGATATGCATATGCGTCTTGGCAGATTGAATCGATGTTTCGATGGATCTTACCAGGTGCTGAGGCACCGATGACCCGCCACGTCATTAAATGCTGTCCCTCTTTCTTTTGAAGTCGTCCTTGACAGCTTCGATCTCATACATAATGAAAGTGCTGAATTGAAACGTAATTTACGAACATTTTATCGGTTGATATTAGAACTATTCAAGTTCCGATTGATCCGTCAACCATCCCTCAAACGCAGGCAAAGCCACGGGTTCACTCGGTCTGGATTGAATGACCGTCATTAAACTCTTAGAGAGCCATTGGAATAGCTCAGAAAAAGCCAACCCCTGAAGCATCATGGGCTTCTCTTCAACAGTAAACTCGGCCAATGTCGCCATATCAGCGCCCTTTACACCGACGGCATAGAAGATAAGCGCTTTTCGCTCCTGCTCCTCACGGATCTTAGCAGCTGCAGCCTCCCAATTCGTATCATTGGGTTTACCATCCGTAATCAAAAAGATCCACGGTCTGAAGTAATCGACCCCATGCTGTTTATAGATGGCTTTACGTTCATTGAGCAATTCGATGGCCTTTGTAACAGCTTCCCCCATCGGTGTATCTCCACCAATCTGCAATTCCGGCGGATAAAAATGATCAGCCGTTACAAATATCTTTTGGGCATCAAGGGAAACCCCGTAATCCCCTGTTCCCCGCAGATTGATGGCTTGAACTGATCCACCAAACGTTACAACAGCCAGTTCGATTCGTAAATTTGCCAGTTCATCGCCTTTAATAGCTTTATCAAGAGCTATTAGCCCTTTATTCAACTCTTTAATGGGTTCGCCTTCCATGGAGCGCGAAGTATCAATAAGTAAAACAACTGCGCATCGGGGCTCCGGATTGTCCGCAAACTCTACAAACTCCAACTTTTTCCTTGCCATGGAAGACTCCCCCTCCGAGTAAAACTAAGCAGTTCAATGATTCGAGTTGGACTTTCCTATTTTTTTTACATACATTAGTATTAATTTCTGTTAATTGTCGGATTTTCCTGCCAAGTGTTTGAAAATGTCTTATTATATTTGTCCAACAAAAATATTTACCCCAATATCCAGGCAAAAACCTAAACTACTGCTATTAATCGAAATTAAATGTTATTTCTCAATTTATCGGCAGATCTTCCGACATCGATAAGCAAAAAAATTAAAAAACGCCTACGGCGTCCTTTCCAAAACAGAATAAAGGCTTTGATTATTTAACCACGAAGAGCACGAAGTACACGAAGAA
>OBJA01000394.1_pt1 | contig 39151 bp, 26 predicted proteins | sample 1519751 | NCBI WGS metagenome assembly OBJA01 (sample SAMEA3881238, study PRJEB22517) | soil metagenome | biome: lake sediment; feature: soda lake sediment; material: sediment, water from around vicinity | place: India | collected 2013-12-23 | depth 3 m
ACTCTTCTGACGAAATAAGTTGTAGTTGTAGTTGGAGAAACAGCGAGCGTAGAGTTAGTCCCTTGAACTGTTCCACTTCCGCATCCACCTATGTACCATTGGTATGTTGCTCCAGATCCATCTATGCCACCAGAAATTCCTAAAGTTGTTGTCTGTCCATTACAAATTGTATTTCCCAGCGATGATGTAATTGAAGTCGGAGCCGTAGGAGGCGTATTTACAGTAACAAGTTGAGTTGTTCCTGCAGTAGTATTTGAACAAGATGAATTTCCTATGCGTCTCACCCAATATGTTGTATTTGATGTAAGTACCGGTGTAGTATAGCTAACATTTGTTGCACCGGCAATAATGTTAGATCCAACCGATGTTCCTGTTCCCCATTGATAAGTGCATCCAGAACCTTCACTTCCTCCGGTAGCTGTTAGTGTAGTTGTTTGTCCATTGCAAATAGTTGTTATACCTGATATTCCTGTAGGAGCAGTAGGCGGATCGTCAACCACTACAGTAATACTTTTTGCTGAGTATAAATCTTTAATGTTTTGTGCGCTAAGCCCTGTTTTATATATTCTTAAGTCATCAATTTTTCCGGGGAAAGATTCGTTTTGTCCTGGAAATCTTCTTCCTATTGATATGTCACTAGTGTTTGTTGTCCTAGCATGCGTTAGACCGGAAATTAGTGTGTTTCCAACTTCTTCTCCATTTACATACATTCTTAATCTTGTTCCGTCAGCAACGCATGCAATATGGTGCCAATTATTTATAGCAGGAGCATGGTCAACATATATAAAACTTCCTGCCGGATTACCTCCGACGTTTGCACCCATAATACATCTAAGACCTCCTGCGAATGACCACAAACCTGCAGTACTATTGCTCCAGCTGCCTCCGGTTGCTTTATTTATAATTGTTGAATAATTAGTATAAGTTGTTGGATTAGCCCAAGCTGCAATTGTAAAATTATTAGAAGTTCCAAATACTTCATTTGACAGTTCTGTATTATGCGGGATAATTATTCTGTCTGCAGCGACATTAAACTGATAAGCTTTACTATTAACACCATCTGTTTCGACAGGACCAAGTACATTTCCATCATTCCCATTAATAACATCAGTTGCGCTTCCGTCGAGGGGCCACCATCCAATCAGGTTATTAGTAGGAGCAATATTTGCAGCACAACCTTCAGGGGCAGTTGCAATTACTGTATAGGTTTGAGTACTAGTAGGATTTGCAGTTACAACTGGACCTATTCCTGTATTTAATGCAGTAGTTGGAGTCCATGAAAAGTCGGGATAGATAGGTGCTGTGGAAGTAATTCTTGCAGGTGTTCCAGCGGTAAAAGTTCCGGTATTACTATTTCCAGAAGCATCAGTTACTGTGTTTCCTGAGTTTTCATCCATTCTCCAATATCCGGCAAGTCCAGTAACAGAATTTGGATCTATTGAACGGTTTATATTTTCCTGAATTTGGGCAGTTGTTCTGGCAACATTCCACACGCGAACTTCGTCGATTGCTCCATTGTATCCTGCTGCACTTGCATAACCAAATCCAATTGTTACATTATTAGAACCTGCAGTAGCTGCAGTATAAGATGGGGTAGCAGTATTTGTTAAAACTCCGTTTATATACCATCTTAACTGATTATTTGTAATGTCTCTTACAATAGCAATATGATTCCATTGATTTAGATTTAAAGTTCCTCCGCTATTAAATCCTTGATATGGAGAACCGTTTCCACCATGGGTCCCCCAATAGTAATTTAGATTTCCGGCAGGTTCTTGTGTAATAGTACCTTCACCTCCGTATGCTTTATTATAAGGATTATATCTAGCACTGAAATTATTTGGATATACCCACATTTCTATTGTTTGATCACCAGTTATTTGCAATGATTCATGATTTCCGGCATTAACGGTTTGTCCTGTTCCATTGAAAGAGAGAGCATTACCTGCAATGTTTGAACTTGCTGTCATTTGGACAGAGTTTCCGACACAAATTTCCGGATTTACATTAGTTTCAATTGTGCTAACAATTGGATTTGGAACAACTGTAACAGTAGCATCTTTGCATGGAGTTGTATTGCAAGTACCTTCAGCTCTTACATAATATGTATGAGTGGTTGTAGGTGTGACATTAATGCTTTCTCCTGTACCGGCAGCTCCGACACCACAAGAACTAGAGTACCATCTCCATGTAGCACCGGTTCCTAAGCCTTTATTTGGGTCAAATCCTTTTAAAAGTTGATTAATTGTTGGTTCAGTACCGTCGATTACATCAACTCTTGGATAGAGAAACTGCTGTCTTGTGCTTGTATTTGTGGAATAATATAGATAAGCTCTATGTCTTGCACTAGTTGTTTCTGCTCTCCACACATAATCAGTATGAGAAATATTTCGAATTTTTCCTGAATTAACTGTGTAAACACCGGATTCTACATGATTTGCTCCGGTACCGGAGCCTGTGGGCCAAACATGACCAACCACGAGTACCCATTCGTTTAAAGCACCGGGAGGATTGCTGATTTCGAAATATGGATTTGTATTATTGGCACCGGTGTTTCTTGCCAAAACACCATCTGTTGAACCGAAACCATTTAGTCCAAGATAAAAATTACCATTACCTAGGTTAGTACGTCTTACCCAAACAGAAAATCTGTATGCTTTTGTATTATCAATTGCAAAATTGCTTGAGTTCCATCCACCATCTCCATTGCTGTCTCCTGAAGGTCTTCCTTCCCAGACTACAGTAGAGTTTCCCCATGGATCTGTTCCTGTGATTCTATGATTTTCAGAATCTAGTCCATTCCTGCTAAATCCAGATGCACTTCCTGTTCCAACTGTCCATGTAGAATAATCGAGAATTCCTCCCTGTATTTTATCCGACATTGCAACTGATAGGCTTGAACTTTCACCTTCACAAATACTTATTGGTGAGGCTGTTGTTGCTGATGGTGTTGCCGAGAGAGCATTGACCGTTACTAACCTGCTTGCGCATGCAGTAGTATTTGTACAAGTTGAAGTCCCTACTCTGCGAACAAAGTAATTGGTATTAACAGTCGGGCTAACAGAGATAGAATTCCCTGTTCCAATAACAGTACTACCACAAGATCCTGAGAACCATTGAACAGTTGCGCCTGAACCATTAGATCCGCCTGATACATTTAAAGTTGTAGAAGATCCTTCGCAAATTGTTGCAGTTCCTGTAATGCTAGTTGGAGCTGTAGGAGGCTGATCAACATATACAATTACCGTTGAAGTAAGAGTGTATCCGCACCATGTTACGGTAAGAGTATAGGTTGTTGTACTTGTTGGATTAACAGTAGGTGTAAGTGTATTTCCTCCGCTAAGGATTGGACCTCCCGACCACGAATAAGTTGGTGATGAAGGACAAGAAAATGTATAAGTTACACTAAGATTATTAGTCACATATTGCCATGTCGATGTATTTAATGGATAGTTATACAACTGAAAAATATTACTTGAAGGGTGTGCTGAAAAACCGGACATAGCATGATTTGTAAAACCACATGTTGTAAACTGATAATAGCCATTGATAACTAAATCTAATTCATGTAACCATCCACAATTTGTTCCTGTTGTGGAAGCAGATATATAGACAGGATTATCAATAGTAGCATTTGCTGGAGCTCCTGTTAAGGCTCCTCCTATAGCCCACGTCATATCTGTCCAACCTCCCCCTGTCCATGTATTAGTTACTGTATTTGATGCAGAAAAGCTTCCATTTAGTTGTACTGATTGTCCGTTGCAAATTGTTGTATTACTACCTGCACTAATTGTTGTTGTACTTTTTACCGTTATGATATCCGGTTCCATTAAATTACTGGGAGATGCCCAATCAAAAATATAATCGGATTCTGCTTCAGATTTTACAAACTCTTGTGCTGAGAAAGGAGATAGATGTCTCTTTGATGTAAGCTCTTGAGCGTGTGTGCATGTATAACTTAAAATAAATATAAAGCTTGATATAAGCATAAATTGAAATGAAAAGTAGATATTTTTCATAAGTAAATGTTTTATTTTTTTAAACTATTTATCTTCTTAGCCTATTGTATGCTACAAATATAGTTCTTTTTTGTGGATAAAACAAAAAAAGTTTACGATTTGTGGATTTACGATTTACGATTGTGGATTTACGATTTGTGGATTTACGATTTACGATTTTGGATTTACGATTTAATGATTGACGATTGTGGATTTACGATTGTGGATTTACGATTGTGGATTTACGATTGTAGATTGACGATTTTGGATTGAGAGCTAATAGTATTTTATATTTTTGAATTTGAAAAAAGTTTTGTTAATTGCGTATTATTAGAAAATGTTGATTATGCAGATATTAAAGTCTCATATCTTTAAGTTATTCGGGATTCTGATTATCTCTTTTATTGTTTTTTCTCCCTCGCTAAGCGGTGATTTTTTAAATTGGGACGATACTATTTATATAAGCGATAATACACTGATGGAGCAAGATATAAGTATTGAATCATTCAAAAGCCTATATGAATTTGATCAACATATTTCGTTTGTATTGTTTAGTTTTTTAGTACAGATAAAACTTTTTGGGTATAATACAACGATATTTCACCTTCTAAATATTTTGTTTCATCTGTTTAATGTATTTCTAATATTTAAACTAAGTGATAAGTTATTAAGAAATAAAAATTATGCTCTGCTAATAGCATTATTGTTTGCAATACATCCAATGAAAGCTGAATCTGTTTGCTGGATGGTGCAAAGAAAAGATATATTCTTTACTATGTTCTTTCTCTTATCAATACTCAGTTATATTAAATATCTAAAAACCGAAAAAATATTGTGGTTTATAATCTGTATGTTTGCAGGATATCTTTCTGTTTTAAGTAAGTTGCCAGGGATAGTATTGCCTGCGGTTCTGATACTTGTACATTATTTCTATTCAGGTAAAATTTCGTGGAGAGATATAATTTTATTTTTTGGCTTATTCTTATTTATATTAATACCATTATATGAATTTTTCTACTTTGTTGGCTTTATTTTAGTACCAGTGATATTATTAAATATTAATACAGAAAAACTATTCAAAAGGTTTAACAAAAATGAGCGCACAGAAAAAGATACAAGGATTGAGAGTTTTTTGTTAATTAGATTAATAGTGCTTGCTTTAGCTTACTTAGTTATTCTTATTGTTGACTTTATACTTGAAAGAAATGAGGTAGATAGTTTAATCCCAAGTACCTTTATTGTGATATTATACATATATTTTATGTTTTTCATTGTTGTTCCTTTTTTCTATCAGAGCAAAAATGCAAAAAAGGGAAAATTGTTCTTTAATAAAAAAATTCTTTTCGAACTATTAACCAAAAATATGAAAATGCACATTATTTTGGTATTGTTATACGGTTGGCTATTGGTTTTTGTTTATTATCTATTCGAGTGGCTTTTGGGATTAATGTTCACAGACTTTATTCTTATTTTGTTTGCTGTTTTTATAGCTATATTTTTCATTAAGAATACGATTATTACAAAAGTCGAAATAGGCTCGGGGCATATTTTTTTGAGCAAGCTATTCTCAAATAAAAAATCATCAGTATTGTTTCAAATTCTACTTTTTCCAATTTCATTCTTAATGTTCTTCTTTTTGTTGCGAAATGGAAGTAATATGTTTCAATGGTATTTTATTTCAGCACTTGTTTTTACCGTTATTTTTCTAAGAAACAAGAGTGTTATTACTTCAATATTTAAAAGTACATACAAAAACATAAAAAATGAGCAGAGTGTTTACATCCCTGCCCTAGTAATAGTTTTATCATTGTTTTATTTGCTTTTCAGTTCACTATCCTACATGTATATTAATAATGATATACATTTTAGTTACAGTTTATTATATTTATTGTTTCCTGTTTTACTATCACTTTCCTATTATTTTAATAATGAAATTAGCTTAAGGAATATTGGGAAATGGCATTTATTATTTTTCATTTTTGTGTCAGCCACAGGCTTTGTTGTGTTTTATAATAAACTTGATATTTTATTATTTGGTGATTCGGAAAGTCTGTTTACAAGACTCCAATTTGCAGCATACAGTCTCAATTATTATCTAAATGGATTTTTCGTTCCCTTTAATCTGAATGCTATGATTCCGTATCCTGATAATAGCGCAGATTTGCCAGGAGCTTTCAAATTATCACCAGTGATTACTTTTGTTATATTTGGGTTAGTGTCTTATCTTATATTTAAAATAAAAGATAAAGAACTAAGGAAACAGATTGTTTTCGGACTTTTGTTTTTTCTGTTTAATATTGCGGTAGTATTGCATATTATTCCAATCAAGGGACGCGTAATTGTTGCTGATCGATATATGTACCTCGCATCTTTCGGGTTAATTTTTTCTACAGTTAGTATTTTGGCATTTATTTATAAAAAGTATTTTGAAGCTCGTGCCGAAATTATCTCCAAAGCCTTTGTAATTGTCTTGGTCATAGTTTTGTCTTCTCAATCTTACTCGCGGTCGATGCTTTGGCAAAACGATAAGACTTTTTGGGGAGATGTAATAGAAAAAAATCCCAATAATCATTATGCTCAGTATAGTTTGGGTTTGTATTATTTTGAGAGACAGGACTTTGCAAAAGCTTTGGAACAATATAATACTGCGATAAAAATATACGATAAAAACTACGAGTATTTTACAAATAGAGGTGCCGTTTACGTTAAAACTAAGGAAACTATAAATGCAATAAACGATTTCGAAAAGGCAATAAATATTAATAATCAAGACTTTGCATCCTTTAATAATAGAGGTATACTATTTATGAATATTGGTGATCTTGAGAATGCCCGTATTGATTTTGAGATTGCACTAAATATAAAACCAGATTACGCTGAAGCAAAGAATAATCTTGAAAAAGTAAATACTCTACTGAATGTAAAAAACATATCTGATGACAAAAATATTATTCAAAGTAATGAATTGTCGGAGTATTACAGTAAAGTTGGCGTTGATAAAGCTATGAAAGGAGAAATATCTGCTGCATTGTCAGATTTTGAACTTGCAGTGAGTTACGACACTCTCAATATTAATTCTATAAAGAACCGGGGGAATGCTTATGCTGCTCTTAAAATGTTTGAGAATGCAAAAAATGATTACCTGAAAGTATTGGAATTGTCGCCCAATGATGGAGGAGCCTACATGAACCTGGGTAATATTCTACATGAAAGTGGGGACGAAGAAACTGCTTGTGAATTCTGGGAAAAAGCTCTCGAATTAGGAGTGAGTGATGCTAGGATTATGATTGGGAGGTTTTGTGGATTTTAGATTTACGATTTACGATTTGTGGATTTACGATTTGTGGATTTACGATTGTGGATTGACGATTTTGGATTGACGATTTTGGATTGACGATTTTGGATTGACGATTGACGATTTGCGATTGACGATTGTGGATTGACGATTTACGATTGACGATTTACGATTTGTGGATTGACGATTGACGATTTTGGATTTACGATTTAAGAGGAAAAAGATGAATGATTGTCTTCGCATTATATAGTTAATGATATTTTTGTATATTTGGGTATGAATATCTTAATGCTTAATTATGAATATCCTCCCCTAGGTGGTGGTGCGGGTCAGGTTACAATTAATATTTGTAAACAACTTGCACGCCATAATCGAGTTTTTGTTGTTACTTCGGGTTTTAAAGGTTTACCGGAAATAGAAGAGTCTGATAATTTGATTGTTTATCGCCTCAAATGTAAACGAAAAAAGAAGTTTGGTTCGAATGTTTTTGAGATGCTATCGTGGTTGCGGCACAGTCTTAAGTTTTGTGATGAGTTTCTTGAAAGACAAGATGTAGATATTATTTTTGCTCATTTTAGTATGCCCGGAGGAGAAGTTGCATATAGACTTTATAAGAGATTTAATATTCCTTATGTAATTATGAGCCATGGACACGATATTCCATGGTTTTACCCCCAGCAAATGTTTTTTTATCATCTCATGCTTTATTTTCGAATAAGAAAAATTTGCAGGGTTTCAAAGACCAATTTCATGTTAAGTCCCGAAATGAAGTCAAATGCAGACCGCTTTACAGGAAGAGATTATTCGAATAAAAATCTTATTATTCCAAATGCTTGCGATACAAACTTTTTTCCTCATGTAAAGAAACGAAATCATGATAAGTTGAGATTGGTCTTTGTAGGCAGATTTGTGCATCAAAAACAACCTCTTGCAGTTATTGCAGCTCTAGATCTGTTAAATAGAAAAGGGATAGATTTTCGTGTAAATTTCTTAGGGAATGGACCACTACTAAAGAAAATGCAATTAATGGTTCATAAGGCAAAACTTGAAGATAAAATCAAAATTAAAGGATGGCAAAGTCTTGGCGAAATAAAAAAGGAATATGCGAAATCTCATGTGTTTATAATGCCATCAAAAGCCGAGGGTATGTCAGTAGCAATTATTGAAGCTCTCGTAAGCGGATTGTTTGTTATTACATCCAATGCCGCAAATCAGTTTAACCTGATAAAGGAAGGTGTAAATGGTTTTGTCCTTAATAGTAATAATCCTGAACTTATTGCCAACAAAATAGAGGAATATTATGAAAACTTCTTCGTCAAAAAAATAGCAGTTCCAGATGATGCAGTTAAAGAGATTGTAGATATATATAATTGGGAGAATATAGGGGAGAAATATATGGAGATGTTGAGGAAGGTGTAGATTGTGGATTTTAGATTGTAGATTGTGGATTTTAGATTGTAGATTGTGGATTTTAGATTTACGATTTTGGATTGACGATTTACGATTTGTGGATTTACGATTTTGGATTGACGATTTACGATTGTGGATTTTGGATTGACGATTTGTGGATTTACGATTTTGGATTTTGGATTGACGATTGTGGATTTTGGATTGACGATTGTAGATTTTAGATTGTAGATTTAATGATTGTGGATTTTAGATTTTGGATTTACGATTGACGATTTTGGATTGTGCCGAAAAACCAAAATTTTTCAATTTTATAGTTTTTTTTGAGGATGGTTTATTCCTAAGAAATTGTTGTACTGATAGTGTTATGCAATTTCTTTTTATCGGGAACGATTGTTATTTTTGCGAGCTGTTATTATAGATGCCACAATGATTGATAGAATTTCCTCAGCTTCTTTTTTGATTGGTTTTATTACTTCCTCAGAAATTAGTCGTGTTTCTTCCAGCATTTCTAACCAAAATATTGTCTCGTCTGCTTCTTCTTCAACAATTTTTAGTTTATTGATGAAGTCTGCCGTCGATTTAGCTCTGCAAGCTGATCGATAATTCGCACCCACAGATGTTGAACTTCTAACTATTTGTTTTGAAATCACCCAAGATGATGCTTGATTTGGTAATTGATCGATTAATTTTATGATTTTGATTCCTAGACTTTTAGTGCGAGATTTGAGAATTTCTTTCATAATTTTGATAAGTCATTTATGAATTGCAAATTTATGATTTTTTTTGCGATTTACGATTTTTAGATTGTGGATTTACGATTTTGGATTGACGATTGACGATTTTGGATTTACGATTTACGATTTGTGGATTGACGATTGACGATTGTGGATTTACGATTGTGGATTTACGATTTACGATTTTTAGATTTACGATTTGTGGATTGACGATTGTGGATTGACGATTTACGATTTTGGATTTAATGATTGTGGATTTTAGATTTAATGATTTACGATTTTAGATTTTGGATTTGCGATTGTTTATTTATAAATATTGAAAAATTTTCGTTGTATAAGTCTTACTGTGCGCCAAAAAGTGTCGGGAAAAAACCAATATGCTTTTTTTGCCAGTTCTTTGAAATCAGGTTTGCCAGCACGATAAAAATTAAGAATTATGTGTGTCAATTTTGTGCTTTGGTTTAAATCAGGAATATTATGCTTAATCTGCTTTCCTATAAAACTTCTTTTTATTACAGCCCCTTTTATAATCTTGTTTTTCCTCCATTCTTCATTTAAAAGATGTATGGCTTTCCAATCTTCAGGGATATTAATGTTTTTGTAAATCAACTTTTTTACAAAGTTCCAATCATCAGGATTAGTAAATGTTTTAATGTATTTTTGCAACTCAAATATGACAATGTTCTCGTTTAATATTTTTATCGGTAAATTCCAATCTGTATTGTTTTCATTTACTTTTTTAGAAGCCTCATTATAACACTGTTGCATAAAAATGCTGCCGATAGGACATTTCATTATATTTCCTATTACAGCGAAATCCTGATGTGATCTAAAAACATACTCTTCATTGAAATCCAGATATTTTAAACAAATTACATCCATATCTGTCCACCAGCCACCTTTATCGTGCAATAATTTGTACCTGAAAATATCTGAAAACCCTGCCCAAGATCCTTTGCCATGTCCAAACTGATTTGTGTTTCTGTAGCTGAATGCTTTTGATTCAGGAATTATTAAATTTGCATCGCATAGCTTCGTTTTTAACGGCAATGCTGTTTCAGGTTTTTCATATACCCAAAGATGAAATTCATGACCACAATTTATGTATGAAGAAATACATAGAATTTCAATAATGGAAAGATGCTTGCCTATCCATAAGCCATTAATTACTCTGTTATCACTATGTTTATTCATCTATCAGCTTATATTTACTATCTGCTTCTTTATAAATATCTGAAAATAGCTCAATAATTTGATTGTCCGACAACTCGTCTATTCTTTTAATTATTTGTTCAAGTTCGTAAGATTCAATTAAGCAAAAAATAATTTCAGGATTAGGTAATTGCGGGTATGTTTTGCAGAATTTTTCGAATAATAAACTTACCTGTTTTGATTTATTTTCATCTCCGGAATGATTTGTCAGCCTTTCCAAAAGTTGTCTTTTTGCTTGGTGGATATAATCAAGTTTAATAATCTTGACTTTATATTGTGCTTGAGTTTCAGAATCTGTAGTTTCGGATTCTGTTATACTGCTTTTATTTTCTTCAATTTCTTGCTGGGCAATGTAACTTGAGTATTTTAAATTAAAATCATCTTCATTTTTTTTGCAATCTCTCCAGTATTTTATTGAATTTACAAGTTCCCAGAAGACATTATTATTACGTTTGTGAAACTGATTATTTTCTTCAAATTGCATATTTTTGTATATGGCAAGAATCTTATCGAGATTTTCAATATCCCATGACCATAATGCAAGATGCTCCGGATGAAAAACCGGGCTTATTGAAAATAAATAGTTATTTCTATTGCAAAATTTTACTATATCAGGAATGTCCTTCCAGTTATTTCGGAAAGGCGTTGCGACTATGCCGAGATTTTGCATTTGATCCCCAAACCATTTTATATTTTCCATGGTTTTATCAAAGTCTGCATTTATTCGTATTTTTTCGTAGTTTTCTTTAACGAGAGAATCCAGAGAAATGCTTACCGACATATTCGATTTATGAAAGATATTCTTAATTCTATCATTTAAAATAGTCGCATTTGTTTGAACAATGATTCTTACCGATGGCTTAATTTTAATAATCCTTTCCCAAATTTCATAATATATATTTATTAAAAACGGTTCGCCTCCAAAAAACTTAGCTTCTTCCAAATGAGGGATAAATTCTTCAAGCTGATTAACAAATGAAGAGTCGTACTGCATTTTCATTAATTCTTGATTCTCCCTCTTAATCTGTATTTGTGAAGATACTCTGCCGGAACACATAATACACTCTAAGTTGCAGCGATTACTAAGTTCGAATTCAATGACTTTCGGATATCTTTTTATTGGTTTAATTCCATATTTGTCAAAATATATAGATGTCATTGTACTAATATTGTTCTGAACAATAGCTTCTTTACATTTATAACATCCAAAACTGAGGTCGTTATTTTTTATATACTTACGTAGCTTCTCAATCTTGGGATTGAACCAAATGTCGTGAATACTATTTTCAGGGTATTTGCCTAGAATTAGTTTAGTATTTTTACAGCAAATTATTGCTTTACCGTCAGTATTGAAAAACAGGTTTGTCCAAGGAGCGTAACATAATTTTGGTAATGGTCCAAAATGTCTGTGTCGATTATATTTTCTTAAATCAGACTTACTGATGGGCTTATAATTTTTCGTGTCGGCTTTTCTGAAGAACAAACTCCGGCTTTTATTAAAAAGTCGTAATGAACTAAGTGCTGTATTTAAAATAAACGCCTTCATAATTTTCAATTACGACTCGAGTTATTCATTTCATTTATTCTTTTCAATTCATTTATTGCTATATTTTCTTCTCGAAGTCTTTGAATGCCGGCTTCAATTTTTTTATTTAAACTTTGCCAGTCAATGTTTTGAATATCATTCCTAATTTTTTCAGATGGTATGCTAAGGATATCGAAGAAATACATTTGCTTATAAACATCATTCGGAAAATTGTCATGTAGTTCTTTGATAGCTTTATTTAATTTGAGTTTATCTTGATTGTCTTGTTCTTTTGTAATGTGTGATACTAGTTTGTTCTTTAATTCTTTTTCTGACATTTTCAGAGCACCTGTGTACAAATTATCCCATGTTTCAATTCTTTGCTTAATGTCCATTTCCCTTTTTAATTGCTCCTTTTTTCTAAAAACTATCTCATTTTTCCAATTTTTAAGTTGATTTATTAGGCTTTCAAAGACTAGTTTATTGTTTTTAGAAATAGATTTTTCTTCTGATAAGGGATATTTTTCGTAAAATTCAATTAGGTCAATAATTTCATCCTCCTTCAAATAAAGCAAAGAGCATTCTTCGGGTTTAAGAACTGTGTTAAAGTATATTCTGATATTTCTTTTATTACATTCTTCAATAATTTCAGGAATTTCAAACCTGTTTTGTTTGATTGGACATACTGATACAGAAAAAATGTAGTTTTTTCTTTTTCCGTATTCTGTAAACCATTCAAGGTTTTGCATTATTTTGTCATAGTTTCCCTTTACACGAATTTTTTCGTAGGTTTCTTTTTTGAAAGATTCCAAAGAAACGCTTATTCTGAAGTTTCCTTGAGCAAGTAAATCTTTTATTTTATCGTTTAAAATACTTCCGTTTGTTTGAATATCAATAAGGCAATTTGGATTTAATCGAATTATCTGTTCCCATATTTTATAATAGATATCAATCATGAATGGTTCTCCGCCCAGGAATTTTGTTTTCAGTAAGTGTGGAATAAACTCTTGGAGTTGCGTTATAAACGATTCGTTATAAACATCTTTAGGAAAATGAATACTTCGGTCTGAAATATCTATATTCGATGAAAAGTCGTTGTCGCACATAACACACTTTAGATTGCAACGGTTACTAATTTCAAAAATCAGATACGAAGGCATTTTTCTATTAGTTGGCAGATTGTCGTATAGAGCAGCTTCTACAGCATCAAAATTATTTGCATTAATTCGGTCTTTACAATGAAAGCAACCCATCGACAAGTCGTTTTTACTAAGCTTTGTTCTGAGTTTCAGTATTTTTTCGCCTTCCCAAACTTCCTTCAGATTATCTGTTGGGATTTCACCTAAAATAACAGATCGGTTAAGACAACATGCTGTAATATTTCCGTTTACTCCAAAGAATAGAGATGTTTGTGGTGCGTAACATATTGTTCGTCTCGGACCTAATGGTCGTGCCAACTGATATTTATAATAAGATTTTCTTTTCCCGTACAGCAAATTATACTTTATTTTGTTGAAAAAATGAAATATCCCCAGTAGTAAAGCTGTGAGTGCGGGCATCTTATTTATTATCAGAAAACGGTTCATAAAAACATTAGAGTTTTAATAAAAAGCCTTTTGCAAAGTTAAGTATTTTGTTTGTATTCATCAATTTTAAAACTAGTGAAGAAATCGACTGTTTAATTCTCAGATTGATAATCGTAATATGATTTTCTTTTCCCATAGATTAGATTAAAGCGAATTCTGTTAATAAAGTGATAAACCTTCTGAAATAAGTTGTAAAATATGGGGAAGGTTTTTTTAACCTCCAAAATTTTTAAAACTGTTTTTTGAGCATTTCGTTTAATTCCGAAACAGATAATTTAATAATCTTCTCCATATTCGATTTTGTAAAATCAATTCTCAGTAAGCCATGTACTATTACTGATTTTTCGTCGAAACACTCAAATGAATCTATAAGTGAGTTTAGCTTTGTCAAATATAAATCTATGCTTGCGTCGTTATGATTTGTGGTGTCTTTAAAGTAAGTTTCATATTTTTCGATGAGCAGTTTCCTATTTTCGTCAAAGTCAAAATTGTCTTTTACTTTCAAGAAGTTTGCTTTGCTAAAATTGTTACCATGGTCTGCTTTTGGTAAATTAATACCATTAATCCATAGTTTAATCTGATTGGTAAGTTCTTTGAATCCTGCAAGATTTTTCTTTTCAATATCTGTTTTATCAGATAAGTTTTGTGACTGATAGTAATTAAATAGATTTTGCAATTCTTTTTTTGGTAAATCCCAAATCGCCAGATCTTTGGGACTTTCCATAAAACTGTAATAAATTGAAGCTTGCATACTATTAGCAAAGTTTATTAAGTCAGGAATCTCAAATCTATTGATTTTCTGTGGTGTAATGCTGATACCTATGGTTTTATTTTTCAAGGAAAATAAGTCATAACATTTTCTAATATTATTCATAACCTGTTCGTAATCAGCATTGATTCTAATTTTCTCATAAATATCTTTTTTCACTGAGTCAACAGAAAAAATTATGTAAAAATTTCCTTTATTTATATAATTCAGGATTTTGTCATTTAGTATTGTTCCGTTTGAAACTATATAAACTTTAATTTTTGGATTCAGTTTTAGTATTTGGTCCCAGATTTTATAATAAATAGGAATTAGAAATGGTTCGCCACCAAAGAATTTTGCTTCGCGAGCTTTTTTTATAAAAGGTTTTAGTTGATGAACAAAATTGTCATCATACGGATTTGGCAGCTCATCAATATGTTCGCGATTTTTTCTGATACTTGATGATACTCTGCCCGAACACATAATACATTCCAAGTTACAATTATTGCTTAATTCAAATTCCAGTATTTTAGGATATTTTTTAAAGTTTTTGGAAGCATACAAATCGTTATTGCCAGCTTTAATATTTGTGAATTTTCCGGTATTAATCTGGTAATTGCAAAAATCGCAACCATAATTAAGGTCATTATGCAGCAAGTGTTCACAAAGTAATTTACGTGTGGAACTCCTCCAAATTTCTTTAACAGTGTTTTCGGGATAAGAACCAAGTACTACTTTCGTGTTAAAACAGCACGAAAGAGCATTACCTTCGGTATTGAAATAAAGATTTGTAAAAGGCACAAAACAAAATAATTTTTTCTTTCCGTGTTCTCTGCATTTATTGTATTCTTTGAGTAGACCGGAATCAATTGGTTTGAACAGAATGTTTTTACTATTTTTATTTTTTCTGAATATTGGCATTTAATCAATTATTTTTATTCGATATTTTCGTTTCTTTTTCCAATAGTCCTAATGAGTTCAACTTTTGATAAACTGCTTTAGCAAAAACTTCATATCCTCTTGCATTATGATGTCCATCTTTTTCCCAGTAATAGTAATGTACATTATCTTTAGTCATGTTTTCTTCAGCTGTATAATAATCGAGTAGATTCAAATAATTAATATTATTTCTTTCTGCAAAATTGATTATTATATCCCAGAAATCAAATTTATTCTGTGCCACTTCTTCTTTTGCCGGATAAAAAACAGTCAAAACATGGAAATCATTATTTTCCGAAAGTTTTTTAAACATCATAAGATTAGTTTTAAAATGAGAGAGTGCTGTATTTTTTTCGAGTTCATATTTTTCAGTACTCATAAACAAGTGATTTACATTCATAAATGAGTGAATTATTAGTCTGAAAATGTACGAAACGGAATAAATTGACTCCCAGCGCGGTGCAGGACTTGTTAATGATTTATTCTCGAATCTTTCGATGCCGCCTCTCATTATTACATCATCCATGTCGTGACCATAGGTAGTGATTACTATATCAGGTTTATAAATCAACAATTTTTCTTCAAGCAGTTTGTATTGATATATAGGATCACTGCCACAAATTCCTGCATTTAAGAATCTGAAATTTATATGCTGAGATTCAGGGATTATTCTTTCGAGAAATTTCATCCAAGTTGAATCGGCATGTGCTCCATCTCCTTCGGTAAATGAATCTCCAAGGGCTATTATTAGAAAATCATTTTCCTTTTTTTCTAAATCCGGCTCTAAGTCGGATAGACCAAGGGAATTAGTTGTTCGTGAATAAGAAAATTCAGAGGATTGAATTACAAAATTGCTATTTGGAGTTCTTTCGTAGGCGCTTTTGTTGGTGAATTGTTTTTCAATAAATACATACTCGCCGAGTTTTGATTCATAAGTTGTTTTATTTATACCTACAAGACGGAGAAATATTTCTACTGTAATAATAGTAAGAAAAATAGAACCGGTTAGTGTTATGAGATTGTTGCGTTTGCTGTTGTTTTTAATAAATACCAGAATTATGGAGATAATAGCAAAAAATATTGATATTAAGATAAAGATACCTATTGACATTGTAATACTTTGTAAGATGAAAATCCGGTATACGGGAATAAGTGCAAACACGTAGAAACCCAATAGAGTAAATGATAGAGATTTTTTTTGCCTGACAAATAGTGTAATAATAATGACAAGAAAAGCTAGTGATGAAACTATTAATCCTGTGAACATATTGTTTGTTTTGCGACTAGTTTTAACAAACTTGTATACTTTAACGGGGAATATTTCTGAATAGAAGCCTTTGTTAAGTATAATTTGTTTTTTGCTTGTATCAAAATCCTTCTTTATTATGAACTTGTCTAGTGAATATTTAATCTTTGATGTTGCAATATTGCATGAATCATTAAGTGCAATATGAATTTCTTTAAACCACCATTTATCAATATTTGTCACCTTACCTTTTTGGTGAGTAAGTTCATGCGAACGATTAAAAACTGTTGTTCCGGAAATATTAAACTTATCAGTAATGTTTTCCTCATTATGATATATTTCAATTTCGAAATCTCCATAAAAATTGATTTTATTCAGATACAGGAAACTCAGCAGACTTATAATAAAAATCAGAGTAGCCGGAACTATAATCAGAATATTTCTTTGTTTTTTATTCATTAAAGTGAGGTAATAATTTATCGTCTTTTAGTTTTTTGTAGATTCCTTCGGCAAAAGCTTTATAACCTTTTGAGTTATGATGTCCGTCTATTTTCCAGTAATAATGTGTATAGTTTTGTTCGGTAATAATTTCTTGATTTATGAAATATTTCAGCAGATCTAAATTACTGATATTATTTTCATTTACAAATAAAATTACATTGTCCCAATCAGTATAATGTCCATCTATGATTTCTTCTTTCATGGGATGGAAAATAATTAGAAGTTTAAAATCATTTTTTTTTGCTAAACTATCAAAATATAAAATATTTTCTTTGATTTGCATAATGGCAGTTTTTTTTCTATCCTCAAAATCTTTTGGTTTAAAAAATAAAGAATTTAATTTAAGAATGTCATGAATTATGTATCTATAAATGAAAGATAATGAGTATAACTTTTCTGAGAGAATATATTTATCAATGCTTGTTGCTTTTTCGAAGCGTTCTCTACCACCCCTTACGATTACTTCGTCAACATCGTAGCCGTAGGTAGATATAACTAAGTCGGGTTTGTAATGCAACAGATATTTTTCGAAGAAAAAATACTGATAAATAGGATCTGAACTACTCATACCTGCATTTATAAAAATGTAATTGATTGTATCCTGTGAAGATATTTTTCTTTCCAAAAACTTCATCCATGTTGAATCTGCATGCGCTCCGCCTCCTTCAGTAAAGGAGTCTCCTAAAGCCATTATAAGAAAGTCATTTTTATTCTTTTGGTTTGGAGGTTCTCGATCTGACAATCCAAGAGAGTTTGTACTTCGCTCGTAATTGAATTCATCAGATGAAAAATTTACTACAGCATTTATTGGTCTATTAAAATCAGTTCCTTTTATTAATGAATAATATCTATTTTCAAAATATCCATTTCTTAATTCAAAACTAGTTTCATTGATTTGAAAGAGTCTTAGATACAATTCTAAGATTATTAAAAAAAAACTTAAATATGTTGTGATAAGTATTGCTCTATTTTTGTTTCTATTTTTATTAGAAATGCCAACAAAAAGTATTAATAAAACTAATAATAGAAAGCAAATTATTGCAAAAATACCGGTGTATACAAAAATAGTATTAAGCCATAAAGCGTGATACAAGATTATAATAAAACTTATTGTTATACCTGACAAAAGAATTGATAAAAATACTGAAGGATATTTTTCTCTAGAAAAAATTAGTAATAGAAGAATTGTTAATCCCAAAATAAAGACTAAAAACAATTGTAAGCTCTTTATTATTAGAATTTTAATGCTAAATCGTTTTGCATGGGTTCTGTAGAAATCTATTTCAGCAATTTTGGAAAAGAAGTTATGATTGTAATTCAGTTCAGCGATTTTAAAAATATTACTATTGTTTAGTTTTTCGTGCAGAAGGATTTTCCCGTTTTCATTAGTGATTATAATTTCTGCATTATTTGCTTTGCTGTTTTCAAGTGGTATTATATGCAATTCTTTAAACCACCATTTATCTGAATTTATAAGTATTGTATCAGAGCCTGAAAGTATTTGTTCTCTGTCAAAAACAGTTAATCCCTTAATTTGAAACCTATCAGTAATATATTCTCCGTTGTCGGTGATATAAATGCTAAAATTCCCGTAAATTTTTATGGATTTTACATAAAAAACTGCTGCAATGCTGCATATTAGTATTGCTGCTGAAATAGTGATTAAAAATATCTTGGCAGTTTTTTTATTCATTTATACTTACACAAATGTCTTTAAAATATTTTGTCGTAATTGATTTCAGCAAATATACTAATTATATTTATAGTCTGATTTTGGATTGTGGATTTACGATTGTGGATTTACGATTTATTGATTGTGGATTGACGATTGTGCATCTCGGCTTCGCTCGATGTGGCAGATTGTGGATTTTGGATTGACGATTTACGATTTTGGATTTACGATTGTGGATTTTGGATTTACGATTGTGGATTGACGATTTATTGATTGTGGATTTACGATTGTGGATTTAATGATTGTGGATTTACGATTGACGATTTTGGATTTACGATTGTGGATTTAATGATTTACGATTGTGGATTGACGATTGTGGATTGTGGATTTACGATTTAATGATTTTAGATTGTGGATTTTGGGATAGATTTACGGTTTTGGATTTTCTAATACATTTCTAATTCATTATTAATTATAAGAAATGGTTTTAAGATTAGTTTCGCAGGAAAAATTGAATAAATGCTAGTTCTTAAAAATTTCATTTTAAAGTTTAATGGAATAATTGTATATGTGTTTGTTATTTGTCTAGTAATCAGTTTTATATCGTGTTCGAAGTCAAAAAAAGAGTCTTCACAGAATATGCTTGATTATGCTGATTTTACATATTTATATACAGAAGATTCTCTGTTTTATCTGATAAATATTGAGGATACTGCCCACACAGGCATAAAATTTTCATTTAGTCTTAATAATAAGTTTTGGTTTCATCCCGATTCAATGCTAAATTTTATTAGAAAAATTCCTATTGAGGATACATTTTGTACGCGAAAGGAAATAATTCAAGCATGGAAGTTTATTAGTAAGTACACAGTACATGACGACGGTATTGCCGGAGAGAACAAGATAATGCATAAACCTGATATTTTGTTGAATTCGGCGACTTTTGGATTGTGCGACGATAGATCAGCCGCACTATGCCTGATATTGGAACGAATGGGTTATAAAACTAGAATTAGTAAAATTAGCAGTTTGCACGTTTTTGCAGAAGTGTATGATGGTGAAAAATGGATAGTGCTAGATCCTGGACATTCTTTGCTTTTTCTTGATGATAATTCTTGTGCTGCCGGTTTAAGTGAAATTAGAAAGTGTATGAACCTAGTATCAATTTCTGAACCTCACGAGTATTCTTTGTGGTATTTGAAGAACTTGTTTTCAGAAACAAATTCAGAAGCAACGCTTTCGTTATTTAAAGATAGTTTGCAACATACTTTCGAGAATTGGTTTACAGAAAATGTTATTTGGGATGAGGTATATTTTGATCTGCCAGCGGGCAGCAAAATTGTGTTTCCTGTTTACGACGAAACTGATTATGCTTATATGAAAATCAACATACCCGGTTATTATTGCGGAGCTATAAAACTGCCTCTTCTCGTTACTGAGATAAATAATGGACAAACTGTTTTCTCTAAGAAAATTTATGAAAACGGATTGGAAATTTTCTATGATTTAAATCTAATACATGGTGAAAATATTGAAATTGTTGCACTAATGAATCCATTGTTTCTGGATTATAATAAGGATATGAATTTTAGGTATAACTCATTATGCGGAACTTTTCCGAAAATTCAAATTACAAGTGAAAATAATTTATTAAGAAAGCAAAGAATAGAAGTTTTGGAACTCGCAGAAAGTTTTTCCTTATCACTACTTAATATGGAATTTCAATATGTCGTAAACCAAGAAGCTGAAAGTATGATTACCTGGCAGGATTTTGTTTCAAAAACTTCTGCTTTTATTGTAATGAACAAGGATAAATTCGATTCTAATAGAATAGAAGCTAATCTAAGAGAATTTTATGTTATGACCGAAAATGATACTGTTACACAAAATAATCTTGTTTTCTTATTTAACAATAAAGACATTTTTGTGAATATTGTTTCATTATTGAACTTGATTGATGTAGGAAAGTCTGGAAATGTTATGAGGCAAATGATGAGGAATTGATTGTGGATTGGGGATTTTGGATTTACGATTGTGGATTTACGATTTATTGATTGTAGATTTTGGATTGGGGATTTTGGATTGTGGATTGACGATTTATTGATTGTAGATTTTGGATTGTGGATTTACGATTTTGGATTTTGGATTGTAGATTTACGATTTATTGATTTAAGATTTGTGGATTTTCGATTTTGGATTTATTGATTTACGATTGTGGATTTATTGATTTACGATTGTGGATTTACGATTGTGGATTTTGGATTGTAGATTGACGATTTATTGATTTTAGATTTTTAGATTGTGGATTTTGGATTTAGTTCTCTCCGTTAAATGTTTCATAATCTTTAATATCTTTTTTTACAATTGCTCCGGCTCCGATTCTGACATTTTTACCTATTGTAATTCCGGGGAGAATTATTGCACCTGCTCCGATAAATGAAAAGTCCCCGATTTTGCATGAATGTAATGATGCTCCGGGTCCAATATTAACATAATCTCCGATTTCGGTTTGATGCGAAACCAAAGCATTTGCATATATCAGGCAGGATTTTCCTATTTTAACCGAATGTGAAATCAATACGTTAAAGTGAATAAGTGAGCCTGATAATTCCAAATTAGTTACAAACGGAGAAATTTTAGCGGAATTACAAACAAAAGAAGATGCTTCTGCTCCAAAACTTTCGAAAAGCTGCATATATTTGCTTCTTATTCTTGAATTGCCAATGCACACAAAAAAACGCTTGTCTTTTTCCAAAATGGATTTTTTTGCTATATCAATATCATTTGTTATGAAATAAGGATTAAGAAAATGATTCCTTCTCTCGGAATTATTATCAAAAAAAACTATTTCATCTTGCAACCCTTTGGTATGGATTATCTCTAAAATCTGTAATCCGATATTACCTGCGCCAACTAAGAGCATATATTATAATTTTGTCACAAACTTATTTATTTTTTATTCTAAAATCAAAAAAAAAATCAAAAAAAGCTTACATTTGTTTAATATCTTGTTTTATGGAAAGCATTGGAATAATAAATTTTTCGAACGAAAACAAAAGCAGGACAGGCATAATTTTAAATTCTTTTATAAAAGGAATAGTAAAAGTTGATGGTAATATTAGGATTTACAATTTTACTTTGCCTGACTGGAATCTAAATCCTTGCAAAGGTTGTTTTTCATGTTGGTACACAAGCCCGGGTGAGTGCGTGATTAACGATGATTTTAAAAAAAATATTCCCTTAATAAAAAAATTAGACATGTTAATCTTTTCTGGTCCCATTTGGGCAGGATATGGAAATCATCTTTTTAAGAACTTTACAGGAAGACTTGTGTCAATAGCTAATCCTCTTATTTTTAAAAGAGATAATCGTTTTGGTCATTTGCGAAGGCCAGATACATTGTTCAGTAAGTTTTTATTAATATCAACTTGTAGTTTGCCAGGACTAAATAATTTCATGTCCATTCTAGAGTTTTTTAGGACTAGTCAACCATTAATAGATGTTAGTTTTGCAGGAGGCTTATTACGATCTCAATCCAGAGAATTTGATTTTATGACAAAAAATGAAAATGATAGTTTTAATCAACTGTGTGAGGAAACTGGCAGTTTCTTTATTACAAATTTGCTATTAAAAGATGATCATATTGAGAGAGTCTCTAAACCTAAAATGACTGCTGATGAATATGTAATGATGATTAACAGCCACTTTAAAAAACCAAAAATTGACTCACATGAATAACTTAAGTAATTAATATTTTGAGGAATGAATGCAATTAAATTAAATAAAATATCAGTTATTAATTTTTCACACAGAATAGAAAGTAAAACAATTTCATTATTAAATCCATTTATTAAGGGAGTTCAAAGCAAATTGGTGGATTGCGAAGTAAATATTCATCATCTGATTGAATGGAACTTTTCTCATTGCAAAGGATGTCTTGAATGCTGGTATATTAGTGCTGGAAGTTGTGTTCACAAAGACACTTTTAGTAATAAGATTGTTGATATTATTGATAGTGATTTAATTATATTCTCTGGTCCAATATGGGGTGGAATGGCAAATCATCTCTACAGAAATTTCACTCTGAGATTATTTTGTTTTCTAAATCCATTTTTCGAGAAAGTGAACGAACACTATGGACACAGATGGTTAGACAATGTGAAATTTAAACATATTTTATTGTTTTCAACATGTAGTTTGCCAGGGTTAAATAATTTCGCACCGTTAATATCTCATTTAAAAAGTTTTGAGATAACTGGTGTCAAACTGCTAGAATCTGTTTTACGACCACAGGCAAGAGAATTAGAAGTTCTTTCAAATGAACAAAAGGAATATTTAGAACAATTATGTTTCAATGCAGGTGAAGAGTTCGCAAATAAAACAAAAATTAGTCGACATGTTTTAAATAGAATTGCAAAAACAATTATGGATTCAAAAACATATATGGATTTTGTTAACGAAAAAGTAAAAAATCGCATTAAATATGATTAGTTATTAATGTTATTTCATAATTAAATCCTATATTACCATGAAATATGCATTAGAACATATTACAACTTTTATAAAAATAGTATAAACCATTGTGGCTTATTGAAGCCGGCATTGATTATTGTAAAACACATAAACTGAATGAGGACTTAATTAAACAAATAGCAAAACCAATAATAGATGAACAAACTTATATAATTAATGTAAATAAAGAAATCAAGAAACGTATTTCTCTTGACTAACTGTGATTAGTAGCCCCCAGAATACTTTATCCAATATAACAAGTCCCACCATACTTTTGCTTTTTGATTTGGAGAGAAATGAAATTTATGCTTAAGCTGGTTTAGATTGAATTGACCGGTGTTTATTATTGTTTCATTATTAATAAGCATCTCAATCTCAGAATAAACAATTTGTTTTCTTGAATCGGCATGAATTCCTCGATTAAAAATTTTGAGTGCTGTTGTTTTGTCTTTTGCGATTCCTGAATTACTTGGAGTCTTACAAAAGTTATTAAGATGGTTTTTGAAGATTGTATTTGAAATTGAATTTATTGATGAGTCTAAGCTTTTTATGTTTATGCTAAAAAGAATTTTTAAGATGTTTTCAGAGAAAAATGGAGATTGATAATGTCTGACAGAAGATGCAGTAGTGAGCGAAGAAGGGCTTATTGCTCCACCCCAGTGATTCGAAAAAAAACTGCGAGTAAGATAATTTATAGTATATGCAATTTCCGGATGTGGACAATCAATATGTTTTATTGAATTGAAAACTTCTTCTTTAAAATAATCAACATCTTTGGTAGAAGGATTATTAAAAAAGCTGTCAATATATGTTTTTGCCTTCATAAACACTGTTTCGAAATTGGCTTCATGCGGAAGGTCTATAAAAAAATCATTACATACAGGATGTATAAAAGTCTTTGTAATAAGTTTTCGGTTCAGGTAGGGTATGGAATTATATGAATCAAGAAATCTGAGTGATTCAGTACCAAGAAAGCCGCTAATAAAGACAGGAAGATTTTCTCTCACACATTCAAAAAACTTGTTGTTTAGCTCCTCGATGTCGTAGAAATCAGGCATGCTTAAAACTGAATGATTGAGATTAAATTCTTTAGCTAAAAGCTTAGCAATTATTAAATCCTGATTCTCTTCATCGTTTACAAAATGACTACGTAAAGTAAAGAAAGAGTGTTTATGGCGAAGTTCTTCAGAAATACAGCCAAGTATCATTCTGGTGTCGGCTCCACCGGTTAATGATATCATTATTTCAGGATTCCAAACAAGACTTTGATTGACCTCATCTTTGAGTGCAAAAAAATACTCTTCAGCGATTTGATCGATATTGTTTCTATTCATGTGTATCGAAATGCTTGGGTCTCTTTTAATTTCAAGTATGTCGTTGTGTATTAAAATTTGCTCTCCCGGAGCCAAGAGTCGAATGTCTTTAAATATGCTTTTGTTATTTTGTGGAGATCCGAAAAGAAAATATTCATAAAGTGCATCTACTGAATATATTGAGTTGCCCTTAATAAAAGGAATTAAATATTCGTAGTCGTTGCAAAAAATGAAATACTTCTCATTTTCATAAATAAACAAAGGAAACATGGCAAAACGGTCACCTTTAATTCTTAGTTTATTTAGATTTTTATCATAGTAAATAATATTATATTTTCCTTTAACTGATTGAAAACCAGAATCAATGTCATTTAATAAATTGAAAAATTTAGACTTTTCAATATTAATTCCTAGTTCGGGATTTTGTTGAAAGTATATGGTACCTGTATAAGCTAATAGTAAGTTTTCGTTTTCATAATACGAGTTATCGCAGTTTTGCCCGTATAAAAATAATTTTAGCCTTTTTGTACAGAAATCTTCAAATTCTTTGTTTTGAAAAATGTCGTTTATTGAATTATGAGGGAACTCAAATTCAGTACTTTTAAGGGATATGCCAAAAATTTTTCTCATTCTTAATATTACTGCTTGTAAAGATATAAAAAAGACTATTACTTGACAATTATTAAAATTGAATCTTGCTTGCTACAGATTATAATCTAAAATAAAGTATTTTTGCAATAGAAGGAATCGTCTAGTAGATTTCAAATAGTGTTTTTCTGCTATTGGTATTTGATGAAGTTTGATAAAAACATATTAAAATCATTCAGAGCGCATACTGCCGGCTCTTATAAATATTTGTGTTATGCTCCTTTTAATACACTACGTTTTAATGAAAATGGACTTGTAACTACATGTTGCGTAAATATTGAGAATGTATTAGGAGATTACAGAACTCAAAGTATTGCAGAGATATTGAAATCGCGCGAGCGCGGTTTAATGCAAAAATCTGTTTTAAAAAATCGCCTTCCCGAAGGCTGCATATTATGTACGAGGGATTTGCTAAATAAAAATTTCGACGGACTTCCCGTGTTTTGGTATGGGAATTATAAAAACAAAAAAAATATTCCCGGCAATATTGAATTTAAACTGTCGCTTAAGTGCAATCTTGATTGTATAATGTGCAGTAATAATTTTAGAACGGAGTGTTTCAAAGTTGATGACAATGCTGTTTATGGTGATGCTTTTGTAAATGAGTTGCGAAACTATATCCCTGAATTGAGGTCTGTAACATTTAATGGAGGAGAGCCTCTGGTTATAGATATTTATTATGAAATTTGGGAAGCGATAATAGAACTTAATCCTGAATGTTTGATTACCATACATACAAATCTTAATTATGTGTCGGAAAGATTTCTCAAAATATTTGAAAGGGGAAATATTAAGATTGTTGCATCTCTGGATTCTCTGAAACCCGAAGTTTATGAAAGTATTAGATTAAATGCAGATTTTAAGCTTTTTATGCATAATCTTGATTTAATAAGAAACTCGAAATATAATATCAATCAGGTTATGCTTAATTTTTGTCCGATGCAGAATAATAGATTCGAAATTCCTGATTTTGTAAAGTTTTGCAATGAAAAGGGACTTAAATTTAATTTCTCAGTTTTGCACTTTCCTTTTATGTATTCAATCTTCAATATGAACAAAAAAGATAGCGAAGATTTTATAGTTTTTTTGAAAGATCAATACTCAAATCTTCCTGAAAATAATAATAGTGCAGAAATTTTGTCGCTTGTTGCAAAACTTGAAAGTTTTTATAATAATTATATTTTGAATGATGATTATTATTTAAGTAGAGAGGAATTGATTGATAACATGGTTGAAATTTTTCAAGACAATAAAGTAGATTATAAAAGTTTTTATCCTTTGTTTAGTGAACTTGAAAATGATAGTTATTTCAATTTGTTAAATATATATAATATTAATAGTTCTAGTTCTTTTAAATATTTCTTTTTGAGGGATAAAACTCAAATATTAAAGGATATTAAAAGCTTAATTCGAGACGAATAATCGTATGAAAATTTCAAAAAAGAGTTTTAAAGAATATAATTCACATAGGTCTATTACAGATAATGAAAGTTATAATTATCCAATTTGCATGGCTCCATGGTATAGTTTGATATTTACATTAAACGGAGAAATGACGCCGTGCTGTTATAATAAGCATTATAATTGGGGTAAATACCATACTGGAATTAATTATTTTGATTTATGGTCAAATAAACATTTCACAAACCTAAGAACGAAAATTGCAAATCGAGATTTTTCTTATGGTTGCATGGTTTGTTATAATAGTCTTAAGAACCGAGAATATAATAATGTTTTTGCGAAACGATATGATGAATCTAAAGAAATGATGAGTTCAGTTTCTCCAACATCTTTAGAATTTCAATTATCCAATACATGTAATTTTAGTTGTATCATGTGCAACGAAGAATATTCATCAAGTATTTGTGATTTTTTTGGTAATCATAAAAAAAACAATTATTATGATGATTCGTTTGCTCAATCATTGATAAGCATACTTCCAAATATTAAAAAAATTTCTTTTTCGGGAGGAGAACCTTTTTTGATTAAACAGTGTGATGAAATTCTTGACTTATCAATGAAATACTGTGATAACCCATTGTATATTTTCTCGACTAACGGGAGTCACATCAAGGAGAAACATTTTCGATTATTTGAAGAAAAAAAATCTTTAATAAGTATGTCTTTTGATTCAATAGATAAAGATATTTTCAATAAAATTACAGGAAGCAATGATTTTGAATTAGTCCAAGAAAACCTTTTAAGAATAAAGCAAATATTAGAGGCGAAAGGAGAAAACTGTAATGTGAAAATTTGTACAATGAGACAAAATATTTTTGTTTTCCATGACACTTTTACTTACCTAAATGATTTAAATATAAAAATCAGTTTGAATCATGTTTGTTTCCCCCCTCAGTGCGCAATTCAAGAAATGTCCAGTCTTGAATTGAGTGGTATCATTGTAAAATTGAGAAATGCAAGTATTAGGACTGATACACCAATACAAAAGCAAAATTTTATTGTTTATCTAGGCTTTATCAAATTAATTGAAAATTATATATTCAATTCATTAAAGAGAGAGAGAGAGACATATAATCTGTCTCATTATAGAAGATTATTTATTAAGACGTATGGAGAATATTTTAAATTGATAGAAACTAAAGAGATTAGATCTGCTAAAGATTTATATGAGTATTTATTCTCAGAAATAAATGATACTAAAACAAAAATTAAAGTTGTAGAGTACTTTACGTCAATTCCAAGTTTTCTAATTATGTCAGAAATAAATATGTATAATTTTAACTATCTGACAATAAAGTCAAGGGTAATGCAGGCAGTTTCTTTTTTTGAAATAACGTAATACAACGATTAATCTTTTGCACCAGTTTTTGTGGATTGAAATGAGGTTCCCATTATTTTATTATAATTTGTGTTATTTTTATTATTGTTTTCAGTCAATAAAAACCTTGAAAAGAAATTAAACAGGAAGGCTTCAATTGGAAACTTATAAAAACCTAATTGAACTCTCAAAAAGATTAAAGGAAAAAATGCTAAGTAAAATATAATTGAGATATTTTTTTCTTTAAGATTATTAACTTTCACTAAAGAACGTAGATTTATGAATTTCAAGTAGAAATTAAAAAAAACATTTAATTGTTTTCGATAATTTGCCTTCCACCAGGGAGGATAATATTCAGAACTTATGAAAGAAATAATACTTTCATGTTTTGAAAAATGATTGAATTCATATTGTTTGGTTAATTTGAACAATTTTGTTTGTGGAAAAGGAACAAAAAAGAAAACTACAGCCTCAAATTGATAATTTAATCGTTTTAGTTTGCCAAGCATTTTAAGGCTTAAACGGAAGTCCTTGTTTGGATTCCATGGAAATGCTGCCATTACAAAGAAAACTGGAATAATACTCTGTTTTTTTAGCATTTTTACAAGTTTCACGCAATCTTTGATTGTGTGTTTTTTATTAATTTTTATTAAGACATTTTCATCTCCTGATTCGGCACCAAATCTGATTTTTCTACATCCCGCATTGTAAATAATTTCGAGGTCTTCGTTAGTATATTGATTAAGAAAACTCTTAATGTGTGCATTCGCTTCCCAGAGGAATGAAATTTTTCTATCTAATATTTGTTTGCATAAATCGATAACGAATTTTTTGCTGCCGAAGAAATTGTCATCATCAAAAGATATTTTATCAATGCTACCTGTATTTTTAAAGTAGATGATATCATTGATTATTCTTGTTACAGAACCTGGAAAAAAACGTTTCCCCCAAGTGTCTGCCAAACAGCAAAAGTAACAATCGTGGGGACAACCTTTTGTCGCAATATAATTGATACTTCTATTACCGGGACTTGGTTTGCCGTTAAGTTCAATAATCTGGTTAATATTAATCAGTGAATAGTCAACTGAAGGAAAAAAATCATCTTCTTGTAAAATTGGACTTTTATTTATTATTAATTCATTCTCCGTTTTGTATGCTAAACCCATAATATTACTTGGGTCATTATTATTATATATTGCATCTACCAATTCTCTGAAAGGTATTTCTCCTTGTCCAATTATAACATAGTCTACAAATTCTAAATTTAGAACAAGTTTAGGTAAAACAGTTGGATACCAGCCACCCCAAACAATTGTTTTTTTTGAAATGCTCTTTACGAATTTTGAAAACTTTTCACCTGAAACCATCTGGTTTCCAAACATTGCACTAACACCAACTAATAGACAGTGTTCTATGTTTTCTTTAACGATTTCAAAATAGTTTTCAGTAAGTCTTTCATCAATTAATATTATTTTCAAATCTAAATGTCTTATAGATCTCTCAAGATATAATAGCGAAAAAGGCAAATTCGAAATTTTATTTGCTAAGTCAACTTTAGGATAAAATAATATGATAGTATCTTTAACTACTTTTGTTTGCATTATCTTTTGTTAGTATTTTTTTTGCAATGAATCCAATATCAAAATATATACTCTTTAAGACAGTGAAGCAATAACTATAAAAGTTGTATAAAAGCAATCTTTTGGGTTGAAATGCTGAAGAATGCTCAAAAAGTAATTGGTTGTATTCTCTTAATATAGATTTGTAAATTACATGTTTGTAATTGCAGTAAAAGTCGTCGTAGATTAAAGATTCCAGTATTTTGATATTCTCGGTTTTGTAAACCTCAAGCGAATTCTTTTTACTGGCACCTTGCTTATGATTATTGTAAACCGAGCAAACTTCGTTGAAATACTTGAACTTAGAGTTTTTTATCATGTGTAATTGCATTTTCCAAATTAAGGAAAGATTACTGTGATTGGAATTTTCAAAAAATGATTTTATTGAAGTGCTTCTACAAACAATTGATGAGGTTGGAATTATTAATCTTTTAATTATTTGCTCCGGAAAAACCTCAGTATTATATTCATTAAACTGGGAATAGGTCTTAAACTGGCTGTAATAATCAAACTCTTTATTCCCGGATTCAAAATTGTTTTGTATTCTAACATCATGAAAGCAAGCGGAATACTCAGGGTTTTTATCCAGAAAATCAACTTGCTTCTGAAGTTTATTTTCATCTGAGTAATAGTCGTCTCCGTCTAGAAATGCCAGGTAATCAGATTGAGCACCCAGAACAAAATTTTTACAAACATTAAAAATTCCGATATTCTTTTCGTAAATAACCAGCTCAATTTTATCAGGAAAATCAGATTTAAGTTTTTTAATATTTTTTAGAGTATTGTCATTGGAACAATCATCAGCAATTGCAATTTTATAAATAAAACTTGTTTTTTGAGCTAAAACAGATTTTATTGTTGTCTCAATATAATCCTGATGATTATACGCACCAATTCCTATTGTAATTCGAGGTTTCTCGGTCATTATTTTAGTTTGTTCCGGAATTTACTTTTGCGAGAATATCACCATAAGTACGAATGTTGTTTATTTCTTCATCATTAATTTCAATCCCGAATTCTTCTTCAATATCCAAAACGATATCCATTATCCTACCGGAATTAACACTTAAATCGTTTTTTAGATCAGACTCAGGTTTAATATTTTCAAACAGAGCTTCGTTGAAGGAGTATCTTTTTAGTATTTCAATAAGTTTATCTTCCATATAATATAGTTTTTAAAATTTCTTTATTATCAGACATGAGTTTACATCGCCAAATCCGAAACTTGATTTTGCGAAACAATTTATTTCTTTGTTTTCTATGAGTTTGCGAGGGATTCTTGATTCATCGATAGTCTCAAGAATCTCAGGATGAATTTCGTCGCAATTAATAGTTGGGTGCAGAAAGGAATTGTTCATCTGACTAAGTCCTGCAATTGTTTCTATAGCACCTGCAGCACCAATAGTATGTCCTGTCATAGATTTTAATGCATTTACCATTGGAAAATCTTTCCCATATCTGTTAAGAGCTTTCGCCCAGTTTTGTATTTCCAGCACATCAGCCATAGTTGAAGTAAGATGACCACAAATATAATCAATTTCTGCGGAGTCAATTTCTGCTTGACTAATAGTGTCTTGTATACATTTTATAACTCCTTCGCAATTTGGAGCCGACATAGTTCCTCCGTTTCTTTGTCCACCGGCATTTGTATGTGCAGCAATTATTTCTCCATAAATTTTTGCTCCTCTGTTTAGAGCAGTTTCAAGTTCTTCAAGCACAAGTATTCCTGCGGCTTCTGCCGGAACAAAACCGCTGGCTTTTGTACTCATTGGGCATGAAGCATTTTGTGGTGAATGATTAAATTCAGGAGTTATTATTTTTAGTATATCATAAGATGCCCATGCATAAGGTCCGTACTGCTCATATCCTCCTGTAAATATTCTTTTGGCGTAATTATGTTTTATTCTTTTATATGCTTGGACTATAGTGTCGGTTGAAGATGCACAAGCCATTGATGAGGTATATGCACAATTGCCTAAACCATATATGCCGCTTATCATTGCAGAAACGGCACTATTCATATTTTGTTCAGCTATTGAAGCTCTTATTTTATTTAGTTTGCCTGCATTAATGTAATCATAAATAGTACTTACAAAATCTTCGTGCCCAATCATATTCCCAAGTATTATGCCTGTATCATAATCTGTAGCTGAATATCTATCAATTTGCAAATCTAATTTAGCATGGTTTATAGCCTCATAAGTTGCCAGAAAAGCTAGTTTCATACTTTGACTTATTGTAAATAATTTGTATGATTTAAACAATTCAGTATAATCAGACAAATCTATTCTTCCCCCTATATTACACCTAAGTCCCAGTTCATTTAATTCCTGTATAAACCTAATACCAGAAATGCCGTTTTTCATGGTATAAGTAAAATCTTTCAAGCCTATGCCGGTAGGCGAAACAACACCCATTCCTGTTATTACAACTCTGTTATTCATTAATTACAAATTTACAACTTCCTGTAGTTTTTAATACAATATTGCCGGTTTTATTTGTCATTACCGCTTTTGTTTTCATATAACCTGCTCTTAGTACTAATAATTCTGATTCAACGTAAACGGTTTCGCCGGGCAATACTTTTTCAACAAAATCAGCTTCAATATTTAAAAAAATAGGGTAATAATCTTTTTCGTACAATTCGAGAAGATAAACACCAAAGGCAACAGATCCTATTTGTGCAATGCACTCAATAAGAATAACTCCGGGAGTAATCTTGTTGTTTGTAAAATGCCCTTCATAAAAGTATTCATCATGCCTATAAGTGTATTGTCCCTTTATTTGTTTGTTGTCTATATGTGAAATTCTGTCGACAAACAAAAATGGATTTGAATACGGTAAAGCCTTTATGATTTTTTCTGAATCAAGCATTTCCTAGGTTTTAATTTCGTTAAAGTAATCATTTACAAGTTTCATATATTTTGTTTTTTGCATCAACGGGGAACTAATTGTTGACAAAATATCTGAATTTACAGCACCTTTATTTATAAGTTCTTTCCCTGCCTGATAGCAATTTTTTATTATGATTTGCTTTTGTTCTTCTAGCATATCATTAATAAACAAACAAAGAATATGAGGTCTTAACAATGCACCTATATAATTCAAACTAAAACCATGTGCAAGATTTTTCATTTGAGCTACAGGGGCTTTAAAATTATCTTTCTCGAAAAATGAACAGCTTGATACAAGGAATAATTTTTTAGGAAAATTTTCTGAATTTGTTTTATGTCCGAAATGAGCCTTATGGTAAATAAAATCTGAATGGCTAAAGGGCAGAAGTCTTTCAAAAAAAGTTTGTAATAACGAATTGATTCCTCCTAAATAAACAGGTGTTGCTACAACAAGTAAATCTTTATTGCTAACAGCTGATTTTAAGAATTGAAAATTATCTTCTATAATACATTTTTCAGGATGTTTAAACCAACAAGTTAAATCTGCTTTACAAGGCTTCAGATTTATTTTTTTCAGATAAATTATCTCAGTTTTGGCTCCTGCATCTTTCATCCCATCCATAAACGGATTAAGAATTAGTGATGTTTGACTCAAGTTCATACTATGGCTTGCAGAAACAACCAAAACATTCATAATCATTTAGCTTTTATGCAAAAATAGGCTTTTTCATAATAATAATATAGTAAACATAAAAAAAACTGAATACTTAATCTTGAATAATATTCCAATTCATTTTTGGGCGTAGCGGCAAAACCAGATTGTTGAATCTCGCATTATAATAATTCAGTTCAGTTTGAGGTATTGATATTTTTATCCTGAGAAGTTGAAAATTCATAAAACATATTTCGGAGTTATCAGTTAAAACGAAACCAATATCAATTAGTGCATCATAAAAGAAATATGGGGGGAAGGTCAGTTTTGCTGTAAATACTCCTTTCTCATACTTTATAGAATCTGTGTCTTTATTCATATTCATTTCAGTAAATAGAAAAGTATATCCCATGTTTGAAAGGATAATTCCAAAATCAAACTCATTGGTTTCATTAAGTTTTAAAAAGCTAATATTTATACTCATAGAATCTGCGGCATAAAAAGAATTATCATTAATTCTACTTTCATTTTTTATAAAAACTTTTTTTACGATTATGTTTGCCGATTCAGGTCCGAATTCATCTTCTGTCCATTCTTTAATTATTTCATTATTAAATAATTCTTTGTTTTTTATGATATTTTGATTTACTGATTTATCGTTTATTATAGAATCTTCATAATAGTTTTTCAATGTATTTATATTACCATATTCAGCTATTTCTCCATTTTCGATGAGTATTACCGAGCTACATAAGTCTATAATATCTTTTGTGTTATGACTTACAATCAGGATACTTTTATTTTGTTGTGCCAGTTTTTTTATTTTTTTTGTACATTTTTGTTGGAAAGAAAGGTCTCCTACCGAAAGTATTTCGTCGAATAATAGAATGTCTGCATCAATGCTTGTTACCACAGCAAAAGCGAGCCTTACATACATTCCATTTGAGTAGTTTTTTACGGGAGTATCGATAAATCTTCCTATACCGCTAAAATCGACTATTTCTTCAAACTTTTCTTTTATAATTTGTTTGGGTATTCCCAGCAGCATACCGCTCAGGAAAATATTCTCGCGACCCGAAAGGTCTGGATGAAAGCCCATTCCTACTTCGAGTACAGATGCTACGGAGCCATTTATCAATATTCTTCCGGAGCTTGGTTCTACTACTTCACTAATGATTTTTAGCAGAGTGCTTTTCCCTGCACCGTTTCTGCCAATTATCCCTGTTATCTCGCCACGAGGAATTTCGAAATTCAGGTTTTTAAGAGCATAGAACTCTTCATTATGAGCATTCTTCTTACTGAATAATCCTGTGATTCCGTCAAAAAATCTTTTCTTAGGTGCTTTATGCGAAATTATGTATTTTTTCGAAAGGTTTTCTGCACGTATTACTATATCTTCTTTCATGAATCTCGGATATTTACTGTACAAATTTAGCAATTATAATGCAGGTGCACTACTGGAAAGTAAATTGTTTTTCCAAATAAATATTTATCAAATGATATCTGCAATTTTTGCTTCGTTTCTTCTAAAAAAATATAAACCTGAAATAAATAGAATTACAACCGGAACAAATCCATACAAGTACTCAATCATAAATTCTGATCCAAGCAGGCAGTGCCGGTATAAGGCAATAACTCCAGCCATAGGATTCAAATATATCAGGAACTGATAGGTTTCAGGAATCATTGCACCGGGGAAGAAAACCGGCGTTACAAAAATGCCGAATCCTGCAAGAAAAGGAACAATAAGAAAAGCATCTCTGAACTTAATTGTTAGAGAGCTTAGCCAGATTGCTATGCTTAGTCCAGTTATTATATTCATGATTATTGCCAGAGGGAGAAAAATTACATTAATTGAGAGCGGGAATTGATAATAGAGTGCAATTAGTATAAAGACCAAAAACCAGATAATAAAATCAAAAAAACCGACAATGGTTTTGTATAATGGCAGTATTAGTTTTGGGAAGTAAATTTTTTTTATAATATGTTGAGACTGTAGTACAGATGTTCCTGCGGAATTAAGAATATAAGAAAAATAGTACCATGCCATAATGCCCGGGAAAGCAAATATAATATATGGAACATCTCCAGTGTCGATTTTTATAAGAATTCCAAAAAACAGATTTACAATAAATGCAGCTGTAAAAGCCTGAATAAACCCCCAAATAATTCCGAATTTAGTTTGAATATACTGTAGTTTAATATCTCTGGCAGCGAACATAAACATTAGCTCACGGTATTTCCAGATTTTTTTAAATTCCAATTTAACGAGAGTATTTCTTTTATTTTCTATTATCCTAATTTCGGACATAATGATTTTATAATAATATTTAATGCGAAGATATGAAAAACTTCAAAATATTGAGATAAAAAACGCATTAAGTAATTCTTGTAAAATAGATGAAATCAAGTTTTAATAGACTTTATTCATTGTCTCACGTAGATTATTATTTTCGGTTCTCTTTTGAAAAAAATCAATTATGCCAAATAGCAAAAAAGAAAGTATTAAAGGCAGTAAAGAATAAAAATATCTGTCTATATCAAAGGTATGGAGAACTGCAATAGTAATAATAGCAGAAGTAATAAGTATGAAAATTGAAAGTAAAAAAACTGTAAGTTTTTTTCTAAAGAGCATAATAATAACAGATATCAGAATTATAAATAATAATAATCTGACAAATATATCAAACTTCAAAAATTCTGTGATTTTAGGATATTTTAATTTAATTTTTTGATTGGGAACATAATTATGCTTTTTTGTTAAAAAATCATAAACTACATTGGGCTTATTTAGTCTGCTCGTGTTTATTGTAAAAACTGAATAATGAGCATCAGGATTATTTACAATTAAAATTTCACTAAATTCCTGATACTTAAAATACCCAATGTCTTCTTTAGGAGCATTTGTAATATTTATTTCTTTATTAAAATTAATTAAGTTTTTCTTATAATTAAAGAAAAGATTAAATAATTGTGTACAAGTTTTTTTTGCTGTTTCTAAGGGGTAATTAAAGATTAAAATTTTTGTCCATTCTTTGAAATAATTATTATATAAATTGGCATACTCAATTTTGTCATCATCTAGCGGAAAATAAAAGTCATCTTCAGTGACATTGAAATATTCTTTAGCAATATAAGATTTCAAAGAAGGGATTCCAAGTTGATATTTTAAATAATTAAAATTGCAATTAGTTACATAAAAAGATTTTTTAAAGATATTCCCTTCAGTATGATATTCTATTTTATATTAATTATATGCTTTATAATTAAATTGTGGTTACCATAGATCAAACTTGATTTGTTTGTCATTGATTTTAAGTTTTATTTCCTTATTACTGATTGTATTTTCAAGCGTTCATTTTCTATGAGTCAGTTATTCTCATTTTCATACAATATTACTGAATTGTAGCCATACTGTGTAATAGCTTTCTCTAAAATTTCAATAACCTCAGACATATTGCTAATACTAATTGTATTGAATAATCCATTTTGTTTCTCAAATACAAAAATAACACTAATAATCTTGTTTTTATAAACAAAGCTAAAGTTGATTTTTATGAACTCATTATCAACAGAAAAACTACTTAATCTTGTATATTCAAATAGTGAATTGAGAAAAAAAATCAAAAAAGATTGATTAGCTTCATGTATGCCCTTATTATCTTTATAAAACCAGTCAAGTAATAACTCAGATTCATCTGTTTTTTGAAATTCGCTTTTTATTATATTATATATTTCTATTGAGTCGGTTAAAGTTTCGGGGTTTAAATGTATATTCTTTTCCGTGTCCAAAAAGAATATTTCTTGCGTAATTAAAGTATTAAAAAACTTTGATTGACTATGCAAATAATACAAGTAATAGCTTAAACTAAGACAAAAAATTAAACATATAAGATATATTGGTATTACTTTAATCGTCTGCATTTTTATGTGTCATTTTTATTTTGTTTACAGTGTCATTTTCTATTCTTATCTCATCAACTCCGAAAAAACCCTCATAGGCTACATTCCAATAATTGTAGGGGGCTCTATTTGGCAAAATATCAGGTGTAATAAACACAATTGTTGGTTTGAACTTTAATTCAGGAATGATTACTAATTGCCAAATGTCATTATTGTTTTTTGCATCTTCTATTAATTTATATCTATTCTGCATTTCGCTTTTGTATCCACTAAATAAACCTGTGTAATATTCTAGGCGAATTGTCTTAATATTATTATTCTGAAAAAAAGAATAATAGCATGTAAAGATTATTAAAATAACTAGAATAGGTGTGTTATTTACATTCAAAAAGGCTTTACTTATTTTGTTTGCTTTAAAACTAAGTGCTATAAGAGGAAGAAAGAAAAATACAATTGTCAAAAACAGAAAGTTAGTTAGGTTGTATATTCTATGAGGGATATATTCTATCCCCATAGGGATATAATATGCTAAAGGCATCAAAAATATGCATATAAACAATCCGCCGGTAAATATAATTAGCTCTTTTGTATTTAAGATTATTTTTTCTCGAATATTTAATTTTGAGAATAACAAGAACATAAACATAAACCCACAAATTACAACAGGATGATTAATTAACCAAAATATTAGAGTTTTTAATGTTAAAAATAAACCAGATGAAAAATTTGTAAATATAAGGTCAAAATCAGCTTGAGCTAAATGTTGATCAGATATTAGCTTAGAAGAATTACTTGGTATTAATACTAGAAAAGTTGATAAAAAAACACCTAGAACAAAAAACGAAATTATATAGTGCTTCTCTTTGGGATAATATTTAAAAATCAAGTACATTAAAGATATTATCATAAAGTTATTAAAGACAAGACTCATTTCATTTGTCCCGAAACTAAACACTAAGAATATTTTTGCAAGAATTAGAAAAGTAATTTTCGAAATATTTTTTTCTGCTTTAATACATTTAATTAAAAAATATATCCATAAGCAAACAAATATCCAAAAATTAATATACACAAAACTGCTTGACATACAATATAATTGATGTGCCAGATATGGAATCATAAAAAAATGAATGAGATTAAAGGATAGTGCAATTAACCAGCATTTTAGAATATTGATTTTTTTTGAAAAGATAAGATTAACTATTAAAAAAGTTACAACATTTAATATAATCAAACTTAGAATTGGAGTAAGTTTATAATAATTAATTCCTCCAATAGCAAGCGGACTAAATCCGTACAATAGGTTAGTGAAGAATCTGGCATCATAATGAATAAGTAGATTGTTAGAAGCTGCAAAAGATCCGAAGTGTATGTGCTCAACAACCAAACTCAAGTCTTCGGCATTGGGAAAAGTGAAAAAACTTGCAAAAATAAGCCAGAAATAACCAAAAAATATTATTATAAACATTAAATATTTCGAATAAATATTTATGCTTTTTAATTGTTTGCTGAATACTAAAATTCCAAGTATTGATAAAGCTGCTATTATTAATACTAGTTCGATATAATATAATCGAAAATGCAAGGTGTTATCAAAAATGTTAATTAGCGAAAAAGATATAATTAAAAATATTGCTATATAAAGAACATATCCACATTTCTTTAAAAGTTTATTGTATCTATTCTCAAAATTATTCGAAGTAAGTTTTTTTAAAAAAATGCTTCCAAAAAATATCAATAACAGTATTATTATAGTTGTTGAATTATTTTGAGTTATTATATATGGTTTTAAAATGCTGTGAATGTGAACTATACTACAATAAGCGACATAAAATATTTTATTTGTAATATATCCATTTGTTTGATATTCTATTTTATAATAACTATAAGCATTATCATTAAAGTCTTGTTTATTTAGATCAAGCTTGATTTGTTTGTCATTGATTTTTAGTTTCATTTCCTTAT
>OBJA01000395.1_pt1 | contig 39111 bp, 31 predicted proteins | sample 1519751 | NCBI WGS metagenome assembly OBJA01 (sample SAMEA3881238, study PRJEB22517) | soil metagenome | biome: lake sediment; feature: soda lake sediment; material: sediment, water from around vicinity | place: India | collected 2013-12-23 | depth 3 m
CTTTTCTTAGCCACTGATTTGAAAATACTTTAAGGCTGCAAGTAAGACAGTGGCGCTGATGCACCGGTTGACGCAAGCCGGAGTGGATCTGATCGAACTGGGCGTACCCTTTTCTGATCCCATGGCGGATGGGCCAACCATACAGCGTTCTTCAGAGCGTGCATTGAAACATCACATCAGTCTGAAAGATGTATTTTCCATCGTGGCCGAGTTCAGAAAAACCGATCAGAGCACACCGGTGGTCCTCATGGGTTATGCCAATCCGATCGAGGCTATGAGCTATAAAGATTTTGTGCGGGCAGCCAGCCACGCCGGAGTCGATGGTGTCCTAGTCGTCGATTATCCACCAGAAGAGTGTGCTGAATGGGTGCGCTATTTGAAAAAGCAGAATATCGATCCAATTTTCCTGTTGTCCCCTACGACACCGGAGTCACGCATCAGGCAGGTTGCGGAGCTTGCCAGTGGATACGTCTATTATGTTTCTCTGAAGGGAGTCACAGGTGCCTCGCACCTTGATTCGCATGAGGTTGGCGACAAACTGTCGCAACTTCGTTCGTACATCAGTGTTCCGATCGGAGTGGGTTTTGGTATACGAGATGAACAAACAGCACAGCGTATTGCGGAACAGGCTGATGCAGTAGTCATAGGCAGCCGTATCGTGGAAGAGATCGAACGTTCGCCAGCGGCGGATTTATTGGCGAACGTGGGGGCCTTGGTAGAGTCTTTGCGACGTGCAATCGATGCAAAATCCGATCATTCTTCTGTTACGGAGAAGTGATGTATGAGTTGGTTTGAAAGCATTATCCCACCCAAAATAAAACGTAAGGAGAACGGTGAGAAAAAGGCAGTTCCCGAAGGTTTGTGGAGTAAATGTGCCAGTTGCGAAGCTGTACTTTATTGCACCGATCTGGCAAAAAATCTTAATGTCTGTCCAAAATGTGGTCACCATAATCGCATTTCAGCTCGCAAACGTCTCGAATTATTACTGGATCCCCAAGATCGTCATGATATCGGTACCGATATCATTCCGCAGGATCCCCTGAAATTTCGTGACAGCAAACGCTATACGGACAGGCTGAGTGATGCATATGAAGCTACTGGTGAGACTGATTCACTGGTGGCCATGCGTGGCAACATCAAATCAGTTCCGGTTGTTGCTGCAGTTTTCGAATTTGGCTTTATGGGTGGATCCATGGGGTCTGTGGTGGGTGAACGTTTCGTTCGTGCTGTAAAAGCCTGTGTCACACATCACTTGCCTTTCATTTGTTTCAGCGCAAGCGGAGGAGCTCGTATGCAGGAAGGTTTGTTTTCGCTGATGCAAATGGCGAAGACAACTGCGGCACTGGAGCAGTTGAGCAAAGAGCGGCTGCCTTTTATTTCTGTGCTGACAGATCCCACGATGGGCGGAGTTTCAGCCAGCTTTGCGTTTATCGGTGATGTCGTGATTGCCGAACCCAGGGCACTGATCGGCTTTGCCGGACCGCGCGTTATCGAGCAAACCGTACGCCAAATATTACCTGAAGGTTTTCAGCGAGCAGAGTTTCTGTTGGCGCATGGTGCGATAGATTTGATTATCGATCGTCGCGAAATACGTGACCGGCTGGCAAATCTCTGCACATTACTGATGCGAACCCCGACCCCTGTATTACAGGTTATACCTGCAGATTTCTGATTGCTGCTACTGTTCACTATTAGTCCAGTAACAGATCGATCCAGGTTATTCTGAAATCAATAGTTACTGGCAGTACCTTCTTTACTTCTTCTCATTCAGATCAATGATTGATATCCAGCCCACGACCCTGGAAAATTGGTTGAGCTATCTCGAAAAGCTTCACCCAAAAACGATCGATATGGGCTTGGAACGGGTGAAGAAAGTAAGGGATGCCTTGGAATTGAAGCCGGAATTTCCCGTTATTACCATTGCCGGTACAAATGGCAAAGGCTCTGTCTGTGCGATGCTTGAGTCGATACTCGGTTGCGCATCCTACCGGGTAGGGTGTTATACCTCACCGCACTTGCTGTGTTACAACGAGCGGATACGGGTCGATCGACATGAAATCACCGATGAGGCCCTGTGTGAGATATTTGCTGAAATTGAATCTGCACGTGAATCGGTTCGGACTACGCTGACCTATTTTGAATTCGGTACCCTGGCTGCCATGCTGATATTCCTGCGATCGCATGTGGATGTGGCCATCCTGGAAGTCGGGTTGGGTGGGCGCTTAGATGCAGTCAATGTGTTCGATACTGACTGTGCGATACTGACCAGTATTGATCTGGATCATACGGATTACCTTGGATCGACACGGGAAGCCATCGGTCAGGAGAAGATCGGTATTTTCCGGGCCGACAAACCGGCGATCTGTGCTGAGCCGGATATTCCCGGCAATCTTCGTGAAAAGATGCGAGCCACGAACGCCAGGCTTTACTGCATCAATGAAGCTTTTAGCTATACCGCAGATCATCTACAATGGCGCTATCAGGGTATATCCGGACGCCGTTACAGTTTACCGCTACCGGCCCTCAGGGGAGGTTGTCAACTGCAAAACGCGAGTGCGGTTCTGGCTGCACTGGAAGTTCTGGAAGAGTCATTCCCTGTTCCAATGGATGTTATCCGTCGCGGATTGGCCGAAGTTACTCTGGCGGGCAGATTTCAAATGATTTCGGCACGGCCCGTGATTATTCTGGACGTGGCACATAATCCGGCAGCAGCTTGCAGGCTGTCAGCCAATCTGGAAATCCTGCCGGTAAAAGGACATACTTATGCGGTGGTAGGGATGCTGAAAGATAAGGATATGGCTGGCACGCTTCGAGCCCTGAAAAACAACGTGAATTACTGGCTGGTCTCGGATCTGGATGTAGCGAGGGGTGCATCAGCGAATGAAGTTCTACAGGCACTCGAGGAGGCCGGTGTTGAACGGCAGAATATTCTGCATACGTTCACGAATGTGCAGAATGCCTACGTGTATGCACGTGAACATGCCAGTGATAATGATAGAATATGTGTATTCGGGTCGTTTCATACTGTTAGCCCGGTGATGACGAGTTTGAGCGAATCAGATTCTTAAAGATGAGCGGATAATCAAAAATGATCAAAAATGTCAGTGAAGAAGAAATTCTCCTGAGGAAGCGAGCCAGAAGGCGCTTTATCGGTGCCGTTACGTTTGTAATTCTGTCGGTTGTTTTCCTGCCCATGATTCTTGATGATGCTCCCCAGCAGGAACAGCAGGAGATCGATATCCAGATTCCTTCCGAAGAACTTACAACGGAAACCTATCCCTGGATGACGCCGGAAAATGTTCCACCCACTGATGAAGCAGAGATTATGCCTGATCCGGATAAACCGTTACCTTTCAGTGACTCCGAGTACTCTGGGAAAATCGAAAATGATAAACCAGGCAGGGGAAGTGCGAGTGGAATACCGGTTCCAGCGAAAAAGCCACCATTTGTTAAATCTGCTCCGACTCCGGTTGTGCAGGAAAAGGCGCCTGTCAGTAATAATGTGAAAGTACAGAAAGGTGCGTTTGTCATACAACTGGGTGCATTTTCTGATGTTTCTAAAGCAAAGCAGCAACAGCAGAATCTTGTTGAAAACGGAATCAGGGCATATACCGAGACGATCAAAGTCGGCAACAGTGAAATGACTCGCGTGCGTATCGGCCCGTTTGCCACACGAGAAGCTGCCGAAGCAGAGCATGAACGCTTAAAAAAGACCGGTTTGAGCGGTGTCGTGACGAGTAAATGACCGTTTTTGATTACATTGTTATCGGAATCATATCTTTCTCAGCTTTGTTGAGCATTACGCGCGGTCTGGTACATGAAATAGTGTCGCTCCTTGCCTGGATCATTGCATTCTTTGCCGCCAGCCGTTATTCAGTCAATATGGCACCTTTGCTGGCAGGTATGGTAGAGAACGAATCCATACGCATGCTGGTCGCATTCAGTGTGACATTTTTCATCGTTCTCCTGATAACGATGCTAGCGTCCAAACTGCTGTCTGCGCTAGTGAAGGGAGTAGGGCTCGGTCTAATAGACAGAATGCTGGGGGCTCTGTTCGGAATGATTCGCGGGCTGGTGATCGTATTGTTTCTGATAACGGCTGCCAGTTTTACGCCACTGCCGCAACAGCCATTCTGGCAAGAGGCGGCACTGAGCGAACCTCTGGAAGTAATGACAGCAGATATCATTCCCTGGTTACCCCAAGATTTCAGGAATCTCATTGATTTTGGCAGAGGCAGCTAAAATTCATGGCGTGACAGAATAAAATGCGTATCTCGTGACTCATACGGATACAGGCAATCAGTTGCAGGAAGTTTTATAATCCACTTTTTTCAGCGAGTTCGCTATGTGTGGAATTTTAGGCGTGGTAGCCCGGTCGCCCGCCAATCAGTTGCTTTATGATGGTCTGTTGATGCTGCAGCATCGTGGTCAGGATGCTGCCGGTATCGTTACTGCACAAGGTAACAGCTTTCACATGCATAAAGGTCTCGGTCTGGTACGGGATGTTTTTCGGACCCGGGATATGCGTGCGTTGCCAGGGTATATGGGGATCGGCCATGTGCGCTATCCCACGACAGGGTCTTCGACTTCTCCTGCCGAGGCACAGCCTTTTTACGTAAATTCCCCGTTTGGTATCGTATTGGCTCACAATGGCAATCTGACCAACGCGGAAACCCTCAATCAGGAACTGTTTCTTGCGGATCGGCGTCACGTTAATACACATTCCGATTCAGAAGTATTACTGAATGTACTGGCGCACGAGTTGCAGGAACGTGCTATCGGCTATCAACTTGACCCGGCTGAGATTTTCTCGGCGGTAGCCGGTGTACACGAACGCTGTCAGGGTGCCTACGCTGTTATTGCCATGATTGCAGGCTATGGTCTGCTCGCATTCCGTGATCCCTACGGAATCAGGCCGCTGGTGTTCGGTGAAGTAGAAACGGATGCGGGTACCGAATACATGGTGGCTTCTGAGAGTGTTGCCTTGGATACGCTTGGTTTTCGTCTCATCCGCGATGTTGCCCCCGGGGAAGCTGTTTTTATCGATATGGAAGGGCATTTCTACAGCCATCAGTGCGCTGTTCAAACAAGCTTGAATCCCTGTATTTTTGAGTATGTTTATCTCGCCCGGCCTGATTCGATGCTGGATGGGATCTCTGTTTATGAGACTCGTCTCAACATGGGTATCAATCTGGCAGACAAGATCAGTACTTCCATGCGACATATCGATATCGATGTCGTGATTCCAATTCCGGAATCAAGTCGCCCAAGTGCCATGCAGCTTGCCAACCGCCTTGGGATCAGTTTCAGGGAAGGATTTGTCAAGAATCGTTATGTGGGCAGAACCTTCATTATGCCAGGTCAGCAACAACGCCGGAAATCAGTCAGGCAGAAGCTGAATGCGATCGAAATAGAATTTCGTGGTAAAAATATTCTGCTGGTCGATGATTCCATCGTGCGCGGAACTACCAGCCGGGAAATCGTCCAGATGGCGCGTGAAGCCGGTGCCAATAATGTTTACTTTGCTTCGGCAGCACCACCGGTACGTTTCCCGAATGTTTACGGTATCGATATGCCAACTCGTCAAGAGTTGATTGCAACAAATCGAACCGATGAGGAAATATGTCGTGAAATCGATGCGGATTATCTGGTTTATCAGAATCTGGACGCACTCAGGCAGGCAATCACTCAGATCGATCCACGAATCAGAAATTTTGAAACTTCCTGTTTTGACGGACAATACATCGCAGGCAATGTCACTCAGGAATATCTCTGCAGAATAGAATCACAACGTAACAATCTCGGCCTGTCTCAGGGTGAGCGTACTACTCAGCTTGATTTAGCTTTGTTATCAACAGATTAATCATAGAAAAACAATCATGACGAACGATCTGGATCCGGAAACGCTGGCCATTCATACCGGTGTTCACCGCAGTCAATTCAATGAACATTCAGAATCACTTTATCTGACTTCGAGTTTTGTATTTGACAGTGCTGCTCAGGCTGCAGCACGTTTTTCCGGACAAGAACCCGGGAATATCTATTCGCGTTTCACTAACCCGACCGTGACTGCAATGCAGGAAAGACTGGCTGTTCTGGAGGGTGCAGAAGCCTGTATTGCTACTGCTTCCGGTATGTCTGCAATTCTCACCAGTGTCATGGGTCTGCTGTCCGCCGGGGATCATATCGTTGCTTCGCGCAGTCTGTTTGGGTCTACCGTCAGCCTGTTCAACAATATTCTCAGCCGCTTCGGTATTCAAACGACATTTGTTTCAGCGACAGACCCTGCCGAATGGCAGGCTGCAGTCAGATCCGATACCAGGCTGTTTTTCCTGGAGACACCTTCCAATCCGCTGACTGAAATTTCCGATATCGCTGCACTGGCAGAAATAGCTAAACGAGCTGGTGTGTGGCTGGCAGTGGATAATTGTTTCTGTACACCGATCATACAGCAGCCACTCAAGTTAGGTGCAGATCTGGTGATTCATTCGGCAACAAAATATCTGGATGGGCAGGGCAGAGTGCTGGGAGGCGCCATCCTGGGAAAACGTGATTTACTTATGGACAGCGGCATATTCAGTTTTCTGCGAACTGCTGGCCCGAGCATCAGTGCATTCAATGCCTGGGTCATCCTGAAAGGGATGGAAACATTGAGTCTCAGAGTAAAGGCGCATTCTGATCATGCTCTGGAAGTGGCACGCTGGCTGGAAACCCATCCCCGGGTGGAGCGTGTGTTTTATCCCGGCCTGCCATCACATCCGCAGCACAAGCTTGCAATGCACCAGCAGAAAACAGGAGGGGGTATCGTTTCGTTCGAGGTAAAAGGCGGCAAGGAAGCTGCTTGGCGTGTTGTCGATGCCGCCGGGCTGATGTCGATTACAGCCAATCTTGGCGATACCAAAAGTACACTGACGCATCCTGCTACCACGACTCACGGACGAATCAGTCAGGAAGCACGCGAAGCTGCCGGAATCAGGGATGGTTTGCTGCGTATCGCGGTAGGTCTGGAATCACCGGATGACCTCAAGGCCGATCTTGCTCGCGGACTGCAATAAACGTGTGACGCGCGATTACTACAGACTCCGCGATTCTTCAGAATTTGATGCCAGCTCTGGAACTGACTTCTCACTCAGTGCTGTCATACTCCCGGTTTTTTCCACTTCATCATGGTAAATGATTATCTCGAAAAGATACTGACCGCGCATGTCTATGACGTTGCCAGCGAAACACCCCTTGATTTCGCTCCGTCATTATCTGCTCGTATTCATAACCGCGTACTGCTCAAAAGAGAGGACATGCAGCGAGTTTTTTCCTTCAAGCTGCGCGGTGCCTATAACAAAATGGCCAGACTGTCTCCGGATGTACTGCAACAGGGCGTAGTGGCTGCTTCAGCGGGTAATCATGCACAGGGTGTAGCACTGGCCGCACAAAAACTGGGTTGCTCTGCCACCATCGTAATGCCGGCTACCACGCCGCAAATCAAAATCAATGCGGTGATGGCAATGGGCGCAGCCGTGCTGTTGCAAGGGGATTCTTATAACGATGCCTACGAATATGCCCGGAATCTCGCCGAAGAAAAAGAAGCTGAATTCATCCATCCTTATGATGATCCTGATGTAATTGCCGGACAGGGCACGATTGCCATGGAAATTCTGCGCCAGCATCCGGGCAGGATTCACGCAATTTTTGTACCGATCGGTGGCGGAGGGCTGATTTCAGGCATTGCCGCATATGTAAAACGGCTGCGGCCGGATATCAAGGTGATTGGAGTTGAACCGGTTGATTCAAACGCCATGTATCGCTCCTTGCAGGCAGGTTATCGTGTTGAACTTTCCCAGGTGGGGCTGTTTGCGGATGGCGTGGCTGTCCGCCTGGTAGGCGAGGAAACCTTCCGGCTGTGTCGTGAACTGGTAGATGAGATCATTCTGGTGGACTCGGACGCTATTTGTGCAGCGATCAAGGATATTTTTGAAGATACACGCTCCATCGTGGAACCTTCGGGAGCACTCTCGGTTGCTGGGTTGAAGGCATACGTCAAACAAAAGAATTTGTTGCACGAGGTCCTGGTTGCAATTGCCTCTGGCGCGAACATGAATTTTGACCGCTTGCGCCATGTGTCCGAACGGGCAGAGCTTGGGGAACAGCGTGAAGCCATCCTTGCGGTCACGATTCCCGAAAAACCGGGCAGCTTCAAGAAATTCTGCAATCTGCTGGGTGCTCGCAATATCACTGAATTCAATTACCGCTATGCGGACCCTGAGATGGCGCATGTCTTTGTTGGCGTATCGGTGAGAAATCGTGAGGAATCGCTACATTTGATCCAGATTCTGCAGGAGAACGGTTTGAAAACCGAAGACATGACCGATAATGAAATGGCCAAGCTGCATATCCGTCACATGGTGGGCGGGCGCAGTAGAGAAGTCAGGCATGAAATCTTGTATCGCTTCGAATTCCCTGATCGCCCGGGTGCACTCATGAATTTTCTGAATCATATGAGCGACCACTGGAACATCAGCCTGTTTCATTATCGTAATCATGGTGCTGATTTCGGTCGTGTGCTGATAGGCATACAAGTCCCGCCGGAAGATAAGCAGAAATTCAGGGAGTTTCTCGATAAGCTGGGTTACAGCTCCTGGGATGAAAATGACAATCCTGCATATCAGCTTTTCCTCGCCTGATTCCAGTATTTCGATTCGACCTGACTTTCTTATCAAATTCTGATGGTAGTAAAGACATTTTTTGAAATTGCCGGTTTGTTTCCATCAGCTGCGTTTTCTCGTCATAATTATATTTTTATCATCGAAGAATCGCTATGGCTATAGGAATTTCGACCATTACGCGTAATCCGGAATTTTCTTTCGATACGGCAGCAAGTTCGATTCGTCCACCATGCAGTACCAGGATTTCATGGGCAATTGTCAGCCCCAGGCCGCTTCCGACGAAAGCGCCGGTTTCGGTTCCCCGATAGAAACGTTTCAGAACATGTTGCTTCTCTGATTGCGGAATACCTGGTCCGTTATCTGTAATAGTCAGGATGATATTTTCTCCCCCTTGTCGTACATCAACTTTGATTCTTCCTCCTGCGGGCGTATAGCGGATGGCATTATCGATCAGATTGGCCAGCATTTCGGAGAGAAGTTGTCGATCACCGCGTATTGCCGGTATGGCTTCCGCAATATCGACGCTGACTTCGATGGCCTTATCCAGTGCCATTGGCACATGTTCGGCAACGACATCTTCGATCCATTCATCGACTGCCAGACTGGCAAATTCCGCTGCGCCCGTCAGGCCGGCTTCTGCGCGATTCAGGTTGAGTAACTGATTTGTCAGGCGGGAAAGGCGAGCCGAGGTCGCATCGAGCTTTGCGATAAAAGTGTGCAAGTCATTCGGATCGGCTCGCAGCGCAAGTTCGATCTGGGTTCGGAGTACAGTGATCGGGGTACGTAACTGATGAGTCGCATCGGCGATGAAGCGTCGCTGGGCTGCAATCGTTCGTCCCAGGCGCGCCATCAGGCCATTGATGACATGTACCTGTTCACGGACTTCTGCAGGCAGCCCGGTTTCGATCAATGGACTCAAGTCTTCATGGGTGCGTTGGGCGATGGCATCACGAATACGGCTCAGAGGGGCAATACCGCGACCGATACCGTACCAGACAAGCAGCCCGATACCGGAGAGAAAGAGTAACTGGGGCGCCAGCATATAGTAAGTCAGTACTTCCCGTGAAAGGATTTTGCGCTTGTTCAATGTTTCGGCTACCCGGACATGAATTGCTTCACCGGTATGCGGGTTAGGAATCGTGTACTCTACCAGGCGCAGATGTTTTCCATCGATCACATCATTGTAGAACCAGGTTTCTCCTGGTGCCTTATCATCATCCGGATTGGGTGGCAGCCCATGGTTACCGACCAGCTGATATCCATGCTCATCCGATACGCTGAAATAAACCGTATCTACCTGATCAAACTCCAGCATACGGCGAGCAGTTGGTGGCAGATTGATTTCGACTCGATCCGGCTCGATATGAACCTGGCTGGCCAGGGTCTGTACCGTGTCTTCCAGTGCCCGGTCATAAGCCAGATTGGTGAAATGCAGGATGATTACGTAGGCAACACCTATCCAGATACCGGTCAGCAGTATGATGGGGGGCAGCAGCCAGAGTAGAAGCCGTTGTCGCAGAGACAGATGTTCAAACTCCGGCATAGGGTTCCAGCAGATAGCCAAGTCCGTGGATAGTCCGGATGCGTATACCCCATGGTTCCAGTTTCTTGCGTAGCCGGTGGATATAGACCTCGATTGTATTGACTCCGATTTCATCATCCCAATTACTGATTTTCTGGGCAAGACGCGTTTTGATCACAACCTGCCCGGTCCGCTGCATCAATACTTCAAGCACCATCATTTCTCGTACGGAGAAATCAGCGGGTTTGCCATTGATTGATATGACATGGCCATCCAGATCAAATTCGAGCGGCCCGTGAGTCAACCGTACCTGCCCGCCGGCAGCACGGCGAAGCAGGGCTTCGATACGAGCTTCCAGTTCCGGCAGGGCGAAAGGTTTGGTGAGGTAATCATCTGCACCGGTTTTAAGTCCCTGCACGCGCTCATTGATCCCGTCACGGGCAGTTAGCACCAGGACTGGCGTACGATCCTGGCGACCGCGCAGATGCCGCAGCACTTTTATCCCATCGAGATAAGGCAGGCCGAGATCGAGTACCACCAGATCATAGACACCGGCTGCCAGAGCGTTATCGGCTGCCCGTCCGTCCGATACGGGATCGACCCCATAACTAGCCAGTCGTAATGCTTGAGATAGTGTATCGCGCAAGGCGCTGTCATCCTCAACCAAGAGAATTCTCATCTTGTTGTTTTTGAATCGTTGTCAGAACTTTTTAAGGAGTGTTTTGCTATGTTACACGCTCCCGTGGTGGGGGAACATTCTGAAAGGGGTCGTGATGGCAATAATGAACTTTATTTTACGCTGCCTTGGCATATTGCTGGTGATTGCCTGTCTGACGGCTTGCTCGAGTGCAATTGTGCCCGAACAGACGGCAGAAAATAAAGTTGGTGATAGCATCGGCGGGCTGGTAATAGCAGAGGTATCTCGCCAGTTTGTCACGATTGAAGTCGTGGGTACGAGAACGGATGCCCTGGGTGGTGTCCTGCCAGGACGAATAGTCTTCCAGCCGCAAGCGATGATGGCCATCGGCTCTCCTGTGGTGGCACGCGTCCTTTCCATCGGAGTGCGGCCAGGAGAAATCGTCAAGACCGGAAAACCGCTCATGACGCTGCAGAGCGCCGATGTGGCAGAAGCTCGTGCCATGCTCAATCAGGCTGCGGCCAGGAATGCTGCTGCTGAAGATTTGCTGAAACGTCAGAATGAAATGATCTGGAAAGGGGTAGGCCTGGAGGTCGAACGTTTCAGTGCTGAAACCGCTGCTCGCGAAGCTCGCGCTGAGCTTGAGCGGGCAAAGCACATGACGGCTCTGATAGGAGATGGTAAAGGAGATCGCTTCGTTCTGCGTGCCCCGGTGGAGGGCGTCGTTCTGGATATCAAGGCCAGTATCGGCAGCGTGGTATCTCCGGGAGGAGATGCTCTGGTCGAAATAGGGGATCCCGGTGAGCTGTGGGCAGTTGCTGATATCCCGGAAAGTGAGATCAGTCATGTTGCCGTTGGTCAATCGGCCAGAATCCGCGTGCTGGCCATTGGTACGAGGCTGGATGCGATTGTCGATGGTATCGGGCAGGCAGTCGATGGCGAGCAACGGCGTATCCCCGTTTACCTTTCTTTCAAGGAAGAGGTTGGACATCTCTCATCCGGCATGCTGGCAGAAGTGCGGTTGAGTACCGCGGACAACAATAGCTTGAGTCTGCCTGCCACGGCAATTCTGATCAAGGAAGATAGTCAGCAGATTGTCTATGTGCAGCGATTGGATGGCAGTTTCGAACCTCGTCCGGTACGTACCGGAAATTCATACGATGGCCAGGTGATCATCCTGGAAGGGCTGCAGGCCGGTGAGAAGGTTGTGGTGAAAGGTGCCCTGTTACTCGATAGCACCGCCGAGCAACTGCTTTGAGAAAACACAGTGCTGAATCTGATCATCGAACATTGTGTCTATAGGCGTCTGGCGACTTTGTTCATTGCTGCAGTCATCGCCGTTTTCGGTGTGCGCGCCTATCTTGATACCCCGATTGAGGCCTTTCCGGATGTCACCAACGCGCAGGTGCAGGTGATCGCTCAGATGCCGGGTTATGCCGCCGAGGAGATCGAACGCCAGGTGACCATTCCTCTTGAACGAGTGCTCAATGGCACCTCAGGCATGACCCTGTTGCGCAGTGAGAGCCTCTTCGGTTTATCACTCGTGACAATGATTTTCAATGACGATGTTGATCCTTTCATCAGTCGCATGGTGGTGAGGCAGAGATTATCCCAGGCTGATCTACCGGAAGATGTCATGGCGGTACTGGCACCGGAGGCAACCCCGCTTGGCAAGATCTATCGCTTCCGGGTCGTGAGCGACCGCCATGATCTCTACCAGCTTCGTTCGGAGATGCAGTGGAATATTGCCAGTATCCTGAGGCGTATACAGGGAGTTGCCGATGTCGTGCCTTTCGGCGGATTTCTCAAAGAGATCCATATCGAGGCTGATCCACTGAAATTATATGTTGCCGGGCTTGCCCTGGAAACGCTTGAAGAAGCGATTCGTAAAGCAAATCTCAATGTAGGTGGTGGATTTCTGCGTCATGGGGATCAGGAGCTTACCATTCGCGGTATCGGCTATATCGATTCAATTGAGGATATCAAGAAGATTCCTCTGAAAACCAGTAACAGTTCGGCACTGACGGTCGGTGATGTGGCAATCGTCAAACTTGCTGCCACACCGCGACGAGGGTCGGTAGGAGGAAATGACAGAAAGGAAGTCGTAGAAGGGCTGGTTCTAATGCGGCGTGGAGAAAATCCCTCACTTGTACTGAATGAAATTCACCATCAGGTTGAAGTACTCAATTCGACCATTCTTCCAGCTGGCATGAAGATTGAAGCAGTTCACGATCGCAGTGTACTGGTGAATCATACGCTGGTGACTGTGCATGAGAATCTATTGCATGGTTTTTTGCTCGTGGTCGGTGTCGTCTGGCTTTTTCTGCGCAGTATCGCGGGTTCGGCGATCGTTGCAGTAATCATTCCCTTGTCATTACTGGTCGCCTTTCTTGGTCTGCATACGCTGGGGTTGCCTGCCAACCTGATTTCCATGGGAGCCATCGACTTCGGTATCCTGGTCGATGGGGCGGTGGTACTGGTCGAGAACATCATCCATGCCATCCGGCATGAGCGGCCAACCAATAAAAAGGCGGTACTGTATCTGGTGATTCGTTCGGCAAAAGAAGTCGGACGCCCCACCTTTTTTGCCATGCTGATCATCATTGCCGCCCTGTTGCCGGTGTTTACACTGCAATCGGTGGAAGGGCGTATTTTCCGGCCGCTTGCCCTCACTTATGCCTTTGCTCTGGGAGGGGCATTGATTTTTTCATTGACGGTAGTGCCGGCACTTTGTGCCTACCTGTTCAAACCGGAGCATGTCAAATTGACCGAGCCCCGCTGGATCGGGAAACTGCGGGATGGCTATTACAGGCTGCTGGATCGAACTCTGGCATTACACGGTACGGTTCTGATCCTAGCGACCGCGCTCCTGCTGGCAGGTGCTCTTGCATTTTCCCGGTTGGGAACGGAATTCCTGCCGGAACTGGATGAAGGGGATCTGGCCGTTTTTGTCGAGATGCCGGCCAGTATCGCTCTGGAAAAAAGCCAGGAGATCTTGCAGGAAGTCCACAAGCGCCTGAGCCATTTCCCCGAAACGCTCGATGTACACACCGAGCATGGTCGGCCGGAGGATGGTACCGATAACGAAGGAGTCAACATGCTGAAAACCTTCGTGCGACTGAAACCTCAAGAAGAATGGCGAAATGGATGGGATAAACCCCAACTAATCGAGGCTATGCGTAACCTACTCCTGGAAATTCCTGGTGTACGCTTCAACTTTTCGCAGCCGATCAGGGACAGTGTCGAAGAAGCGGTGAGCGGAGTGAGAGGCAAAGTTGTACTCAAGATTTTCGGCAGTAGCCTGGCACTCATGCGCGATACCCTGAAGCAAGCAAAAATCGTACTCAGGGATATACCAGGCATTACTGAACTGGATTTGTATCGTGATGTGTCAAGCCCGCAATTGCGTATCCGTCTCGATCGCTCTGCGCTGGCACGCGCAGGGGTGCCGATCGAAGAGGCCGCCAGAACGATTGAAACGGCTCTTGCCGGTCGGGTCGTGACACAGTACTGGGAAGGGGAGCGACCTGTTCCAATACGTCTCTTGCTGCCCAAACCTGCCCGTGACGATTTTGACAAAATTGCCGGTCTGACCATCACGACACCTTCTGGCGCTCGCCTCCCATTGCGACAACTGGCTGACATCGAGATTGCCAATGGAGTGGCTTCGATCGTGCGAGAAGGTAACATCCGTTTCCTGGCGCTCAAATTCAATATCAAAGATCGTGATATGGGATCTGTCATCCGGGATGCGATCGCAGCTATCGATGCCAAAATCAAGGCGCCGGACGGACATTATTTTGTCTGGGGTGGTGAATTCGAGAACCAGGAACGTGCTGCCAACCGCTTGAAACTGGTGGTGCCGATTGCCGTACTGCTGGTGCTGGGTCTGCTTTATATGGCCATGAACAGTGGCCGCAGTGCCTTTGCAATCCTGGCAACTGTTCCTTCTGCTCTGACTGGCGGCGTCTTTGTTCTCCTGATTGCCGGTATCCCGCTTTCAGTCAGTGCTGCCATTGGCTTCATCGCATTGCTCGGTCAGGTGTCGCTGATGGGGGTGCTCGTACTGTCGGCAACCGAAGCACGTCGGCGGAAGGGAGAGGCGCTGCTGCCTGCTCTTCTGGAAGGTGCGACGGAACGGTTGCGTCCCGTACTGATGGCTTCTCTGCTCGCTCTCTTCGGTTTGCTGCCGATGGCGCTGTCTACGGGTGTCGGTAGCGAGACTCAACGCCCGTTTGCTCTGGTCGTGGTTGGTGGCATGCTAACCACGCTGGTTGTTGCATTATTCGTGTTGCCAGTGATTTATCGCCTGATTACGCCCGATCAACTTCAAATACCTGAAGAAGTTGACGCATGATTTCCCGTTTGACAGCCTTTATGTTCCTGTTGATGGCGTTACCAGTTCTGGCGCAAAACCCGCCAGAATTAGTGAATATGGCCGGTGTATTGACTCTGGCCAGAAAGGTTAGCCCCCGTCTGGCACTCGAACGGCAGAACATTGCTGTTGCGCATGCTGAGCGACGTACTGCCGGCGCTTACCCGAACCCAACGATAAGCTACAACTACTCGCGCCAGCCGAATGCATTTACCGATTATGAGGGCAGCAGAGCGCAGGAAATTTCGATCGAACAGCCTCTTCTCATTGCCGGTCAGCGCGGTGCTCGTGTTGAAGCTGCCGAGCAAGGCATCAGAGCTGCCCGGGCCCGTTTTGATGCTTCCGGCAATGAGCTTGCAGCCGATGCCGGTGTTGCTTTCATCGCATTGCTTACTGCTCAGGAAAAACATGCTGCTCTGATGGCAAGCATGACGGAATTGGGCCATTTGCGAGATATTGTAGCAAGCCGTCAGATGAGTGGTATGGCAAGCCAGTATGATCTGCTGCGGATCGATGTCGAGCAGGCTGCGTGGCATACACGATCAGTGGAGTCCGAGGCGGAACTGGTTGATCGCCAGACCCGTCTAGCCACGTTGCTTGGTTTTCCCGACTGGAGACCACATGGCACTGGTAAATTACTGCCTTTAAAGAACGTTGATACGGGAATATCCGGCAACCACGACAAGCATCCGGCGCTAATTGCTGCCCGTCGGGAGGAAGCAGTAGCCAGAGCGAATACGGAGGTTGCCTATCGGGAACGTTTCCCTAATGTCTCGCTGAATGCTGGCCGATTCTGGACCAGTGCGCCATACGGAGCGAACAATACCATCGGTATTTCGATCGAAGTACCGATTTTTGAAACACGGGGAGGCGCTTTTGACAAGGCAAAAGCAGAGGAACAGTCTGCCAGTCTGCAGCGTCATCTGGCAGAAGTCGAGGTACAGGCTGATGTGCAGCGCTATACTGCCCTGGTTACGCAGCGGACAGCAGCGCTCGATCATTTTCGCCAACAACTGGAGCCACGTTTACCTTCTTTGAAGCAGATGGCAGAAGATGCTTACCGATTGGGCAAGAGTTCGATCGTCGAGCTTCTCGATGCCACTCGCATGCGTTATGAGACACAGCTTGGTTATCTGGAGCTGGTGTCCGGTCTGGCAGAAGCACAATTGCGGCTGCAGGCGGCACGCGGTGATTTTATAAGTTGGCTTGAATGAGGCTCGGATGATGAAAACGGGAAAAAGCTGAGACATGAACAAATCTATTCTTTATCTGTCAGCTGATGGCCGGACCCGGCTTCGTCTGCGGGTGGAAGGAGGGAACATCTGGCTGAACCAGCTGGAGATTGCCGAGCTGTTTAAGACGACCAAGCAGAATGTTTCTCTCCATATCAGAAATATCTTTGAGGATGGAGAGTTGTGCCGGGGAGCGGCCATCAGGGAATTTCTGACGATCCAGTCCGAAGGCAGGCGACAGGTGCGGCGTAATCTGATTTATTACAACCTCGATTTGATCCTGGCTATCGGTTATCGCCTGCGTTCATCCCAGGGAATACAGTTTCGTCAGTGGGCAAGTATCCATCTCAGAGAATTTCTCCATAGGGATTTCATATTGAACGACGAGAATCCTGCACACACATATAAACAGAATGTCATGATCTGATAAAAATGAGTATGAGATCAGTTCTTATCAGCCAGCGAAGAAATACCCGATGGTATGCGAGCGAGGAGCCAAGGCAGGTACAGCTGGGCGACAGCTTCTGAGATGAAAATGACAATTAACGGCACCATCCCCATAGGTGATTGCATGTGGGGAAGTTGTTCGATCAGAATAAAGCCAAAATCCTGTTTGGCCATAACGGTGTAACTACGAAACAGGTGATCATTGTCGTAGAATCCAGCTAAAGACTGGCACAATTGCGGTGATAGCAACCGATCGATGAAGGTGTAACCTGATTATTCAAGCCTTGATAGGTGGGTGGATAGGATAGGATTTGTATTTTTAAGTTAATTCATGCTTCTTTACCCGCCGCTGAAACCAATTTCCATAAATGCGCGGCTACCAAAGCCCGCCACGGTGCAAAGTTTTCCAGCCATTGCCGGGTTTGATTTTCCTCCATCGGCTCAATATTCTTCAGCAATATTTGTAAGCCGCGACGAACTGCGGCATCTCCATGCAGCGAGCCATCCAGCCAACCATAGCCGCGTAGCAGCGTATAATTGACAGTCCAAGGACCTATGCCGCGAATCGTCAATAATTGCTGGCGAATTTGTTCTATCGGTGGTTCTTTTTGAGAGTAATTCAATACCAAATCGCCCGACACGATCATTTGGCTCACCGTCAGTAAGGTTTGCGCTTTGCTTTGAGAAAATCCAACCCGGCGCAAATCGTCGATGTGTAAAGTCGCTACATGCTGTGCGTCGGGATAGCAATATAAGCCGCTGGAATGCTGTAAGCCGACCTGCTGAATGAATTTACGGCGTATAGAAATAGCGGCTGCCACGCTGATTTGTTGTCCGGTAATTGCCCAACTCAAGGCTTCAAATGGCGATGCCAGGACCGGCACCCGCAAGCCAGCTTGTTGGTTAATCAGCATTCCAAGCTGAGGATGTTGGCCAAGGCTTTCTTCAAAAACATCAATGGGCTGATTTAATCCGAGCATCCGGACTGCCAGCGTGGATAACTCGTCTACTTCCAATGAAGCCAATGGATGATCGATACTCAGTTCTATTTCAGCACCCTGGGATAAAAACCGAAGTGCTAAACAGGCGGGTGAGCCTTGCCAGATAATCCCTTTATGCAAGTGGTTGGCATATACGGCTTCGGCAACAGCCTGAGCATCGCGCACATGGAAAGACAGAATATCCTGCAGCTGGTAATCCGTCGGCAACAGCAGTGTGCAAGAAATTACACGGGTATTCATGCTTGACTTTCCCGCCGCAGCAGTTCGGCTTTGCGTTCCACGCCCCAACGATAACCGGACAAACTGCCGTCGGAGCGGACGACTCGGTGGCAGGGAATCGCCACAGCCAGAGTATTCGCCGCGCAGGCACCGGCAACGGCACGTACAGATTTCGGTGCGCCGATGCGTTGGGCGATATCCATGTAACTGACTTTCGCACCAACCGGGATTTGTCGCAAAGCTTGCCAAACCCGTTGTTGAAAGGCAGTGCCGCGCATATCTAATGGCAAATCCATGCCGATGGACGGTGCTTCGACAAAGCCAATGACTTTGGCGACCCACTGTTCAAACTCATTATCGCCGCCGATCAGTTCAGCCCGGGGAAAACGATCTTGTAACTCCTGTGCCAGGTGATTCGGATCATCGCCTAAAGCAATGGCGCAAATCCCAATTTCACTGGCCGCCACCAAAATAGAACCGAGCGAGCATTCGCCCAAGGCAAAGCGAATTCGGCTATTGGTTCCGCCGGCACGATAATCGGAGGGCGTCATACCTAACAGTTGTGATGATTGTTCATAAAAACGACTGTTGGAATTGTAACCGGCATCATAGATGGCGGCGATGATCGACTGACTTTTCGTTAGCTGGTTCCTGACTCGATTTCTGCGTTGGTTCGCCGCGTAGGCTTTGGGTGTCAAACCGGTGATTGCTTTAAAAATCCTGTGGAAATGAAAAGCGCTGAGTCCGGCAATAGCCGCCAACGTGGCGAGGCTGGGCTCGGTTCCCGCCGTGTCCAGCAAACGGCAGATTTTGGTAACTTTATCGGCATGCTGTTCGCGCAAGGAAGGTTGATCCGGTTTACAGCGTCGACAGGGACGGAATCCAGCCGCTTCAGCTTCGGCCCGACTAAGATGGAACTGCACATTTTCCGGTTTGGCGGTACGAGCCGGACAAGACGGACGGCAATAGACGCCAGTAGTTTTAACCGAATAGAGAAAGTGACTATCAGCTGCTGAATCACGGGCAAGTACAGCTTGCCAACGAGGATCGTTCTCCGTCGTCAAAATGTCTGTGTTAGTAAGTTTTGGCATGTCGGCACCTTTTACATATCATTCATGCCGTTACTGTAGGTAAATATCAGCTAGCGAACACTCCGAGTCTTGCTTTCAAATCCGAATTAGCTCTTGATCAAAATAACCGCCGCATCACTTAACTGGCTAAAATATTTTACGGTAAGCTTTTGTTGTAGCAACACAGAATATTGACTTTTTTCCAGAATCTGCTTGACATAAAGCATCATCGCGAATCACTCCGTTTCCATCCATCCTCGCTGGATGCTCCCTCTTTCTCAGGATTCGTAATGAACTATTCAGTTTTCTGGTCACATTAAAAAGGGCAACCCACATTGAGAACGGTCTCAATGACCTAAAACGGTTCCGGTTTCTATCTTTTTTCCTTTTTGTCTAAAACGGGATTCTTATTCTAGATTGCCCTATATCAGAGAAATTCCATAAGGTGCTGACGCGGCTCACGAGCGCGTTTTCAAGGTAAAGAGATAAAGAAGAATCCCGAACGGGTGGACAATCCGTCCGGGATTTGGAGGGGTTGAGATTGCTTCGAGAGAGAGGAGAGATAATGAGAAGCAATCTCATTTGTAATGATAATGATGTGGATGGTAGAAGTCAAGCGTTTTTATATAAATTCAGTTAACCGGGTTTCCGGAAGAATCTGCTGCGCTTTTATCATCACACAGGCATAGGAGGTGACTTCATTCGGCAGCGATATACCCCAATCGGGGTGATGCTTGCTTTTCATTGAAAAACTTCGGATCATCAAAGTCCTTATTTTCGTTTTAGGGAATCTCTGAGAAACTAACTGCATTGCCATTCTTGCGTTAAGAGCCGGCTCAATATGCTCATTTATCAAATATAAACTCCGCCTTTTACTCGGCGGCAGCGCCTCGCCCTACGGGCCAGCCTTACGATTGTTCGCTACGCTTTGCTTGCGTCACCGACTTTTACCTTGAGCTGATTGCTTCGCTAACGTTTTTCAGAGGTTTCCTAGCGCAATTCCCGGTAGATTTTTTCTGCCAGTGACCGGCTGATGCCTTCTGTCTGCTGTAATTCTTCAATGCTGGCGTTTTTTACTCCTTTAAGACCACCGAAGCGGGTGAGCAGGCTCTGACGGCGTTTTGTACCAATACCGGAGATTTGTTCGAGCGTGGAGATTCTGCGGGTTTTGGCACGTTTTGCCCGATGTCCCTGGATGGCAAAGCGGTGTGCTTCATCGCGGATTTGTTGAATGAGGTGCAGAGCAGGGTAGTCATCCGGCAGGTGCAGGGCTTCTTCCTGCCAGGGGAGAATCAGTTGTTCCAGCCCAGGTTTACGTGTTTCTCCCTTGGCGACACCTACCAATGGAATGTCATTGAGCCCCAATTCTATCATCACCTCACTGGCAACCCTGATTTGTCCCTTACCGCCATCGATCAGAATCAGATCAGGCAGTTTTCCTTCCTCCATGGCAATTTTTGCATAACGCCGCTGCAGCACGTTGCGCATCGCTGCATAGTCATCTCCCGGGACAATGCCAGTAATGTTATAGCGGCGGTATTCACCATTGCGCATGGCAAAACGATCGTACACCACGCAGGAGGCAATGGTTGCTTCTCCCATGGTGTGGCTGATATCGAAGCATTCGATGCGCGCCAGACCGGGTAGATTCAGTGCTTCCTGCAGGGCTTGCAGTCTGTCTTCCTGGCTGGCTTGCTGAACCAGCATCTGCTGCAGCGCCAGTTGCGCATTTTCGGTTGCCATATCCAGCCATTTGCGCCGTTCTCCGATCGGGTTGGCCGTCAGGGTAATTTTATGCCCGACCTGGTCAGATAACAGCTTTTGCAGCAGTGTTATCCGGATTTTCTGACCGAGAATGATCAGCGGAGGAACATTGCGGTTCAGATAATGCTGAGTGACAAACGCTTCCAGCACAGTACTGATGTCTGCTTCATATACGTTCTGTGGAAAGAAGGTTTTATCGCCCAGGTGACGCCCGCTGCGGATCATGACCAGGTTGACGGCGACGGCATGGCTATCCGGTTCAATTGCACACGCGATCACATCCGCATCCAGTGCCTTGCCGCTATCGACAAACTGTTTTTCCTGGATTTTGCGCAATGCCTGCATCTGATCGCGCAATTGTGCAGCCTGTTCATAATCCTGCTGATCGGATGCAGCGAACATTTTCTGTTCGATCGTTTTCAGTACTTCATCCTGTTTGCCCTGCAGGAACATAGCTGCACTTTTTACATCCTGCTGATACGCTTCCGGTGTGATCAGCCCGACACAAGGCCCGCTGCAACGCTTGATCTGATAAAGCAGGCAAGGTCGTGTGCGGTGATCGAATACCGAGTTCTCACAGGTGCGTAGGTGAAACACTTTCTGCAGTAACTGGATACTGGATTTGACGACACCCGCATTCGGGAACGGGCCGAAATACTGATGGCGCTCATCCAGTGCACCCCGATAAAACGCAAGTCTGGAAAAGGCGTGCCGGGTCAGCAGCAGATAAGGATAGGATTTGTCATCCCGGAACAAGATGTTGTAGCGGGGTGCAAGGCTTTTGATCAGATTATTTTCCAGCAGCAGTGCTTCTGCTTCGGAACGGGTGACGGTCGTTTCGATCCCCGCAATTTGCGACACCATGAGCTGAATACGCGGTGACAGGCCGGATTTCTGAAAGTAGGACGATACTCTTTTCCTGAGATCGATGGCTTTACCTACATAAATCACATCACCTGCCGCATTCAGCATGCGATATACGCCCGGCTGGGCAGGCAGCGTCAGAACGAATGCTTTACCGTCGAAGTGTGCATCCGGCAAGGGCAGGGTACTCCATTATTTATCGTCGCCGAGTAATTTGCCACCAATCGCCCAGCTTTCATGCGGCAACTCGTCAAACGCAATATAAGTGTAGGATTTGGGTTTATGCGCGATACGTTCGAGCGTATCGGTAATTTCAGTGGCGATCTGCTGTTTCTGTTCGCGAGTCAGCGTGCCTGCCAGCCGGATATTGATATAAGGCATTTTTATTCTCCTGTTAGGCTATTGAAATTTTCAATGATTCAGTAAGGTCATATCCTGACAGATCCTGTCGAAAATCTGTTCGAACATGGTTTCGGTCAGACGTCTGGTCTGAGTATTGTAGCGACTGCAATGGTAGCTGTCATAGAGCCTCAATTCCTCTGTGACATGATGAATTGCACCGTGGCTGAAGGGAAAATCGGTATTGCGGTATCCCAATGCCATCAGCGTGGCCTGATGTGCGATGGTTCCCAGTGCCAGTAGTGCCTGCCCGCCATTTTGCGCAAAACTATTTAGTTCGATTGCCAGAAAAGTATTGCATTGCCGTATTTCTGCCGGTTGAGGCTTATTTGCCGGTGGCAGACATTTGACGGCATTGGTAATTCGGCAACCGATCAAACGAAGCGGATCATCAGCCTTGACTGATTTATCGTGGCTGGCAAAGCCGAATTTGTGTAATGTCTGATATAAAAGTATCCCGGCATAATCACCAGTGAACGGGCGGCCAGTCCGATTGGCGCCATGCAACCCTGGTGCAAGACCAACGACCAGTAATTTTGCTAACGGATCACCGAAAGGGGCAACTGGCCGAGCATGGTAATCAGGGTAATCAGTTTTGATCTGATCCAGATGCTGTGCGAGTCGCGGGCAATTGCGACAATCCGGCTGAAACGGGCTTGATACGGTCATAGAATCCTTTTGTTGTAAAATAAATCTTTATACCGGCAGATGGTCATTCATATTTTCCTGTGGCAGCTGAAGTTTGTACCGGTACTTCAATCAAATGGAGCCTGCATTTGCGGCATATGTTCAAATGTTATCATGACCGTGTGAAGTGGTCGGGTGGGGGATTCAGATGCACTTGGCCTCGGTGGACGGCTATGCTGCTTTCATGTTGTATGTTGTATCTGTTCTGGTGTGGTACTGTTCTGGCCGCTTCCGCTGATGAAAAGGAAAAAAAGCCGGATCCGGTCGGAGTGACGATCACGGCACCTGCCCCCATCAAAAAGCTGCTGGAGAAACACATGACCTTACCGGCAAAACCGTTCAGGGATGAAATCGATCAGGCAGCATATACACGCAAAATCAAGCAGGAATCCATCGAGCTGCTGGCAACGGAAGGCTATTTCACCCCTGAAATCGAATTCGATGAAAAAAAAGGAAACAGCAAGGCCAAAGCCAAAGCATATGAATTGCGCATTACGCCAGGCCCGCGCATGCGTGTAGCTGCCGTAACAATCGAATTTCAGGGGGCACTGGCGGCAGATGAACCCATATATCGTGCCCGGGCAGAACAGTTACGTGCTGAGTGGCCGTTGAAGCCAGGCAAAGTCTTTCGCAGTGCACGCTGGGAAGATGCCAAATCTGCCTTACTTTCCAGTGTGTCGGACAGAGATTTTGCCACCGCCCGTATTATCGAGAGTCAGGCAAAAGTGGATCCAGATACTGCTCAGGCAACGTTGTCAATCACCATCGATTCCGGCCCGGCTTTCCGTTATGGTGAACTGCAGATTACCGGACTGGAGCGTTACAAGCCGGATGTGGTTCAAAACAGCGTACCTTTCCGCCCTGGTGACCCGTACAGTCGGGAACAGTTACTCGCTTTTCAGGCAGCCCTGCAAAACAGCCAGTTGTTCAATGCGGCAGCGGTCACCGTCAAACCGGATCCCGAGCAACATGGAGCCGTACCGGTCATTGTCACGCTTACTGAAGCACAATCCAAACATATTGGCGCAGGCCTTGGCTACAGTTCCAACAATGGAGCGCGTGGTGAAATCAATTATCGTGACTACAACTTTCTGGGGCGTGCCTGGAATCTGAGCAGTTTGTTGCGTCTGGAACAAAAACGCCAGACTTTCTCGACAAGAGTGGACACCTTGCCCGATGCCAATCATTTCCAGTATTCATCAGGCGTGCGCGTCGAAAGGACCGATATCAAAAACCTGAAAACATTCAACCAGCGAGTGGATTTCTCCAGAATAAGGACAACCACTCATTCCATTCTGCAGGTGGGTGTCAACTGGCAGCGTGAAGAGCGGGAACCCTCTGGTGCACCGAAAACTACAAATGAAACCCTGGCACTGGATTTATGGTACCGCTATCACGACATCGATGATCCGGTGAACGTTCGCCGCGGGTTTGTTTCGGAAGTGCGGCTGGGGGGCGGTTCCAGCTATGTCCTGTCGGATCAGGATTTCATTCGCAGTTATCTGCGGCATCAGCACTGGTTGCCGATCGGCCGGCGGGATACACTCTACTTTCGTGCCGAGGCCGGTTATACCCTAGCTTCATCGCGTCAGGGAATCCCGCAGGAATACCTGTTCCGCGCCGGGGGGATTCAATCCATTCGTGGATATGATTTTTTGAGTCTCGGCGTGCGTGAAGGCGATGCAATCGTTGGCGGACGTGTTCTTGCGACTGGTACAGCAGAGTATGTCCATTGGCTTACGAATGACTGGGGAGCGGCCGTATTTACCGATGTGGGTGATGCGGCGGACAGCCTGAAGGAATTCGATCTGGCAATAGGTTATGGTGTCGGCGCACGCTGGCGCAGTCCTGCCGGCCCTTTTGCGCTGGATCTGGCAAGGCGACACGATACCGGGACATTACGACTGCATTTCTCCATCGCAGTGGCATTCTGATATGGACAATCACGCAGAGAACGAGAACTCCACATCACAACCTCCAGTAAAGCCTTCACGACGATTCAGGAAATGGCTGGCGGGGATAGCGGCGGTATTGGTGCTGGCCGTGGCCAGCGGTTTCTACTGGCTGATTTTTACGTCTACCGGTCTGCACTGGTTGCTGATGATTGCTTCTCAAGCCACGGGAGGGGCACTGACGTTTTCGGGGGTGAGCGGCAGCCTGCATCATACCGTTCACGCCGGGATAATTGCCTATCAAAGCGATGAGCTGACCACCAGGGTCGAAGATATGACTTTCCGCTGGCAGCCCCGACAGCTACTGACCGGAAAGCTGCATATCGAAACACTGATGATCCGGTCAGTCGAGGTGCATAGCGCTGCTTCTGAAAAGGAGGAGGAGCCCGTTACTCTGCCGGAGAATTTGTCACTCCCTGTCGATGCGGTGATCGAGAAATTGGGTATCCGGTCATTGAAGAGTTATACACTGGGTAACGATCAGCCGGATATCGCCATGACCGATCTCGCTTTGCGGCTGGATAGCGATGGCAAGCGCCATCATCTGCAAACGCTGGCACTCGGTCTGGAATGGGGAAAAATAGCGGGTAACCTGGAAATCGGGATACATCCACCCTTTGATCTGGCCTCACAACTGGTTTTCTATAATTGGGCCAATGTTGCCAATACCAGCAGTGAGCCCGCTGGTTATGCTGCTGTTCGCCTGGACGGCAATCTGCAGCAGATACAAGCAGTGCTGACCATAGCAGACAGAAAACTGACGGGGAAAGGTAATTTCACCGTGCACCCTTTTGATGCACTGCCGTTGTTGGAAGCCAATCTGCTGGTGAGCGGATTGGATCCGAATATTTTTTCTCCTGATCTGCCCAAAGCTGATCTGAGTTTCAGCAGCCTGCTGACACAAAAGCAGGCAGAGCGACTTACCGGCCACATTACCGTCAGCAATGCGACGGCACGCCCGTTGGATCAGGAGGGTATACCGCTGAAAAGTGCCCGTATGCTGCTCGATCTGACCAGCGACAAAATACAGCTCAGTGATATTGCATTGCGCTTGTCTGAACGGGAGGAAATACCAGGCAGCTTGACAGGGGAGGCTAACTGGCAGATCAGTACGAAAACCGGGCAGGCTGATATTCATGTCCGACGACTGAACCCGGCTGATCTGCAAGGCAGCCTGCGCCCGGCAAAACTGTCCGGCAACCTGTATTTCAATGGCAATCAAGAATCTCAGCAAGGATTGATCAAGCTCCGCGATGAAGCCTTGCGACTGAATATGGATATGGCTCTGGTGCGTACGACCTCGGCCATTACTATCGAGAAACTCGATCTGGTGCGGGGGGATTCGAGTATGTCTGGCCATGGCACATTGCAACTGGATGAGTCGCAACCATTCACTTTCGAGGGATTGCTCAGGCGGTTCGATGTTTCTGCCTTTGCCGATGTACCACCATCCAATCTGAACGCAACATTCAATCTGGCAGGCCAGTTGGCTCCACAACCTGCTGCCAATATTGGTTTTACGTTTGAGCCCAGCCGTTTCGCCAATCAACCTGTTTCCGGCCAGGGTAGCCTCGTACTGCAGCAGCCTGCTCATATACGAAGTGATACCCATCTGCGCCTGGGTGATAATCAGCTCGAAATCAAGGGGGCACTGGGCAATCCCAGGGATCGTCTGGCGGTGGTGTTATCTGCTCCCAAGCTGGCGCAGATTGGGTTCGGGTTACAGGGAGATATTCACTCCCGTGTTGAGTTAGGCGGTGTCATCGATCATCCGGATGTAGTGTTTGAGATCAATTCGAATCATTTCAGTTTTCGCGAGGAGCATCAGCTTGCACATCTTAAAGGTAGTGGAAACTTGCGGGGAACCGCTCTCCAGCTCGATCTTCAAACGGGAGAATATCAAAAGGACTCACAAACCTACCTGCAGAAGCTGTCACTCGGGTTGAGCGGTACACAGGCTCGGCATCAGTTGTCACTGACGAGCCAGATCGATCAGGCGACAGAAGTACAATTTCTGGCAAAAGGATCCGGTGATACTTCCCGTAAACGGTGGGAGGGCGTGATCGAGAAGTTATCTCTGACAGGGTCAGTACCGCTTGATCTGGTGACGCAACCGAGCCTTCGGATCAGCCCTGAAGCGGTAGCGCTGGGACATACCCGGCTAATGGTGGCAGCGGGTGAAATCGACATCCAGGATGCACGCTGGACACCTAAACAATGGTCTACACAAGGTAATTTCACCGGGATTGCACTGAAATCAGGCGATCTCTCATCCGAACATGCTGAACCATTGAAGCTGGGGGGAAACTGGCAGCTTGCAGCTGATCGGCAACTGGCCGGGCACTTGCGTATGCAACGGGAGAAGGGAGATTTCATTCTGCCGACAGAAACACCATTTGCCCTGGGTTTGCAAACGCTCCTGTTCGATCTTCAGGCGGAGAACAATGGTTTGAATGGACAATTGACCATTCGCGGAAAGCATGTGGGTGAAACCACGGCCCGGGTCAGCGTACCACTGCAATCAGTCGGTTCCGCTTGGGAAATCAGCAAGAATGCACCGCTAAAGGGAGATCTTCAGTTGAATCTGCCTGATCTGGCCTGGATTGGTCCGGCACTGAACGATAATCTACGCAGTGAAGGTCGGGTGACTGCGCAAGCGAGCCTGGCAGGGACATTCGACCAGCCGGAACTGCAAGGCAGGGTAACGGGAGATGCATTGACGATTGCATTGTTAGATCAGGGATTGCAATTGAAGGAAGGAAAACTGGCGGTGGATTTCAACCAGGACAGGCTGCGGCTTGAATCACTCAATTTTACTGCGCCCCTCGAAAAACCATCGAAAGATCGCTTGCTCAAAAATATCAAGCTGGCCCGGAAATACGGTCAATTGAATGCACATGGCAGTCTGGATCTCCATAACCAGCAGAGTCATCTGACGATCGAACTCGATCATCTGCCTATCGCACAACAGGTAGATCGTTGGATCGTTGTTTCCGGAAGCAATGTTATTGGTTTCAAGGAACAGGCGCTCGATATCACCGGAAAAATCATGACCGATGTCGGATTCATCAAGCAGCCGGCAGCCGGCAGGCCGGAGCTGGCCGATGATGTCGTCATTAGTGGAAAGACCGAAGCCGAGCCGGAATCACCCGCCATGAAAGTGAATCTGGATGCAACTCTCGATCTGGGAGAGCGATTCTTTCTACGTGCTTCCGGGTTGGAAGGGCGACTGGCCGGGCAGTTGCATCTGCGCAGCCAACCTGATCAATTGCTCAGTGCGGTCGGCACCATTTCCACGCGGGATACCCGTTTTGATGCTTACGGCCAGCAGTTGCAGGTCCGACGCGGTATCGTCAACTTCGATGGACCGCTCGATAATCCCGGTCTCAATATTCTTGCCGTCCGCACTAGTCAGCAATCTGATTTCGATACGGGTTCATCCGATGTGATCGATCAACCTTCTCAGGACAGCAGTGTCAATGCGCTGGCTGTGCGAGGTGGAATGCAAGTGGAGGCTGGTGTGGAAATCACCGGCACCGTAAGACATCCCAAAATCAAACTGGTATCACAACCGGAAGTACCTGATTCCGAGAAATTATCCTGGATCGTGTTGGGGCGCCCGGCTGATAAAAGCGGCCTGGATAGTGCGTTACTGCTGAATGCAGCTGGAAGTATCTTTGGAGGTACCGATGAAGGTGTTTTGGAAAATATTACGCAAGGGCTGGGGATCGATGATTTCTCGATCCGACAGCAAGCGGGTGGCTCGTTGACTAACCAGGTCGGTACCATCGGTAAACGATTGTCATCACGTGCCTATCTGAGTTATGAACGTGGCCTGACTTCCGCTTCTGCCGGTATTGCCAAGCTGACCTACAGCCTATTCCCTCGTGTTTCTGTCGTCACCCGGGCAGGTGACGACAGTTCAGTCGATCTGTTCTACAACTTCCAGTTCGATTAATCAGACAGGCTGTCAGATATCTGCATGACGTGCAGTTTTTTGCTCAGCTGACGTCTGGGTGCCATTAGATCAGCCAGCGTGTAGTCATCCAGCACGGCCATGAATGCAGCGAGTGCCTCCGAGATAGCTGTGCGCAATACACAACTACAGCCGATGATGCATGAATTCTGATTACTGAAACATTCGACAATATCCATTGAAGTTTCTGTATGGCGTATCACTTCTCCGATATTAATTTTCTCAGGGGCACGAGCGAGGCGGATACCGCCATTTTTTCCACGCAATGTATCCACATAACCCAGCTGGCCAAGATGATGCACGATCTTGACGATATGGTTGCGCGAAATGCCGTAACAGTCTGCAATTTCCGTGATAGTGGACAGCTCTTCTCTTTTCAGGCCGAGATAAGTAAGGATGCGTAACGCATAATCGCTGTAATTCGTCAGTCTCATGAGGTATTACCCATTTGAGTGTGGGTTAACAAGTATATCTGCACTTTTTTATTTCTGCCCGACTGGTTGACAATCTGGATCGAGCGAGTAAAATTCGGCAAAAGATATATTATTAATATATCTTTAAGAGGAAGTGGTTAATAATCACCGAGGAAGTTAAATACGACTGTATTTAAAGGTCTTTCGTGCAGAAAAAGATGTATCTAATATACACCAAAAGGACTGTTTTTATGAAAAATTCAATTTCGTTATTTTCGTATTACCGCTTCACCCACATCATTCTGATGCTGGTCGTGCTGGCGTTGATTCCTCTGACCAGCCAGGCGGAAAAACATGAGTTCGACATGACCATCGAAGATACTCGAATTGTTCTGGTCGGCAACAGGGATTTCCACACGTTTGCCTACAACGGTCAGGTTCCTGCACCCCTACTTCATGTCAAGGAAGGGGATGAGGTCACGGTAAATCTGACCAATATGACTACTCTGCCACACACGATTCACTGGCATGGCATGCTCCAGCGCGGCACCTGGCAGAGTGATGGCGTTCCGCATTCCACTCAGCACGCGGTAGAACCCGGTGAGACGTACACCTATAAGTTCAAGGCCGAGCCCTCCGGCACCATGTGGTATCACTGCCATGTCAATGTCAATGAACACGTCACCATGCGTGGTATGTGGGGGCCGCTCATTGTGGAGCCCAAAGATCCCCTTCCAATCGAGAAAAAAGTAACCAAGGATTACATCCTGATGCTTTCCGACTGGGCATCATCCTGGGCGAACAAACCAGGTGAAGGCGGTATTCCGGGAGATGTGTTCGATTACTACACGATCAACGCCAAATCCTTTCCCGAAACACAGCCGATACGTGTCAAGAAAGGAGACGTTATAAGACTTCGTCTCGTTGGGTCAGGGGATCTGGTCCATTCTATTCATACTCACGGTCATATTTCACAAATCGTCTTCAAAGACGGATTCCCTCTGCCCAATCCCATTAAAGCTGACACTGTCCTCGTCGGCCCGGGCGAGCGCTATGACGTTATCATCGAAATGGATAATCCCGGTTTATGGATGATACATGACCACGTCGATACGCATACCACCAATGGAAACAAGGTTGACGGCGGAATCATGACGACAATCGAGTATGAGGAAGTCGGCCTCGATCATGATTTCTATGTATGGAAAAACAAGAAATTTGTACCGGATTTTTACTATGAAGAATCTATGAAGAAGGGTTTTGGAATGCATAACTCCACCGTCTTCAAGGGAGAACTCATCGAGGATTAATGTTTAGCAACAACCAAAGGAGAAAATAATGAAACCATATCTGTTTGCAGCAATCAGTGCAGGCTTCCTCGCAACATCCGCAGCTTCTGCAGCGGATGGACCTGCCATACTGGAATCAAAGTGTGCTTCCTGCCATGCGCTGACCCAGCCGGAAAATAGTGCTCTGGATCATGTATGGGAACGTAAAGGGCCGGATCTTTATTACGCCGGAGATAAATTCAACAAGCCGTGGCTGGTGGAATGGCTGCAGGATCCGATCAGGATCCGGCCGGCCGGGGAATTCTATTTTAAACATGTCAAGAAGGGCGATAAGGTGGATGTCGTGGATGAATCCACGCTCACGGAGCATCCAAAGCTGGCAAAGGCTGATGCTGAAGCAGCTGCTGATGCACTGATGGCGCTGACCGGACCGGAAGAGCTGATCGAAAAAGGGAAGTTCGAAGACAAGAAAGCATCGCCGATGGCAAAAATGCTCTTTACCAAACTGCGTGGTTGCTACGCTTGCCATTCGACCGGTGATGGGAAGGGTGGGTTGTCAGGACCGGAACTGCATACCGGTGGCGAACGTCTGCAACCCGATTTTATTTATAGCTATATCAAGGATCCACAAAAAATCGACAAAAGTGTCTGGATGCCGAAGCTCAATATTTCCGAGCAGGATCTGCAGAATCTCACCAGCTATATCGTTCAACTAAGCGGAAAAAAGGAGGCTAAATAATGAATATCAGTCGCGCTATTTTAAAATTTGCGGGGATCGGTCTTGTTTCTCTGTGTTTTTTCTCCAGCCCGGTTACCGCAGCGGATGATGATCAGTTCAAACATGCGGCACATCTCTACGATACATATTGCACGCAGTGTCATGGTGTCAACCGTGATGGCAATGGTCTCAACAGTGCCTTTATATCTGTTCAGCCGCGTGATCACAGCGATCCGAAAGGGATGGGTGATATTCCCAACGACGAGATTATCGAAGTCATCAAAAAAGGAGGTCTTGCTGCCAATAAATCAGTATTGATGCCAGCCTGGGGAGGTATTTTCAGTGATGAAGAAGTCGAGCAGCTGGCTGCTTATCTGCGTCATGTCTGCCAATGTGGTTCAAATTAATCAAAATCGAGTTTGTAAACAAAGTAGAGGAAAAAAAACAATATGAAATATAAGCACCTGTTTAATGCAAGTTTTGCTGCGCTGCTTGCCAGTGTTGCTTTGCCGGGATTTCAGGCAGAGGCTGTAGCCAAAACGGTACCGGTAACGATCCACGCTGTGGAAAAGGATGTGGCGTACGATAACAAAGGCAGTACTTATCACGCCTGGACTTTTGGTGGTACCGTTCCGGGGCCGGTTGTACGTGTAACTGAAGGAGACATAATCGAATTTACCCTCATCAATGATGAAGGTAATAAAAACTCGCACAGTATGGATTTTCATGCTGCCAGAGTGGATGTGGTAACAGATTTCGATTCTGTCAAACCAGGTGAAACGAAAAAATTCACTTTCCCTGCCAGTAAGCCCGGCGTGTTTTTTTATCACTGCGGTTCAGATCCGATGATTCAGCATATCGCCCGTGGGATGTATGGTGTGATCATCGTGGATCCGAAAGATGAAAATGCATTACCCAAGGCAGATCGTGAATATGTCCTGATTCAGGCTGAACATTACGAAAATCCGGATGATAAAACAGCCATGATGCGGAATAAATGGGCCAATGTCGTCTTCAATGGAGGTATTTTCAAGTACAGTCCGGTGCATGATTCTGAGGCCACTCGCTGGCTGCAAGCCAAACCAGGTGAACGGGTACGTATCTATTTTGTCAACGCGGGTCCCAATGAGTTTTCATCACTTCACCCGATAGCAGGAATGTGGGATAAGGTTTTCCCCAGCGGGAGTCCCAAAAATGTCCTGCACAATATGCAGTCCTATACCGTCGGGCCGGGTGATGCGGCAGCTTTAGATCTGATTTCTCCGGTCGAAGGCGCCAATGCAATCGTTGATCATGCCATGCACCATGCAATGAGTGGCGCGGTAGCCATTATCATGTTCAGCGATGATGCAGATCCGGAAATGGGCCGGGGTGACAATATCCTGATTCGCTGAGTAACGATATAACTATAAACCCCCATAGGCTTTGTGTCACAAAAAACCCGTCATCGTGATTTTATTCACTATGGCGGGACTAATTGAATAAGGAAGGAGTTTGTAATTTCCGGTTTGTTAAAGCTGTCTGTGGATATATTGAAACAGGGATATAGCTCGAACTCTGCATATCGGTCCAGAGTAGTTCCTGTCAGGCTGCAGCAATACGGGCGTGAATGTACCCGAGCGCCTGCTCAACCTGGTCGATCAGAATAAGGCAAAGTTCACCCGCTTCCAGATTGGTCAGCGCTGTCTCGATCGCCTTGAACTCGCCACGGATCTCACTGATCTTACGCACACGTTTAGCGTTCTCCAATCCTTCTCGCAATAACCTGAGTACCTCTCCATCAGCTCGACCACGCTGACATTTATCCTGAAACAGTACAATTTCATCAAACACATCACCCAGAATCCGGGTTTGCAACCGAATATCCTCATTGCGGCGATCGCCTGCGGCGCTGATGACCACCGTACGTTTTTTTGCAGGAATATGAACGATGGCACATACCAGTGCTTCCATCGCATCCGGATTGTGACCATAATCTGCTATCAGAGTCGCTTCACGGTAGCTGAACAGATTAAACCGTCCTGGAACAGTCCGTGCATCACTGACAAAATCCGCTAATCCTGCACAGATGGTTGTCCAATCGAGCCCGGCGGCTAATCCTGCACCGATAGATGCCATGACATTCTCTATCTGGAAGCTGACCATACCATTTTTCGTCAGGCTGATTTGATTGAGAGGAATTCGCCGTTCAGCTCCCGCTTCTGCAACGATAATATGATGATCTTCCATGTAGATTACACGTTTGCCCTGAACACGTTGCTCCAGAATCACCGGATGACGGTTGTTACGTGAAAAAAAAGTGACGCTACCTGGACAATGGCCCGCCATGCCGAGAACCAGCGGATCGTCTGCATTCAGTACGGCAATTCCGGTTTGGGGATTGACGTTTTCCACAATGGTGCGTTTGACAGCTGCCAGTTCCTCGGCTGTATTGATATCGGCTAAGCCGAGATGATCCCCCCGACCGATGTTGGTGACGACTGCCACATCACAGTAATCAAATCCCAGTCCTTCGCGCAGAATACCGCCCCGTGCAGTCTCCAGTACTGCTGCATCGACTTCTGGATGGAACAGTATGTTTCGGGCACTCTGCGGGCCGCTGCAATCACCCGTATCTACGCAGTGGTCATTGACGAATACTCCGTCGGTACAGGCAATACCTACCCGTAGCCGCTTTCTTTTCAGCATATTGGCAATCAGGCGTACCGTAGTGGTTTTTCCATTGGTACCGGTTACCGCGATGATCGGGATACGTGCATTCTCGCCCGGCGTAAACAGATGGTCGATGATGGCTTCTCCCACTGCGCGCGGTTTGCCGTATGAGGGCTGCAAATGCATGCGCAGGCCAGGTGCAGCATTGACTTCGATAACCGCTCCTCCCTGTTCTCCCAGCGGGCGCGACAGGCTACTGCATATCACATCGATCCCGCAGATATCGATGCCCGTCATTCGGGCAGTCATCACTGCACACTCTGCAATATCAGGATGAATTTCATCTGTTACATCTGTTGCTGTACCACCCGTGGAAAGATTTGCGTTATTGCGCAATGTCACCAGCTTGCCCTTATCTGGAATGGAAGCTGGATTGAACCCTTGCGTTGCAAGGTATGCCAGAGAAATCTCATCCAGATGAATTCTGGTCAGTAGGTTTGCATGTCCTTCACTGCGCAGCGGGCTGCTGTTGACCTGTTCCACCAGCTGAGCAATGCTGTGAACACCGTCACCTACCACTTGTGGCGGATCGCGCCTTGCGGCTGCAATCAGTTTTCTACCCACAACCAGTAACCGGTAATCGTGTCCGCTGATGTAGCGTTCAACCAGTACATTGCTGCTTCTTTCTGACGCGACATGATAGGCAGCTTTTATTTGATTGCGATCAGTCAGGTTGACTGTAACCCCTTTGCCCTGACTGCCATCTCTCGGTTTAATGACGACAGGCATGCCAATTTCACAAGCTGCTGACCAGGCATCATCGGCACTGACTACTGGTCGCCCGGCCGGGACAGGAATACCGGCGGCATGTAAAAGCATCTTGGTGAGATCTTTGTTTTGTACGACAGATTCCGCAACACTACTGGTAAGATTACTTTCGGAAGCTAGGATACGCCGTTGCTGACTGCCCCAGCCAAATTGGACCAGACTGCCGTCAGTCAAGCGGCGATAGGGAATTTTGCGCCTGATAGCAGCCTGTACAATTGAGTTTGTGCTGGGTCCGAGTCGGACATCTTCGTACAGTTCACGCAGGCGATTTACTGCTGTATCGGTGTCGAATGGAGTAGCTTCTGCTACTGCCTGGCACAATGTGAGGGATTGCTCCAGTGCCAGCCTGCCAACCGCTTCTTCGGTATATTCCACCACGACCCGCCAGGTATTTGCCTCCATCATTTTTATTACACGGCTGAAACTGACGGAACAACCTGCCCGTTCCTGCAGCTTAAGGGTAATGAATGCCAGAATGCGGGCAAGAGTCATTTCCTGCCAGTCGACCGGTTGCAGCAGTGCAATATCCGGAAAATATTCACGTAAACGGGTATTGAAGCCAGAGATACTGTCAGGCAGATATTCATCCTGTTCGAGAACAAGTATGGCTTCGATAGCGGTAAGTTTACTCCAGACATTGGGCCCACGCAGTGCACGAACTTGTAATATCTTCATCGATATTTTCCTTAAATGATCCGACTTTAGAAAGTTTGGTAAACGGAGGATTGCTTTTCCTGGTGTTGCAGGAATGTGATCAAACCGGTGCGAATGAGATCGGGTGACATACCCAATGCCCAGCCTGCTCCGACACTTGCCAGCAGCAGTGCTGTTTCTACAGGATGATTGCCGGTTTTTGCCTGCAGTTCATCTAACCTGATCAATGCTGTTTCAGCAGCTCCATCGATCAGCAGGATTTCCCAGTTGCGCACAATTACAGCACGTTTTCCTCGGGTCGGGCCTGTGCCTTCCTGGCGGTGGAGATTGATCACGGGCAGGACAGGATCACAACTGATGTAAATGACTTCGCCCTGACATAGTTCTGCCATCTGAATCAGCATGGGATCTTCAGCATTCAGAATGGCAGCACCGGTTGGCAATATGACCTCTGGCGAAATATCTTCTTTTTTACCGCCGGTGGGAGAAACAATGTCGACTTGTGTTCTGAGCACCTTGAAAACCTGTTCAGATGTATCAATCCACTGATGGTCAAAATGCAATGCGGGCTCGATTCGTGTCACGATACCTATCTGACAGCTGTCATATGCCAGACCTTCTTCGAGTATGGTTCTGAAGCCATTTTCGAAAACAGCCGCTTCAATAGTACGATTCATCAGAATACGGCGAGCTGATGTATGATTGGCACAGTTGCTGTGATCGATTTTTCTGTGATCTAAATAAAGTCCACTGCTGCACGCCAGACCGGTACGCTTGCCTGACAGTGTGAGCAGACTGGCGACAAGATGAGCAACAGTCGTCATGTCTCTGCTGCCGGTAATGCCAACGACTGGAATACGGCCTTGATCCGGTTCTGGAAACAGTTGATCGATGATTGCCTCACCTACCGGTCGCGGTTTACCGATGGCAGGTTTGATATGCATAAGCAGACTGGGCCCGGCGTTGACCTCGACGATAGCACCTCCCTGTTCGCCAAGCGGGCGTGAAATATCTTCTGCAACCAGGTCGATTCCGGCAATATCCAGACCGACGATACGAGCAGCTAGTACAGCCAGATCAGCTGTAGTCGGGTGGACTTCATCGGTGATATCGATTGCATGATTGCCATTGCGTTGTATTCGTACTTTTGTTCCGGGAGGCAGAATGGAATCGCTGGTATGACCCTGGTGTGCAAGCTCCATGCGAATCGCGTTATCCAGCTCGACGAAATTGAGTGGATGATTTTCAGAAATACCCCGGCGCGGATCAGAATTGATCTGATCTTGTATCAGTTCTGCAATGATGGAAATACCGTCTCCGGTAACAAAAACTGAATCTCCCCGTGCAGCAGCGACAAGTCGTTTGCCAACGATGAGCAGACGATGTTCGATTCCGGGAATATAGCGCTCAACCAGCACATCGCTGCCTTCCTTCAGAGCAATCGGAAAAGCAGATTCGATTTCATCCCGATTGCTCAACTCGATAAAGACACCCCGCCCGTGGTTTCCATCTCCGGGTTTGAGCACGACAGGCAAACCGATGTCTTCAGCGGCCAGCCAGGCATCGGTCGGGTCGGTCGCGATACGTCCTGCCGGGACAGGCACACCACAGGATCGCAACAGTGATTTGGTCAGCTCCTTGTCACGCGAAATGCTTTCGGCGATAGCCGTGGTCTGATCTGTTTCCGCTGTCCAGATGTACCGGCTGCACGATCCTTGTCCCAGTTGAATGAGATTACCTTTGTCCAGTAGGCGGATCGATGGAATATTGCGAGCAGCAGCGGCATCAACAATGCAGGCAGTAGAAGGACCGATCCAGTACGAATCGATCATGTCATGCAACTGTCCGATGGCATGCTGCACATCGTAAGCCGGTTCTACCTGATCAAATCCCATTGCGGCCAGTACCAGTTCTCGTGCCAGATACAGTGCTTTGAGCGTTATTTCCTTATGCCACGCACTGACGGCTAGCTTGTATACCCCGGAAGTCGAGGTTTCACGTACCCGACCGAATCCTCCCCGCATTCCGGCGAGATTCTGCAATTCAAGCGTGATATGTTCAAGAATATGGCAAGGCCAGGTGCCTTCTCGAACACGGCGCAAAAAACCGCCTTGTTCACCATAACTGCAGCGATGCTCGATCAGTGAGGGTAGCCACGATGACAAGTGCTCATAAAAACCGGGAATCGTATCTGATGGGTAATTCTCAAGCTCGCCAATATCGACGATTGCTTCCAGAACCGGATGATATGTCCACATATTGGGGCCATTCAGATAACGTATTTCAAGAAACTTGAGATCTTTAGTACTGTGAACAGGAAGATCAGTATGAATTGCGGTAGGAGTTGACATGAAGGGAGGAACTGAATGTACACCCCTCAATTAACGCGCGATATGCCAAATCGGTTTACAGCAGAAACACAGATATTGAAGAAATAAAATTCAAAGAAAACGATCCAGCAGCTTATTGCTTTGGCGATCCAGCGTTGATCGGTCGCGAATCAGGAAATGGATGCCGCAGCTATCGGTAATCAGCAGTGTAGTAGGTGACAGCCGGCGTATATCTTCCTCTCCCTTGAGGGTAAAACAGGTTTCTCCCCGATCTGTCTGTACCTGCCAGATGCTGGGCGTGGCAAAATTTGAAACCTTGTCGATATGCTTTATCTCGGGCATGAATTCACGGCTGGCGAGTTCTTGTTCAATCAGAATACGTTCTGTTTCGGGTAATTCGGCCAGACTGTCTATCCAGATCACTTCATGGCCATGGCCATCGACCAGTGCAACTCCTTCGCTGACGGCAGTGATCGGGAATGCGCGCACAGGCACTACACCTTCATGGATCTGATCCTTTGTCGTGACGACCAGTTTGCCAAAGGCATTTCGGTTCAGTTTGCAGTCAGACAGATTCATACACGGCTTCCTCTGGTATCCATTATTTTTTCGGATGTATCAGGTTGGTTTTCATCATCACTGCTGCGTGATTGAGATTGATAAAGCTGGTAATAATATCCCTGGCGAGCCATCAATTCTTCGTGGTTTCCCGTTTCCACGATTCTGCCGTGATCCAGTACGATCAACCGGCTTGCTTCCTGCAAGGTTGACAGACGATGGGCAATCGCAATGGTTGTCCGACCGGAAACGAGATTATCGAGTGCTCCCTGGATTTCCTGCTCGGTTTGAGTGTCGACTGACGAAGTAGCTTCATCCAGTATCAGGATGCGCGGGTCGATCAGTAATGCCCGGGCAATGGAAATACGTTGTCTTTCACCACCCGATAATGCCTGCCCGCGTTCTCCCACCAGGGAATCATAACCATAAGGCAGGCGCAGAATGAATTCATGAGCATGGGCAGCACGGGCTGCTGCAATAATTTCTCTACGGGAAGTACCGGGTTTGCCATAGGCGATATTCTCGGCAATGGTGCCGAAGAAAAGGAAGGGTTCCTGCAGTACCAGCCCGATATGTTTCCGATATTCTGTGATGGGGAGGGCACGGATATCGACACCATCGATCAGAATGGAACCATCAGTGACATCATAAAAACGGCAGATCAGGTTGATGAGAGTACTTTTGCCCGAACCGCTGTGCCCGACCAGTCCGATCATTTCGCCAGGTTTGATCGTGAAATTCAAATCCTGGATAACCCGGCGTGTCCCGTAGCGAAAACTGATGTTACGTAACTCGATATAGCCTTTCATCGCCGGCAGATGAACGGGTTTTACCGGTTCAGGAACACTGGAAACATGATCGAGA
>OBJA01000396.1_pt1 | contig 38991 bp, 36 predicted proteins | sample 1519751 | NCBI WGS metagenome assembly OBJA01 (sample SAMEA3881238, study PRJEB22517) | soil metagenome | biome: lake sediment; feature: soda lake sediment; material: sediment, water from around vicinity | place: India | collected 2013-12-23 | depth 3 m
TTATTGCGCCATCTGCCTGCCCAAAAACGCCGCTGCCGATTCGGCCGCCTTTTGTCCGGCATCACCAATTGTGCCGCCGCGCACCGCCAGCGCGATCGCGCCGATGGGCTGGCCGTCCATCACGATGGGTACGATGATCTGCGAGGTGGTCAGTGCCTGGTTCTCGCCGCTCACCAGCGGAATCATGCTGTCCGCGTCATTGTGTTTGATTACCTTGCGCGTGTTCATCGCCTCTTCAAGCGCACTGCTGACGGGCCGCTCGGCATAGTCGCGCTTGTTCTCGCCGCTGGCTGCCAGCACCGTGTCTCTGTCGCAGACGATGGCGGTTGCGCCGAGCGTTGCCGAGAGCGATTCGGCAAAATCCACCGCAAATGCGGCAAGCTCGCCGATGGGCGAGTATTTTTTTAAGATGATGCCGCCTTCTCTGTCGGTGTATATTTCGAGTGGGTCGCCCTCGCGTATGCGCAGAGTGCGCCGTATTTCCTTGGGTATTACGATTCTGCCAAGCTCATCGATTCGTCTGACGATACCTGTTGCCTTCATATGCCGTCCTCCTCAAATTATCGGTGGTTTTGTGGTTATTGTTTGTAAGAACGGTTAAATTATGCGTTGCCGAAAATTGCCACAGATTAAAATGCAAAAAAGACAGACAAGCTGCATTCAAGCTGTATCTGCCCTTTTGCTATATTTAAATTGGCTCAGCCTTTTTTCAGACAGAGGAACCAGTCAAGACAATACATATCATCGGGCGCTTCCATGCGCTGCTGCGCCACGCCGCACGAACCGGCGGGCGGAATGATCACATCGTCGCCCGGCTGCCAGTTGGCCGGTGTTGCCACGCTTTCGGCATCGGCCTTTTGCAGCGCCAGTATGATGCGCTTTATTTCGCTAAAGTTGCGGCCTGTGGACGAGGGATAATAGAGTATGCAGCGTATCACGGCCTTTGGGTCGATGACAAACACGGCGCGCACAGCCTGCGTATCCGATGAGCCGGGCTGTATCATGCCGTATTTTTTAGCTACGTCCATCTTGATATCCTCGATCAGCGGAAACTTGACCTCCACGTTTTTCATGCCGTTGAATTCGATTTTTTCCTTGATGGTGCGCAGCCACGCGATATGTGAGAATAGCCCGTCAACAGAGAGGCCGATCAGCTCGGTGTTGAGTGCCGCGAATTCGTCCGCCATTGTGGCAAACGTCATAAATTCGGTTGTGCAAACGGGCGTAAAATCGGCTGGATGGCTGAACAGTATCACCCATTTGCCCTCATAATCCTCCGGAAAGCGTATATCGCCCTGTGTGGTTTTTGCGGCAAATGCGGGCGCTTTATCGCCAATCAACGGTAATGTGACGCAAGTGTTCTCTTCCATTTGATTTTCTCCTTTCAATTGGTTCGCTTTTTTATGCTTTGATGATAACCAAAGAAGGCAATAACGTTCTGTGACAATGTTACGCAGGAAGAGAAATTCAGAATGGTTATGAATAATTTTATATTATTGAGTATAGGGCAGGGGTACGGGGGCTCCGTGTGGAAGGTGACGGGGATATATGGAAAACTGATCGTTACTGAATCCGTAATATTTTTATAACAGCACTATTGCATTTAGCACAGGCAGATCGGTTCTATTAGCAGATACAATTTTCTATCCTGAAACGCAACATAGCAATACCAAGATAGAACAGCTTAAAAAGGCTGTTCTATCTGTGTGACGATCGAGGATTAAGCATTGCATCCGCAACGATCCAAGCCTTGGTAGACAATAATGATAACCCTTAGTATAACCTATTGTGCAAATAGCTTGACTATTTTTCGTCTGTATTAATATGTTTCAGGCGTTTTTTACGTTTGCTCCTGCTTGCTCTTCAACTCTTCCATCCATTCATCAAGATCATCATCGTCATCAGCAAGTGCGGTTATCTCGGGGATTGGCGCAGCGTTTTCTTTAATATTGGTTTTCGATATCATCCAACCCGCGACGGCAAGAAGCAGGGCAAAAACAACGTACTGAGCGATGCCCGACATGTAGAAATCAATGATGTTATACTCGTTTCCCGCAAATTCAAGCTGTCCTGCATTCACCATTTCTGAGATCAGATTGTTGCAATAAACGAATGACCAAACTGCATAAGCCATCATCAAAGCTGCTAGAACATAAAGAATGATGCAAATTACCGATTTAACTCTTTTCATAAATACCTCCGGTGCTTGCGCACTCATCATTAATATCAGTGAAATCATTATTGTTGATATCATTTCAGCCGGGAAAGCTTACCGTCGCTGATCCCATATATCTCATCAGCAATAGACGTAACGCTCTTCGAATGCGTCACGATGATGACACACTTGCCTTCATCATGGGCAAGGGAAGTAAAGATTTTCAGTATCTGTGCTTCGGTATCCTTGTCGATATTGCCTGTTGGCTCGTCCGCTATCAGGATATCGGGGTTGTGTGAAAGAGCCCTCGCGATACCGACACGCTGCTGTTCACCGCCTGACAGCTTCAGTATTTTTCTATCCGCGGTTTCATGGTCGATACCCACCTTCTCCAAGAGCACATAGGCAAAGCCCTTTTTGTCTTTTTCCGCGCTCTTGCTGATGTGCATCGAAAGCACGATGTTCTCGGCCGCCGTCGCGTTGGTCAAAAGATTGAAGCCTTGAAAAATCACACCGATGCTCCTGGCTCTGTACGCATCACGGTCAAGCTCTTTGATGTTTGTCTCACCATGCAATATTTCGCCGCTTGTGCAAACGTCAAGCCCGGCAATCAGCGAAAGCAGTGTGGACTTTCCCGCTCCGGATTTGCCGATAATGGTATAGATTTTGTAGGCTTCAAACCGTGCATTTATCTTTTTCAGAACTATTTTTCTTGCTCTCTCATATTTGTACGATACGTTATCCAATGTCAAAACACTCATTTGCCTAGTTCCTTTCCATCAGGATTTTGATTGGTTCATATTTGGTGATCCGGCCGATGGCAATCAGCGCGGCGAAGGTGGCCAAAAGCAGTGCGATTCCGATGATTTGCAGAGCAGTGCCAAGCCCCAATGTGATGCTGATTTCGGAAAGCGGCTCTACGCCTGCAGCCACAGAACCCATACTGCTGCTGGCCATCATCATAGCGCCGCCAAAGCCCGGCATCTGGCTTGCCGCTGCCGCAGCCTCAATCTGTCCGGCAAGCAGGGCGTTGGTAACAGGCTGCGCAACCATTGTCCCGACAACCAATCCAATCACCAAACACACACAGGTCACAATCACCATTTCCGCCCATAGCCCGAGCGCCACCTTATGCTTTTTCATACCCATGGCCCGTAGCACACCGATTTCATACTTGCGCTCCCTAATGGCCATTGAAGCAATCAATGCGATAATGACGCCGCCGAAAACAAGCACGATCATCATGAATGTGATCGAGATGCCGCGCAACCCTTCCACGGGGCCTATGACTTTGTTGTAGCTGGCCTCGTCGGTTGTCACGTCGAAAATAGGGTCAAGACCTTTCCCGTAAAGCTCCTCGGCAAAGGCGGGGATCATATCAGGATTCTCTACAAAATAGGTAGCCGATATGGTGATTCCGCTATAGCCCGGCAAGAAGGGAGCCACCACGGTATCGTAGGTTGTCAGTATTTCGTTCCTTCGGTTGGTAAAGGCGTTTTGCCGCCCGCCCTGTATATATTCATCAGTCGCGTCGAAGTAAATCCCAACAACCTCTAATTCATAATGCGTTTGCGTGTTCTGCGTGTCCGCAAAGCTTTTATCTCCCTTCAGGGATATTTCAGAGGAAAAAGAAAGCGTATCGCCAACCGAAATGCTGTTGATCTCCGCAAGGTCACTGCTGATAATACATTCGCTCTCGCTTTCGGGCATACGGCCTTCATCAAGGCCACGCAGTCCTTCAGCAAAGTCATCAAATTTGTTGCCCTGCAGGCTGAAATAGAAGCTGGTCGGCATCAACGCTTCATCGTTCACATAGAGGGTTCCCTGCATGGCCTGACCGCCAAGCTTTGCATCGATAGCCGTCATGTCCGCACTGTTTACCGCCGTGGAAGCCGTATAAACCGCGTCGTATAAATACTCGGAGTTCCCAAACTCCACATACTGCTCAGATGGAATGATAGGAGCCATGATTCTCCTGGGGCCGGTGGTGCCGTCTGCCATCGCCTGCTCACGCATACGGTCAATATTCGGGATAATGGACACCACCGACGCAAACCTTGATTTGTAATCGTCGATGATACTGCCTGTCGTGTTGTTGATCATCAGCGCCACCACTGTGGATACGATGATGATAAATATGATTGCGCCGAGCAATATGTTTCGGCCTTTGTTCCGCAAAACGTTGCGGAAAGCGTTTTGTAATATATACATGGTTTCTCCTTTGCTTATTAATGCCTGTTATCCGCTATGGGAAAGCGTCAGGAAAACACAACGTCGTACGCTAAATCAAGTCCCTTTGCGTAGACTTCCTTGGCAAACGCGTCCAGCAAATCAGGGCTTTTCAGGTAATAGGTCGCCGCCAGCTTCGCACCGGTGTATCCTGCCGGTATCGGTGCGCAAACCGTTTTAAAGCTGGTCAGTATTTCGTTGCGCCTGTTGGTATAGGCGTTTTTATTTGCGCCGCCTGTGTATTCGCTGGTGGAATCATGATAGATGCCCACAATCGTCAGCTCATATCGTATATCCAGACTGATTTTGTCGTTATCCTGAACGAATGTGGAAAGGGACAGCGTATCGCCCACGGACAGCCCGGCCGTACTTGCGAACTCCTCGCTCACCATACATTCATTCAGAGTCTGCGGCATACGCCCCTCAGAGGCGCTCCGCAAACCGTTATCAAATTCCTCAAATTTTCCGCCCTGCAAACTCATCATAAATTCAGGTATGTCCGCGCTGCTTTGAATACCCATTATCGGTCTGTCCAGGTCGCCGCCGCGCTGCTCGTCAACCACATGGATGCCAGTCACGCTGACAACGCCGATAGACGCGGTGCAGACGCTGCCTCCGAGATATTCCGATTCGCCAAAGCTAAGATACTCTTCGGGTGAGATGGGCGGGCCGGCTGTGGTCATCTTACCGGTTGCAGACTTCATCCGCTCCATCATCCGCTCCATGTTGACCTCAAAGTGCACAGCGGTAAATTCATCTTCAAGCGCCTCATCCACCGGGGGCGGCGCTTCCTGTTGCCTGCTCGCATAGTTCTGCGCTGCGGGTGGGGCGCTGCTCTGCGCCAACGGCAGTTGATTGAATCTTGGGCTGAAAAGCAGTATCACGGCAATAGTTGCAACGATAAGCAGAACGATGACGAGAAGTATGGTTATTGCCTTTCCTGATTTTTCGGTTCTCATAGACGGTTACTCTCCTTATTCAAGAGATTTCATATCACCACTATAAAGCTATAACCTTAAACGAACCTTTAATGGATAGAAAATGCGGTGAATATGACCGAATCAACAAATGCGTTCCTGCGTCTCCTTGTCAAAAAAGTGAAGTCCGGAAGGATTCAGCCCGACCCAAATGTTATCTCCCAACCGGCCGTCAAAATCGCCGCATGCCGCCATCGTGAGAGAAGGGAGCCCTGGCTTTGATAAAAACACCATGGTTTCCCGTCCCGTGTTTTCGACGCCGTCTATACGCATTGAAACCGAGGTCGGATCATCAGCAGTTGCGGTCACTATATGCTCAGGGCGAATGCCTATAAAAAGCGGACGGCGAAATACCGCTTCCGGGATTGTGTTCTTGTTCCCCAGTGAGACGAAGCTGTTATCAAACAGCAATCTTGTCTCTGTGTTTTGCTTTATAACCCGGCCTTGCCATACGTTCATGGGCGGAGAGCCGATGAACTGCGCGGTAAACAGGTTTTCTGGTATTGAGTAGATTTCACGCGGCGTGCCAATTTGCATAAGTACGCCATCCTTCATCACGGCGATGCGGGTTCCCATGGTCATGGCCTCGGTCTGGTCGTGCGTCACATAGATGGTGGTTACGCCAAGCTCCCGCTGCAGCGCGACGATCTCGCGGCGCATGTTGACCCGAAGCTTGGCATCTAGGTTCGACAGCGGCTCATCCATCAGAAAAAGCCTCGGCTCGCGCACCATCGCCCGCGCAAGCGCCACCCTTTGCCTTTGGCCGCCCGATAACGCTATCGGCCGCCGCGCCAGCAATTCTTTGATATCCAGCCGGTCAGCCATATCCTGCACCATAGATCCTATTTGATCTCTCTTTTTCCTGCGCATTTTCAGCGGAAAAGCGATGTTATCATAAACCTTCATTGTCGGATAGAGCGCGTAGTTTTGGAACACCATCGCTATATCGCGATCCTTAGGGGGCACCTTGTTGATCACTCGGCCATTCAGCCGAATATATCCGCTGCTAAGCTGTTCAAGCCCGGCTATCATGCGCAGCAGCGTGGTTTTTCCGCAGCCCGACGGGCCGACGAAAACCAGCAGTTCGCCCGTCATGATATCCATGTCCATATCCTTGACGGCGTGAACCCCGCCGGAATACCATTTATTCACTTTTTCTATTTGTACATCGATGTTAGCCATTTCCTACTCCTTAATCCTTTGTTCCGGAAGCGATGATGCCTTGTTCCAAATACTTTTGTCCGAACAGGAAGATCAGCAGCGCCGGTATCAGCATGATGACCGAAGCGACAAGAGAAATTCCTGCGTTATCCGCCGATATGGCGGGAAGATACAATGAGAGCGGCCACAGCGATTTATCCCGCAGGAAGGTCAGCGGCGCTTCAAGCGCGTTCCAGTACTCCAAAAAGCCAAGCACTACCGCTGCGAGGATGCCCGGCGCTCCTAAGGGCAGCCCCAGCCTCCAGAAAATCTGGAAGGGACCTGCGCCATCGAGCGCGGCGGCTTCGGTCACGGCTGAAGGTATGGCCGCAAAGAAACGCACCATGATGAATACCGGGAATGTGGACGCCGCGCCCGGCAGTATGATTGCCCAGATCGAATCCATCAGGCCAAGCCCGTCAAGCACAAGATAGCTTGACACCATCGTCACCTGAAACGGCATCAGCATCAGCACGATGTAGAGAAAGAAGAGTATCTTCTTGCCTCGGAACCGGTATCTGGCAAAGGCCCATGCCGCGGCTGCCCCGATAAGCACCTGCCCTATAATCACAGGGAAAACCTGACGGCAGGAGTTCCAGAACATGACGAAAAACTCAGGACTGTCAAACAGCAGCTCAATGTATGGCCGCAGCGTGGGGTATTGGGGCAATAGCGGCCACAACGCCGACCCTGCCTTATCCTCCAGCACCGGAGCCAGATTTTGAGACGCCTCCGAAGCCCCCATCAACGACCCCGAGATCAGCAGCCACAGGGGTATCCATATAAAAAACGCAACAAAAATAAGTATCACGCCAATCAGCCATTTTCTCATATCGCGCTGTCCTTTCCCCACATTTTCTTAAGCAGCATGATCAGTATAAAGACCACAAGAGCCATCAGTACCGCACCGGCGCACATCTTATCCACGTCAAGATTCAAAAACCAGTTGTTGAACAAATGCTGAAGCATATAAATGCTTTCATCGGGATAGCTGCCCGCGATAAGATAGGCCTCTCTGAAAACCTTAAACGAATTGAGTATCGAGAGCACGGCGACCGTGAAAAACACAGGCAGCAGATTTGGCAGCGTGATTTTAATCAGCCGCTGAAACCCGCCCGCGCCGTCTATCTGTGCCGACTCATAGAGCGCCGGGTTGATGCCGCTGATACCCGAGAGCCACAAAACCATGTTGTAGCCCGCGTTTTTCCAAAGATACGTGAAAATCAGAACGCCAAACGCAAAGCTGCTGCCTATCCAGTCTGTGGACTCGACGCCCACCCATCCCAAAATAGTGTTGAGCATGCCGTTTTGATGAAAGAAGACTCTCCACAGCAGCACCATCGATGCCACCGGTATGGCCATTGGCACTAAAAACGTGGTTTTGAATATGCCGCGCCGCTCTTTAAAAACGCTGAGCATCAGTGCAAACAGCAGTGAAAAAATCATCAGGAGGGGCAAACACACCGCAATAAATTTGGCTGTATTGGCCGCCGCGAGCTTGAACGCCTCGTTCTCCAGCACCGCTTTGTAGTTCTGCAACCCCACAAACTCATTGCTCATGGCCGAAAAGAACGAGCGCCGCACCGCATCAAGAAAGGGCAGCAGCACAATGACCGCAACAAAGATGAGACTGGGCGCGAGGAAGAACCAGGGCACCGCGCCGTCCGTGTCGGGCTTAATCTTTGGTGATGCGTGCTTGCTTTTCGTAAACTTGCTTTTGCTGAGCATCCAAAGCTTTTGTTTCACAGTCTGCCTCCTTTTCGGTTTTGGGTTTTAGCATCTTTTCATGCAGATTCAAAGCGGCATTCACAGCCAGCCACATTAAGGGCAAAAGCCACATGCCTGTGCCAATATGAAGGCCGCCATGGGGGGCGAGAATCAGCGCCGCCAGCAGCATGACACCCATTGAGCACATGCAAATTGCTATCAGCCATTTGCCCGACATGATTTTGACGCGCTTTAACGCAGCCGCCATCAAAGCGACCGAGCCGATAGCGAGAAGCACGGTTATGAGCGCCTTTGGCCAGAAGATCATGTCCCAGCCCGTTGGCGCTGACAGCCGGCTTTGGATGCTGTTTGCCAAGTCGCCGAATATAATCCCCCAGAATTCAAGATCCGACCATTTGGTGGGTATTAGCCGGACGGGTACGTTCCATGGAAAACCCATCAGGAACAGACATACAGTTCCGGCCACTGCCGCAGGCGGCAGATAGCTGCCTGCCAGCAGCGGGTAGAAGCGCAGCCTCCACCCCCGGCGCAGCAGCCTTAACAGCACACTCATCCCGAGCGCCATGGCGGGCAGCCATGCTATGGCGTTTATAAACCATCCTATCAAGGGTAAGTCCAAAAGCTGCGCGCCGGTAAAGCCGGCTCTTAGCAAATATTCTCTGGCTTCATCCCGGCCTCCGCCATCCGGAAAGCCAAGCTGCATATTGGGAAGCCGGTTGGTATCAGCGGCTTCTTTCTGCACATATATTGACAGTTCATCGCCCTCAAACACACCCCTGACCCAGTACTGCTGATCGTTCCAAGTGATGGTCTTTCCAACTACATCAATGCTGCCCCAAAGCTCAAAGGCCAGCTTTTCACTTATCGCGCAGCCTGCATTATCGCCGCGCGCCGGGAATCCACCTGCGAGCAGGCCTGACGGACTAATATCTTCGCATTGGCCAAACAGCTCCACAACGATCGCACGCGCACTGCGGTCCGCACCGCCTGACACGATTTGCTTAGGCGTTTGCCCCCAAAGCGTGACCTCCGGCATGTTTTGAACACCGTCCTGCCGGGCGTATTCCTCATGTCTTGACAGCTGTGACGGGCTGACGCCGCCGCCTTGAGGCCATGCGGCTGATACAAAACCGGCCATATCGTTTGTCCGCTGGGCCATGAACATGCCTATACACCACACAGCAACAGCGGCGAGGAACAGTATCACTCCCCATTTATCTATCCGTTTCAAGGCGCACCCTATCTCCTTCCGCAATGGGTTTGTTCGAGCTGACCACGACCAGATCATCCTTTAAGAGCGTGCTGTCTATTGACATCAGCTCGCTGTCGCGTGCAAGCACTGTCACCGGCACCCGCGTGACTGTGTATTCCAGACCCATGACCGTCTTTTTCTCCCGCATGACCAGCACATAGTCTCCGCTCGAATCACTGCGAAGCGCGCTTATTGGCAGACACGTGCTCTGCATTTCACTGCGCTGCGTCCACGTCATCTCACCCGCAGTACCCGGAGCATATGTCCCTTCAGGAAGCGAGGCGGTAACGGTCACCTCTCCTTTGTCATCCGCCGCCCCGATGGATGTGATAACGGCCTCCACCTCATTGGATTTGCCTTCAAATGAATAGGCAAGTTGCCCCTTGGCTCCGGGATAAAGCTTTTCGGCCTCGTTTTGATCCAGCTTGGCTGTAAAGGAAAAGCCAAGATCGCTGCGGGATATTGTGGCCGCCGGTACGCCGTCCTGTGTTTTACCTGATTCGGTAATCGATAGCACGCTGCCGTCAATGGGCGAAACCAGCATACCTCCCGCCGCCGCGATTTTCTCATATTCGGCAATAGAGGCTTCCAATGCGCGCTTATCCGAAACATAGGCGAGCCTGTCGGCCTCGGCCTGCAAACCGCCTTTTTCTTCGTTCTGGCGCGCTTGTTCCAGGTTTTTCTTAGCCGTTTCTATAGCCCGTTTTGCGGTTACGATTTGATCGTCACGGCTTTGCCTGCTGTCCTCGAGAGCACGTTTCGCGGGTTTTACGGCTTTTTGTGCGGCGTCCATGTTTTTTTGCGCAGCCTGTACCGCCGGATCGTTTGTATCGTACTCTGCTTCCTCCAAAGCCTGCTGATAAGCCGTTTTCGCATCATTCAAGCTGGCTTCGGCTTCCTGCAAGTCTTCCTCAGCGCGCTGCACCGCCCGATTCAGCTTGCTTTCCAGCCGCTTTAGGTCTTCCTCAGCTTGCTCCAGAGCGCGTTTGGCGTCATTGACGCTGCCGCCCGAAGCGCCGCTCGCGGCCGCCTCATAGCGAAGCTCCAGCAGCTTGAGCTTATCCTTAAGATCACTGAGCTGCCCACCAATTTCGTCTTCGTCCAGCTCCAGCAGAACATCCCCAGCTTTGACCTGCTGTCCGACGGACACCTTGGCCGAAATGATGGGAATCCCGCCGGGTAAGTCAAGCGGCATGTCTCCCAAAGATTCAATTAAGCCGTTAAGCGTTATACGCTCGGTCAGAATGCCGCTTTTGATGGTATCGGCCTTGACTTTTGCCACCGTGATGCTATCGGCTATCCATGATACCAGCGTGAACGCGAGCATCAGCGCGAAGAATCCTGCCAAAGCCAAAAGCGCTGTTCGCTGAAGCTTGTTTTTGCGCCGGGGCCGGGGGTTTTCCCCGGCCTCCAGCATCTTTATTTCTGATTCGGCTTTCCTGCCGAGTCTGCTCAATAGCAGCCCGATTGTTTTTAGCCGCATACTTTGGTCTCCCTTCCGGTTATTCAGCCAGATACAGCCGCGTGCTCTCCACGATTTTTGCAGCAGCCTGCTCTGGCGTTACAGCACCTGAAAGCAGGTTCTTTATCTGAGCCTGAACGGCTTCCTTCACAACCTGATCTGCAAATACGGGCTTGTTGAGCTTGCCGCTGATCTCCACAAAGCCCATATCGCTTAAGCTTTCATCGGCTTCCAGTGTTTCTTTGGTCATTTTTTCTAGCGATCTGCCATTCACCGGGAAGCCGTCATAAAGGTACATATCCTGCACGGCCTGTGAGAGCAGCATCTCTACAAAGGCCTCCGAGAGCTCCTGCTGACCTCCGGCTGCTACAATACCAACGCCGCCACGCGGATAATACTTGTACTCTTCGAACAGGGAATTGAGCCCCATATCCGGCTTGCTGCCAAGCCCTCTTGAGATATCACGCAGCCCCATGACGCCGATCAGCGTCTGGATGTGTACCTGCGCTTTGCCGTCGCGCACATCCCATGAGCCAAGGTCGATGCTCTCAATGCCAACGTCGGGGCTGCCCATAAATATCTGTTTGCCGCCTTCCGTTTGCGGGGTATGCTCCTTGAGCGTTTTATCAAGGCGCAGCATGTCTTTTAGGAAAGCCGCCAGACCCGCCTCATCAATCGATCCGTCCTCACGCGTCCAGTTATCCACACAAGCTTCGTAATATTCCATGAGAATGCCCTCGCCTTTCCAGAGGCTGTCGGGCGCGCGCAGCAGAGGAATATCATCGCTTTGGCCTGCCTCCACGCTGCCGGCAAGGTCGGCGAGTGACCGTATGCTATCGAGCTTATCTTGCTTACCCATCATGATCGGAAGCACAAACCGAGAGGGAAGGCCGTATATTTTTCCGTTCTTCTCGTAAGCATCCGTCAGGTTTTCAAGCAGCCCCAGCTCATTGGTCAGCCGCGAGGTCAGGTCGGTTAAGTCCTTGAGCACGCCCTTGTCTATGTAGGAGCTTATAGGCAGGCCGTCAAGAACGATGATGTCAGGTCCTTTTCCTGCCAAAAGCTCTGTATTGAGCGCCCGAATCACGTCTTCGGCGGTGGCGCTTGAATCTTCATCCATCGCCACTCTTAAGTCAACACGCACATTGGGGTTGTTACGCTGAAACTCTCCGATGGCCTGCCGAATGGTGTTATTGTCATACAGGCTGAATACCTCAAGCACCGTATCGGGCTCAGCCGACACATCTGCGCTGTAGGCGTAACGCAAAAGCTGATAATCTTTCACGCCGAGGAAGGCATAAAAATCATCATTGCTGCCGATAACCAGCTGCGACAGGGGAAGATTGGGCATCATCAAAGAAGTCAGCCCGCCGTCGACGATCATCTCCCAGCCATCTGTTTCCTTACGGGATATTCCCGAAGCATCGGCCACAAAAAGGCCTCTTTCATCCATGCCGATAAAGGTCGTCTCACCGAGGCCGTCATACGAAAAGGCTTCCGTTTTGTTTCCGGTAGCGAGATTATAAAGGCTTATCTGTCTGCTCTCCATATCGACTATGGCAAGCTGTCCATCATATACATCTACGGAGCCATGCTTCCCAAGACCCGGATATTCACGGATCAATGTTCCGTCGGTGCTGTAATGTGCCGCGCCCTTTTCTCCGGACAGTATCAGGAAGCCGTCTTCCAGCGCAATAACGCCTGAGGGACGGTTCCCCATGGCTCCTCCCTGTGCCCCTGTGCCCATTCCGCCTTGAGCACCGCCACCCATCATTCCGCCCTGGGTTGCGCCGCCTTGACCGCCTGCGCCGCCGCTGCTGCCCTCGCTGCCCGGGCGAATCTTGACTCCGCCGCCGCTTTCCGTGTTCCATCCGGGAACATCGATCGGATCAAAGGTTTCGCCGTCTGCCGAGCGTACCAGCTTGGTTTGGAATTCTTCGTCGATATACAGGGCATAGACTGTGCCCGCCCTGTTCTCGGAAACGCTCATGACCATTGCGCCGCTTGCAATAAGATCATTCAGCCATCCGATTTCCACGCTTTCCAGCGCGCCGTTACCTGAAACCACGCTGCGCGTCACGACGCTATTGCCGCCGCTTGTTTTCTCGCTGAAAAACACGATGTCGCCGTTCGCGCCTAAGAAAGCGTCAAACAGCCTTGTCGCGCCTTCAAGCTGTAACAATGCTTCCTCAACATAGCGGCCAATCGCGGCGTCGCCTTGTTTGTTCTCTGTGCTGCCATTGTCGCCGTTGTCATTGTTATTGGCGCATCCCGCCAGAACACCAGTTGCCAGCATGCAAAATGCCAGCACAAAGCGGACAAAGCGCCAGGTTAATAGTGAATTGCTTTTCATTGTTTTTGTTCCTCCCTTTCAAAGGCAAACTTTTCACAAAGGAGTATAAGGGCACAACCTTAAACGAACCTTTAATTGGATAGGGGAAATAAAAAACTCCGGCGCTATGCAACCGGAGCGATAAGAAGCTCTTCTTATAAGGCTCTGTTAAACGTTAGATTAAAATTTAGGGTTGATATTTGATAAATCGGTACATTTTCTCTATAATAGAAGCGGATTATTTTGCGCAGTTGGATACAAGTAACGGAAAAAAGAGATTATTTCATTAGCAAGTTGTAGATGTTCGTTGCGTCACGCTCTTCTATTGGAGACACAAGTTATTCAACATTAGTGGTTGTTGGACAATACAATAAGCAAACTCATAAACAAGCTATCGTTTTTAATACCTTAATTCCTAATTCAAGGCTTGTTCACATAGAGAATGCTGGACATATGTTAAATATGGATAACCATTATCAATTCAATAATGAAATTCAAAAGTTTATAGCTTAAAACAATTTATATACCTTTACTAATGGGTGGGTTAAGTTGAACAAGCACCAAATGAATAAACCATTGGGATTTTTGAGGATCCTACTCATCAAATAATAGCAGCCTTAAACGCTAATAGAGCCTTTTATAACCTTAATTCAAAAGTAAACGTCGTTTTGCCAAAAGCGCTTTGCGCATATATCCTGCCGCCCGAGCGCTCTATGATGGTTTTGGCAATTGAGAGGCCAAGGCCATAACCGCCTGTCTCTTTTGACCTTGAGGGGTCGCTGCGGTAAAAGCGGTCGAATATCCTTGGCAGTTTATCCGCGGGGATCTCTTCGCCGCTGTTTTGCACTGAAAATACCGCATGGTGTTTATGCCTTTTTAAAGCGACATCGATTGTGCCGTCCTCATTGGTATATTTGACGGCGTTATCAAGCAATATCAAAACAACACGCCCCATTCTCTCGCCGTCACCTTTGATGATCATGCCCTGCTCTATCGTATGCGTCAATTTGATTCCTTTTTCAAATATCACCGCTTCCATTGACGCGATCACATCCAAAACGGTATGGCTTAAATCGAAAGGCGCTTGCTCTTCATAAGCGTCCTCAACCTTTGCAAGGTACAGCATATCGCCTATCATTTTCGCCATGCGTGTTGTTTCCGACTTGATGTAGCCAATCCACTTCTTCTGGCTGTTGACCGTTTCTTCGCCGTTTAAGAGCAGCGCTTCGGTGTTTGCGCTAATAATGGCAAGCGGCGTTTTGAGCTCATGGGAAGCGTCAGCGACGAACTGTTTTTGCTTGCTCCAGCTTTCCTCAATCGGTCGGATTGAACGATTGGCAAAGTATAAGCACACGCCGAAAAGAACGATCAGCATGCCAACTCCGACAAGTATAAAAGTGAAAAGCAGCTGCGCCAGAGTCCTGCTTGAATCGGTTATATCCAAGAACGCGATTTTATAGAGCCCGCCCTCGGCAGCAGATAGTTGCTCACCATCTTTATGTAAATACATTCTGTAGGGTGCGATGCGGTATTGCCATTCCCTGTCTTCAAGAAAAATGGTGCCGTCTGTTTTTCCCGTATTCCATATGCTGCTTACTATTGAGTGGTAGACCTCGTCCGGCATCTCGATATAGGACAGTATATCTCTCACTTTGCCGTTATTATCCACCAAAACAGAAAAAGACAGCGAATAATCCACCGGTATCCTGACAATTGCAACTTTCATATCGTCCAGATTTGGCGGTGAATCTGTATCTGCTGAGACCGCACGGGATACCAGCGGGATAGATTCCAGCTTACCATGGTTTTCTTTTTGTATATTCGCATCTATGACGGAATAAATGACAACAAAGGCTGTGATGATGACAACAGAGATCATTGTCATGTTCAGAAATAGCAGCCGGTTGCGAAGCTTCTTAAACATCTTCCTGTCCTTTCTCTTCTATCGCAAGCACATATCCCGCTCCACGGATCGTTTTGACCTTGACGACCGAATTAAGCTGTGTCAGCTTTTTGCGCAGGAATGATATATAGACCTGAACATGGCTGTCTTCCGTTTCTGAGTCAAAGCCCCAAATCTTCTCAATAATGGCCGATGCCGATAGAATCATTCCGTTTTGCTTAAGCAACATCTCAAGCAGCTGCCCTTCCTTCAATGTCAGGTGAAATGTTTTGTCACATCTGAGCAGATCGAGCGTGTTTGGATTATACTCTATATCGCCAAAACGCAAAATCCCCTCATGGCTAACCTTATCCTTACGCCGCCCAAGCGCGCGCAGACGCGCCATGAGCTCCTCAGCCTGAAACGGCTTGGCGAGATAATCATCCGCGCCGCTGTCAAGCCCTTTGACCTTATCCTCGGTCTCTCCCTTTGCGGTAAGAAGGATGACTGGCGTTTCAATACCGCTTTGGCGCAATTCTTTCAATACAGAGATGCCGTCCATCTTCGGCAGCATGATATCAAGTATAATAACGTCATATATGCCGGACAAACAGCAATCAAGCCCATATTCACCGTCATGAGCCAGATCAACGCTGTAGTTATTCTTTTTGAGGACTTGTTCCATGGCTTCGGCCATTGGCCTTTCATCCTCGACCATCAAAACCCTCAACGCTGCACCTCCGCTTGCTTACATTATACCTTAATGCAAGACTGGTTCCAAACGTACAAAAATATCATCTGCTTTTTAACTTTCAAACGGCACCCATCAATAAATAGTTTTGTCTGTATTCTAAACACCCAACCTTTAATGAACCTTAAACAAGGATTTCGGCTGTTTTAAAGTTTTTAGGCATGGTGTTCACCAGCGAAACCTCCATTGCGGATAGCTCGATGTTGGCGGGCATAATGTCAACACCTTCAGCGTGATGCAGAATGCCTTCTCTGGGTTCGATGGGCTCATCCATGATGATTTTGGTCATAAGGGTTGCGAGGGTACCCGCGGTTTATCCGGTTCGTTCCAAGGCTGTCCGTGAGGTTGCCTTGCGCGTCGGCGTCCACTAGCAGCACCTTTTCACCTTGCCGTGCTAACCCTATGCCGAGGTTAACTGCAGTGGTTGTTTTGCCCACACCACCTTTTTGGTTGGCGAGGGTGATGATTTTGGTCATTTGAGAATCCTCCCTTGAATATTTTACTTGTTTTAAAAATCTACTTATAAATAGAAATCAATAAATACATGGTGAACTGTGTTTGCCTCATAAATACCAGCCAATAAAGGTAATTTTTAATTAATTGATAGAATTACGAAGTATAAAACATCTAAATATTGTATATAAATATAGAATTACAAATAGGAGATTTCGAGGATGCTTGACAAATATAGTAGTGATGAATTTTATTGTGCTCACTTTATCATAAAACGTTATGTAGCTTTTTTAATATCTGAAATAAACATAAGAAAAGAACAACTCAGGGAAAAGTACAATCAATGTAATATCCATGATTTATCTGATAATGATATGTACAGTTATAAAGAATTGTATAGTAATATGATTAAATCTTCAGATGAGCTATGTAAGGTATTTTTATTAATAATTGATCAGCTAGAGCATTTCTATTTAACAAATATTGATTTTGAATGTGGTTTTTCCCGCTCATACAAAAAAGATAATTTTATTTATCAATCACAAGAGATTCAATCAATACTTTCAAGACTTAAAGAAATACTCTAGCCGTTTCATCTCCAAGTAAGACGAGCCCGGAAAGACTTGGTTCAATAGTATTGTTGTACACTTCAGCTAGCAGATCTACTGGGAGCGTTTTTGTTTGGGGCGTTATTGAAAGAAAATGAGTCATTGTTACTAATGCAGATCCCATTTCTTTATTTAGATATAACATTAATACTTTTATTGATGGTTTCGAGTCTAACGAGAATAACATCATTTGTTTAAATATTTGACTGTATGTCTTATAAATAATACCAACGATATCCGCGCTATAATGTCTACCATTGGAATTGTTATAATAAATTGGTGACCTGAAACCCAAATATGATATACATGCATATCCGTCAGCTCTGTTGACACATGCAGGTCCAAGTATTTCGGCACTATCGCAACAGATAGCTATTATAATTTTTTTTGATAGGCAATCGGAAGAAGTAACGTTTATTAATGGATAATCGTTAGCACATTGAGGATTTCTACTTTTATACTTAAGTATAGTATCATCCAAACCATGTGTTAAAAAAAACACCGTCGTTGCTGATTGAAATTCAGTACATAGGGCCTGATTTGCATCTTCAGCTGTATTAATACGTTTCACACAAACATTTGACTCTGATAGTAAAGATATAATCTCCTCACATCGCATAAAGGAAAACATTTTCTTGCAGTCGTTATCCTTATTATTCCAATACACATACGAATTCATATATCCTTGTCCCCTTCACCGAAAGACATTAAAAATAATAGAATACTGTTTATTATTTTTGATCTGAATTCTTCACCAAGCTTTGTGCCAAGTCGCATCTCATTTACTAATTCATTTATACTAAGCATATTTCCACCAACATTAAAACTTGCAATTCCCGAGTAATCAGCAGCGATACTTTCTAAGCAAATCATTACTGCATCAAGTTCTTTTATTGCATCAGAGATAGCGCTTTTTAAAGTCATTAAACTTCGCTCCACAACGCGAAAGACATTTAAATTATTTATCATAGATATTAATTCGGAATATGTTAAATCCAGATCAATTTCACCTTCTTTTATTCTAGCCGAATAAAAAATCACCTTTGTTCTTCTGTTTGCCTCTCTATAGGCTCTAATCAGGTCAAAACCAAGCTTGGACACGTCTTTGTCATTGACGATAAAGTCCGCTCCAGGTAAGGCACAATCAAACATAACAATGTCGCTAGGTACAACCTGTAACCTATCTAACTCTTTTTTTCGTGAATATATTGAATATTCAACGCAAAACCCAGATTCATCTTTAAGGATATCAGCCAATCCATCCATAATGGGTTTTAATGTTTCTGGCTCATCATCAATAATAGAGATTCTATAAATTCTCTCTGGCATAATTATCCTCCCAATATTGGTATCTTTAGCGAGAAGGTTGCACCACCTAATACTCCGGATTCTGAAAGCAACGAAATATCTCCTTGTTGTTCTTGCATAAAATGTAAAGATGTTGCCAGCCCGATCCCAGTTCCCCCGGTTCTTGAAAAACTAGTATTAAAGATAAATGGGGCATGTTCTTCTAAAATACCTTCTCCATTATCTTCGAAGATCACTTCGACGTATCGATCCCTCTTGAATGTCTGAATTAGAATTTTTTTATTATTCTTATTATGGAGTGCTTTTATTGAATTGTCTATCAAATTATCGAGAACAATTTTAAAACCGTCAACATTGCATTTAACACGTTGAAACCTATCGTTCCATGCTTTAGCTATCACCAAATCAGGATATACAAGTCTTTTCTCCTCGATATAACTATCAAGAAACTCAGACATAATAATTACTGTTTGTTTATTTCGTGTTGGAGATGTTCTTTTTAATGCAGCCATAACCATCGTTTTAATATCATTAATCATTTTGGTTGATCCAGAAGTGTTAAATGCTAAATTATATTTTTTTGCGTTATGTTCTAACAGAAGGACTATAGCTTCTAGACCTGCGAGTTTATTTTTAATTGCATGGAGTATGTCGTAAAGCATGCTCTCAGCACCCACAATTTTTTCCATAACCCGAAGTCTTGATGAAAGTTGTGTATTTGCCTTTTCAACCTGATCTACACTTTTCTCAATTGATTTGAATGTAGTTAGTGTTTGATTATTAATTTGTTGAATTTGGTCTTCTGATAAACCCACTTCTTTAAAGACTTTTGGAAGCTCACTTTTCCATGAGTCAATATTGGACTTAATATCTATTACGGTTGAATGGATTATTTTACCTTGTTTTTCGGATTCTGTTTTTATTCGATCAAAAATATACTCTTGTAGAACCGAGATACTTTCCCAAATAAAACTCCGGAATTGAGAAAACTCAGGGGTATCTTCGTTGAGGCCTTGTCGATTAGTAGCATCTCTTAATTTTGGATTACTCTTTTTCGTTATCTGAACATACCCAATTATATCTCGTGTCCCTAAAGTTCTAAAAACTGCTTGTGCATGTTTATTATCAATACCTAGCCAGTCGTTTTCTGCTTCACCATATGGCAAAATTCTAAAGCTATCTCTGAATAATTTTATATTTCCATATTCATGCACAGAGATTCCTGACCTACGTGCAAAATTGATTTTTGCCGCCTTGTCCATATACAATATCTTTAAAGAAACAGGACCATAAATTGGTGGATTCGAATTTATCTGTTTCGTTATTGTTTCAAAAGAGTCAGTAATAGTATAGGTTATTTTACCTTCTGGATCTATACCTGCATCAACTGTAGTGTTTGCATAATCAAAAGAGTCATTAACAATTCTCTCAGTATATTCACCAAAATGAATATAAATAGAAAAGTTATCTTTTTCTTGCGTGAAGGGTGAAATCATTTTTTTTAGTTGACGTTTTAGTTTTATTATATCATCTCCGGTCCAAATATCCCTCAAAGATTCAATTTTTAATGTTACACCTGTTTCTTGACTTGCATCTTCAGAAATTTCTACTTTGCAATCAAAATCAATGTCTTGAACCTTTTTATCATTTTGATTAAACTTGTCCCAGTCAATATCTAAGACGGATTTCTCCCTACCTTCATCTCCGATTGATGTTAACGTAAGCTTTGCTCCAAGCTTATCAGAGCCAAAACGCCCAATTCCTTTTTCTCCATTAATAAATCTTGTTATTGGAAGTAAATTTTCACGAATTTTTCGTGTTTCTACGGTTTGACCTTCTTTACTACTTGTTCCGATATTCATCCAATATTTTTTTATCTCTTCATAAGTCATCCCAATACCTTTGTCTGAGATTACAACTTTAGATTCTCTTGATGAAATCACCACATTACGCATTTCTCGTAACGTTTTATCGTCGCCTTTTGTCTTAAACCCATCAAAATATATATCAACAATTGGAGAAAATGCGTCATATGAATTTTTAATTAGTTCGAAAATTGCAATGGTATTATTGGTAATAAGCTCCCGTCCAATTAAGCGCCCCAATTTCGCGGCCGTCTCAAAATGTAGTTTTTCATTCCTTATCATTACACTCACTCCCTTTGTTCTTAAGAGCTTTCATTATTTCGTTAGCAACCGCTTTTGCCAGTAACGGAGGAACCGCATTTCCGACTTGAGTATATTGGGGTAGATCTAATTTCCTTAGTTCTCCTCCTGTTGTTCTTTTCCCTAAAAATATAAAACTATCATCGAATGATTGAAGTCTGGCAAGTTCTCTTACAGATAGAATTCTATTTTTCTCATAATGTATTAAGTCATCAGGCAAAGTTAATACGGTAGGAGAAGCTTTCGATCGATCAAGCTTTTTGCAGTTCATTTTATTTGTATCTAAATAACTATATTCAGGTAGATTTTTTATTTGATGCTTTAAGTTGCATATGGTCTCTCCTTCATTAATCATGCTAAAACGTTTAATAGTTTTGTTATTATGTCTGGAAGCCTCATGATTATGTAGTTGTGCTAATCGAAGAGTACCTCCATTAGCACAAGGTGTACGTCCTTCACGTGAATTTCGCTGATAAGCTGATTGTACTTCTTTATTATAAAATGTAATTCTTTCTCCGGAAACCAGTGATGCTAAATCTCCAATTGCTTCAGAAACCGTGATTTCTGGGCTTTCTAGAGAAACTGGAAATGCTGGCCTTTTTACAGCGCTACAGAGATTTCCATTAAAATCCCTTTTCGCTCTATGTCCAATAAAAAAGACACGTTTTCTATGCTGGGGTACTCCAAACATCGCTGCATCAAGAACCTTATATTCGATTATGTAGTTGAATTTACTACATTCAGATATTAACAATTCCGTAACTAAACAGTTTTCATATACTTGCTTGTCAATGCCAACGTAGTTGGGAATACGCGATGATAAAATCCCTTCGACGTTCTCCATTACAAAATAATCAGGCTTGACTAGAGAAAGCAACTCAATATAACTATGAACAAGCTTATTTCTTGGGTCGTTAGCATCTCGTTTTCCGGCAATACTAAATCCCTGACACGGAGGTCCGCCACAGACAACATCAACTGTTACATTGCCAATTATTTTTAATATTTTTCCATCTTTTATAAGATTATTAATATCTTCGCGAATAAATTTAACTGGATATCCTAGCTGAGTATGTCTATTAACGTATGTTTCTTCAGACTGATAATGAATATCAGAGGCAACTGGTATAGAAAAGCCAGCCTGAATAAAGCCCTCTGCCATGCCTCCTGCTCCACAAAACATATCCAGCACGTTTGGCATATTACCCCCTATTGGAAAGAACAAATATAACACTAAACAGTCAACTTAAAAAATTCGACATGTGAAATAAGAAATCCTTGAATTAATAAAAATAAAAAGTATACCTTTAAATTGATTTAAAATAGATAACGCTCTTAATTAATGATCGAAACATGGATGACCCAACCATTATCAGCACTCTTTTTTCGTCCGAAAGTCATACATAATATCCTGAAAGTCTTCTAAAAACTCATACAGATAGACTTCCTTCAGTTCTTTCACCTGGCAATCGAAGATCATCTGTAAGTCGTCGGGAATGAGCAGCCCGCAACAGCTATACAGAATTTTCAGTATGCCGATCAGAATATCATACTGCCCCTTCTCATTGACCTTGTTTAAGAAAGTCTGCATTTCTTCCATTGGCGTTAAATCCTTCTGATATAGATCCCACACCTCGCTCAAGAGCGGCCAAGTATGCGCACCGGAAATAAGGTTAACTTTAAAAGCGTTGACTGTTCCAGCCTCGTCAATCAGATTCTTTTCAATCAAAGCACGGTGTAATTCGTTCCCATTCAGTTGTTTCATGAATTCGCTTCCTCCTAGATTCTTCATATTTATTGGATGTATAATTGATGAATATATATGTATTCCATTGCTCGCGGCCACCTAATCCGAGTTATTTTTGTGCCATAAAGTCTATAGAATGATAAGGCGTTATATAAAAAGTGTAGTAAAATGTAGTATAAAGTGTTCTGAAGGTGGTTTTTTATCTCGTCTTCAGACGCTAGAAAACAGCCTCGAAGGGTAGGCTGTTTTTACTTTTGTGTAGTATAAAACTCGAAGTATTTTTGGGCATAAAAAAACCCCGAAAGTGGCTTTAAATCGGGGTTTTCTGGCGCACCCGAACGGATTCGAACCGGTGGCCTCACGCTTAGGAGGCGTGCGCTCTATCCTACTGAGCTACGGGTGCTCGTTGTGTCTTTTTGCCTCAAATCGCATCGGGTTAGGGGGCGGGCCCTCTATCCTAGTGAGGTACGGAGACTCAATATTCTATTATTGCCCCAAACCTCATTCGGCTCGGGGTGTTGGCTCTATTCACCCTTGTCACGGGCGTTATTGCAGCTGTTTATGCCTGCAAACTGCCAGCATGCCCTGCTATTCTACAAACTTACGGCCCAAATGTCAACGTCAGTTGCGCATGCCCTGCAAAGGTGCCGGTATACGCCCGCCGCGTGCGATCAGCCTCTCGCAGCCGTTTGGCCCTGCATCCATCACCACCACACGCCCAAGCAGCCCGCCGTATTCCACACACTGTCCAACCGCCGCATCCGGTACAGGGATGATGCGCACGCCTGTGGTTTTGCCGTTAATCACGCCGATTGCCGCTTCATCCGCAATAATTGCCGAAATCACTGACTCGGGCGTGTCGCCCGGCACAGCCACCATATCAAGCCCCACCGAACAAACAGCCGTCATAGCCTCCAGCTTATCAAGAGACAGCGCACCCTTTTGCACCGCCTCAATCATGCCCTCATCTTCACTGACGGGAATAAACGCACCAGAAAGCCCGCCCACATGCGAGGAAGCCATCACGCCGCCCTTTTTAACAGCATCATTGAGCAGCGCCAGTGCCGCCGTCGTGCCGTGCACCCCGCACACATCCACGCCCATCTCTTCAAGTATGCGCGCCACACTGTCGCCGACAGCCGGCGTTGGTGCCAACGATAGATCCACAATGCCAAATGGGACATCAAGCCTTAAAGACGCTTCCTTGGCGACAAGCTGACCCACGCGCGTGATGTGAAACGCTGTCTTTTTGATGGTTTCCGCGATCACATCAAAGCTTTCACCTTTCACCTTCTCCAGTGCCGCTTTGACAACGCCCGGCCCGCTGACACCAACGTTGATGGCACACTCGGGTTCACCCGCGCCGCAGAACGCACCCGCCATAAACGGGTTGTCCTCTATCGCGTTGGCGAATACCACCAGCTTTGCGCAGCCGATACCGCCGTCTTTACTCGTCAGCTTTGCAGTCTCTTTGATGATGCGCCCCATTTTAGCGACTGCATCCATGTTAATACCTGTGCGCGTACTGGCCACATTAACGAATGCGCAAACACGCACCGTAGAAGAAAGTGCCGATGCCAAAGAAGATAACAGAACCGTATCACTTTTTGTTTCACCCTTATGAACCAGCGCGCCAAAACCGCCAATAAAGTTAACACCCGTATCCTTTGCCGCTTGATCAAGCGCTTTTGCGAATACCGTGTAGTCTAAAAGAGCGCTGCACGCCGCAATTTCGGATATCGGCGAAACGGAAATGCGTTTGTTTACGATCGGAACACCGAATTCTCGCGCGATATCGTCTCCCACGCGCACAAGGTCCTTGGCTTTCGTGTAAATCTTCTTTTTGATATTGTCGCAGCACACTTGTGCGTCTGAACTGATGCAGTCGCGCAGCGATATGCCCATCGTGATGGTGCGCACATCAAGATTTTGTGTATCGATCATCTTGATGGTGTCGAGCACCTCATGCTTTGATATCATACAGTCCTCCGATTTTATCAGCTTATACCTAGTTCTTTACGCTATTATAAACCACCGTCATATGTTGTGCAAACACCAGGAGAAAGCCAAAATGTTGCATAAATATGACTAATAAGAATATTTGGTTAATTAGCTGTTAAATGATTCATTTTGCTGTTTACATACGCCAAAAATGAACGATTATATAAGCAAGACATTTAGTTTGCTGATAAGGCGAAAGAAAGGGGATGCGCGATGAAGAAGCTGATTGCGGCAGGTTTCATACTGTTGATGATGGGCCTATACATAATCGTGGGCACAGGCGTATGATTGCAGCTACGCATCCTTTGGTTGCACCGCGGCATCCTCAGCCCAAATATGTATAAACGATAAAAGCCGCAGTGTTTGCGGCTTTTTCATTTCTTCAGCAACCAAAAAAGCGGCTAGTGTACCGCTTTTTATAATGCCTATTTATTCTCTCTGTGTCTGACCCGGGGTATCAGCATGATACACCATAGTCCGGCAAGACCGACCAATGCGTATATGATTCTGGATATGACAGCAGACTGCCCGCCAAAGATTGCAGCGACAAGGTCGAACTGGAAAAATCCGATCAGTCCCCAGTTGATTGCGCCGATAATCACCAATATCATTGCAACGATATTCAAGTCAATCAACTCCTTTCGTGCTTATTATCCGCAAAACACAAAGGAGTTATGATACATCAGCCTTTTTTTCTGTCACCAATTATTTCAATTTCAAGTGTATCAAATGATACCGCATCGACAAAATCATCCGCAAAAAACACTGTACGCGAAAACGCTTTGATTTCCGATAAATGCTTGGCACAGATGATGGGCTTGGATAGATCAAAAGCTGTACAGACCGCATCGGCTGCCGCCTCAAAGCTTATTGCTTCGAGCGTCACATCTTGCTTGATGATATCTTCTGTTTTGATTTTGCCCCATACCCTCAATCGCGTCACCTGCAAAGCTTAATGATGGCATTGGCAATGATTTGCGCGTTTTTCATCAGCGAATCGATTTCTATATACTCGTCCGGCCCGTGCTCGACGCTGGGTTGCCCGGGAAAAACCGGTCCGAACGTCACGGCATTCTCAAAGGCGCGCGCATAGGTCGCACCGCCCACCGCAATGCAATAAGCCTTTTCTCCGCTAATTTCCGTATAAGCCTGCTTGAGTGCCACAACCAGCGGATTGTCCTCAGAAACAAAATGAGGATCAAGCGCATGCACATACGCGATGTGAAAGCTCTCAAAATGCTTCTCTATCATCTGTTCAATCTGCCCGCGCTTATATGATACAGGATAGCGAATGTCGATACCGGCCTTTAGCTTATCGCCGCTTATATGCAGAGTGCCAAGATTAAACGTCAGCCTTCCGGAGTCTGCATCTTCAATATCAAGCTCCACCGACTCGCCATGGTAGCCGGTGCCTATCTTTTGCGCCAGCGTGTCTAGCGCCTTTGCTAAGCTTCCTTGAACAGAAAGTGTTGTGAGGTATTGCAGCAGCGCTGCGGCCGCATTAATGCCCATTTGCGGGCGTGAGCCATGCGCGCTTTTCCCGACAGCGGTTATGCGCACCAGCCCGTCATTTTGTTCTTCGTAATCAAGCTTCGCGCCAACAGGACACGCATAGCTGATAAGGCTTTGTTTGATTTGCTCCAGAGGCATTGCCAGCACACAAAAGGCCGTATTGGGCACCACATTCACACGCGTTCCCGATTCAACTCTTTTGATGATCGCATCATCGCTTACATCCAAAGAAAGCTCAATATGAAGCAGCCCTTTTTCGGCATTGATAACCGGATATTCGCCATCGGGTGAAAACGCGATATCGGGCAAAGCCTCATGCTTTTTGTAAAAATCCATATCGTCCCAGCCAGATTCTTCATCCGCGCCAAATATCAGCCGCACCTTTTTGTTAAGCTGCACACAGTTGTCACTGAGCGCTTTGAGTGCATACAGCGATGCAATGACGGGGCCCTTGTTATCAATGGCACCGCGGCCGTAAATACGCCCGTCCTTCTCCGTGCCCGAGAACGCACCCATCGTCCAGCCATCTCCCGCAGGCACCACATCGATATGTGTTAGAATGCCCAGCATTTGATCGCCATCGCCGTAATCCACATAGGCCATGTGTCCAAACAGATTCACACATTCTAAATCCATTCTTTCTGCGGTGCTCTGCACAAACATCAGCGCGTCAAATATACCCCTGCCATAAGGCATGTTGGGCTGTGCGGTGCTTTTGACGCTTTCGATTTGCAGGAAGCTTTTTAAAACCTCCACCATCTCGCGCCTGTATGGCTCAAAACTAAAGTCGAGCATAGATGAGCCTCCTTGCTCTTTGTCACATCCAGTTGATAAGCCCGAAGAAATATCTGTCAAGCAAAACAAATACACCGAGTATTGCTGTGTAGATCGCAAACCCGTATAACCGCTTTTTGACGATCAGCGCCAGCATGAATTTGATGGCCAAGTATCCGGCCACAGCGGCACACACCGTACCCACAATCGTCGGCAGCCAGTCAACCTGAATCTCCGGCTGCTTTAACAAGCCATAGCTCTGAAAGACAACCCCGCCCATTATCGCGGGAATCGACATTAAAAACGAAAATTGCGCAACCGTTTTGCGGTCTATACCAAGCATCAGGCCACCCGCTATCGTCGAGCCGGAGCGCGAAACACCCGGAAGCGTGCCCACCACCTGCAGCAAGCCCATCATTGCAGCACCGCCAAGCTTAAGCTCGCGTCTTTTCTGCAAGCGCGATGCGACAAACTCGGCAACCACAATCAGCAGCGATGTGATCAAAAAAGCGTAGCCAAGCATAAAGCCCGTGAACGTACTCTCCATAAAATCACTGAAAAGCAGTGTATACACCACAGCCGGAATCGTCGCCAAAATCAAATAAAGCATCTTTTTAAACGGCGGCTTGAACAGATCGATCACCTGCTGCCACAACACGATTAAAACCGCTATCAGTGTGCCAAGATGCAGCATTGTATCAAAGAAAAGCTGCGGCTCTGGAAAACCAAAAACATTATGCAGCAGCACAAGATGTCCGCTGCTGGATACAGGGATAAATTCCGTCAAGCCCTGAACGATACCAAGGACAATTGCTTCCCATATACTCATTCTATTTATTCTCCTGCTTATTGTCCTGCTATTATACCAGTTAAGATATGTTTTGCAAAGAGAGGATATGCAGCCAGAATACACAATGCGCATCAATCATCGGTGTTGACTAAGCCTATCGCGCGGTATAAAATACATTATCGATTTATAAGCGCATATATAAGGAGTCTTGAATGAAGCTGGAAGTAATCCGCACGCAAAACGAACAGGCAAAACCCACTGACGAATCCATGCTCGGTTTCGGGAAAATATTCACCGATCATATGCTGACCATACCATATAAGACGGGCATTGGCTGGCATAATGCGCAAATTCGTCCCTTTGAGAATTTCTCGCTTTCTCCGGCTTGTATGGTGTTGCATTACAGCCAGACGATTTTTGAAGGCTTGAAGGCATACCACACAGACAATGGCATCAATCTTTTTCGGCCGTGGGATAACTTCAAACGATTGAATGCCTCCGCAGCGAGAATGTGCATACCCGAAATTGATGCGGATTTTGCGCTTGAAGCACTGTGCGAATTGATACGCCTTGAAAAAGACTGGATTCCGCGTTCGGAAGGCACATCGCTCTATATTCGCCCCACGATGATTGCGACGGATCCGTTCCTGGGCGTGCGCGCGGGCGAAGAGTATCTGTTTTTTGTCATTTTATCCCCCGTCGGCGCTTATTACGCAACAGGCTTAAAGCCGATCGATATATATGTTGAGGACGAATACGTGCGCGCGGTTGTGGGCGGCACGGGCGCAGTGAAAACAGGCGGCAACTACGCGGCCAGCCTTGCCGCGGCCAATCTGGCCTACACAAAAGGCTTCTCTCAGGTGCTGTGGCTTGACGGCCTTGAGAAAAAGTATGTGGAAGAAGTGGGTTCGATGAACATCTTCTTTAAAATCAGAGGCGAGCTTTACACATCACCGCTTACCGGCAGCGTGCTTCCGGGCATCACGCGCGATTCGGTGATAAAGCTGGCGCAAGATACGTTCGGTGTGAATGTGCACGAGGAGCGGCTTTCTATCGCGGACATATTTGCCGAAGGTGAGTCCGGCGGTCTTGAAGAGGTGTTTGGCACGGGTACGGCGGCTGTCATCAGCCCTGTAGGCGGCATGCAATGGGAAGGCAAGCGCATCAGCGTTGCAAACGGCGATATGGGAGAGCTGACAATGCGGCTTTATGATAAGCTCACCGGCATACAGTATGGCCGCGAGAAGGATGATTTTGGCTGGATCAAAACGCTTTGATTGAATAAGGTTCTTCTCGCGAAAAGGCTTCCAAAGGAACCGGTTCCTTTGGCGGGAGCACGAGGCAGTCCTCCGTAAGAGACCTTTTTTGACACTCAGAGATCGAGAACACCTTTCTCGGTCTTTTTTATTTTTTATGGCTCGCGTATGTTGTCGATCAGCAATCCTTTTTCCGTTTTCTTTGTCTCTACGCAAAATTCACGCGCCACATATAAGTTGTTGCCGACGCTGTATTTGAGCGCGATGCCCCCTTGGCCGCAGGCCGGCGAAAGCGTTTGGGCGATGGTATCATAATCACCAAAGAATTCTTTCAAATCGGCAAACGAGAGCCCTTCCGCCAAAGATGGCGTCAAACAAGCCATTGCCACCTCTTTTGCATCCGCTTTCACCGCTTCAAGCAATGCGGTGCAGATTTCGGCGGGTGATGAGGCGCCGCGCGGCTCGCATGTGAACCACCCCAGTTCGCTCGATACCGGACAAAGCGCCTGCCCGTTTTTGTCCCATCGTGTCTTTTTTTGCATGAAAGCGCTGTCCTCCACAACGAATATGCCCTCACTCTCTATGCTATGGCCAATGCAGAGCGTACAGATATCTGTGTGAAGCTCGGGCAATATGTGCGCGGCATACAAATAATCTTCATTATCTGATGTCTTTCCAAAAGCATAGATGACGGGAAAATCGTTCAGTCTAAAAAAATCGATCTGCGCGCTTTGCACATTGAAGGGAAGCGGCACGATGAACTTAAGCCTGCTGGTTGCCGTGTGCTCCACCACAAAGCTCGAATACGCTTCGTTATAGATAAATGCCGTATGGCGCTCTCCGCTGATATAAAAATCGAACGGAGACTGCACACCGGGGCATAGCTCCACATCATCGCTCTTATAAACTGCCTGCGGATGAAGATTCAATTCCACAATATTCTCAGGCCACATGCAAAGATCAATCAGTCCGTCGTTATCAAACACCATGCCTTTGGACGCAATGCAAACGCGGCGCGTGTATGGCAGATACACAAAGCTTTTTGCGTTCTCCAAGGGCAGCATGGTCACAAAAAAAGTGGAGTTGGCGGCAATGGGCTGCGTGACCGCGCCCATTCCTGTTTCTCCCGCAGGTGCCTGATTGATGCTGATCAGCGCATGCACCTTAGAGTTGATATACAGCAGTTTGATCGTTTTGTCTTCCATAACGCCTCCACTATCCATATATATTCAATATGATGAGTGCTGATACACAATTCTAACAGGTGTCATTATTGCATAACTATATACAAAAGAAATGCGAGCATACAAAAGCAAACGAACACAGCGTTTGCTTTTCATATTTTTATTAAAAAATGGGTTTAAATCGCATGGTATAAGAGAATAATATGCATCAAAATCTATGATAAGGGGTAGGTAACATGGATATGAACAACGATGCGGGCCTGGGCAGTTTCGAAATTGCACTACGCACAGGCTGGAAAGACGAAGAAAAGCTGATGCTATGGGATGAGATTAAAAAGGCTCAGAGGATTGGTGCGCCGTTAAAACGCGTGTTTGAAACAGTCGCAAAAAGAACCGGACGCAAGCCCAACAGTGTGAGAAACTACTATTACATGAAGGTGAAGGAAACAGGCGAAATCGAAAAGAAGCCTTCTACCTTCACACCGTTCACCAAGGAGGAAATATACACCCTCTTGCGTACACTTTTGGGGGCGGCGGCATCGGGCGAATCGATACGCGGTGCGAGCCTGCGTTTGGCGGATGGTGACAAAACACTGATGCTGCGGTATCAAAACAAATACAGAAGCCTGATTAAAAACGGCCGTCCGCTTGTCGATAAAGTGATGGCGGATATGGACAAAGCGGGCGAAAAATATGTCAGCCCATATGATCTGCAAAAGCCGGGTGCAATCGCCTTGAAAGAAAGCCGCTTAATCCCCGAAAGCGTTGTGAAGGCGCTGATGGCCTTTGATGTGGATGTCAAAAGCTTTTTCAAGGGTCTTGCGAAAGTGGCAGATATGGCCATGCACAAAAAGCACACCGAAGAAGAAATGCGTCAGATGACGGCCCAGAATGAATCCATTCTCAAGGAAAACGCTATTTTGAGCACACGCCTCAAAAAAGAGATGGAAAAAAGCTTCAAAACCGATACGCTTTTCGAACAACTCGCTATCATTAAATCCGCACTTCCCGAGGCAGCTGGAGATTTGGATTTAAAGAACCTTGAAGCAAGGCTAAAGGAAGGCATGCGCAGCAATGCCGATGCGCTTTAGTCGCTTGGTTGTGCGTCTGCTTATAGCGGCTGCAGACGCACAACCTGTTGTGTATTGACATGTTTTGTTATAATCAAACCTGTAATCGGCCTCCATTTCCTAAGAAATTTATTTTTTTACTGAAAAGTTAAGAAAGTCATTGATTATCGACTCGCACCATGATACTATTTTCTCATATATTTCTTTCATTGGCACGTTTCGACACGTTACGTCATTTTTTTAGGGTTTGTGGGTAAAAGTGAAAATCACAGTGAAAGGAGCAACAAACATGGACAAAAAAATCAAATTACTCATTGTCGAGGACAATGAACAGCTAAACGAGATGCTGACGAAATTCTTCAGCACAAAAAATGACGTAGAGGTAGTGGGGTCCTGCAGCAATCCGGTAGAGGCAGCCGGAATCATAAAAGAGGTGATGCCTGACGCGCTTATTGTCGATATGATTATGCCGGAGGCAGACGGCTTATCGTTGCTGGAGCGGCTTAACACCTCAGAGTTTGAGACCATGCCCGCAACCATTGTTGTGTCGGCAGTGGGGAACGAGAAAATGGTCAAGCTCGCATGCGATTTGGGCGCAAAATACTACATGATCAAGCCTTTCAACAAAGACATTCTCTACAAGCGCCTGCAGGATATGTTCGGCAACAGGGTGATTACCACAAAACGTTCACCCGCGCCGGTGCGTTCACGCTCGCTCGACGAAAAAATCACGGCTGTGTTTTTGTCGATCGGTATACCTGCACATATCAAAGGGTATCATTTTTTGCGCGAGGCCATCAAAATGGTCGTAAGAAATCCTGACCTGATCAACGCGATCACTAAAAAGCTCTATCCGGGCATCGCGGAGCCTTTTGAAACGAGTGCCAGCAAGGTAGAGCGCGCGATTCGTCATGCCATCGAAGTCGCTTGGTCGCGCGGCAAGATCGAAAACATCAATTCATTTATCGGGTATAATATATACACCAGCAAGGACAAGCCCACGAACGGCGAATTTATTGCGCTGATAGCGGACAAGCTGATTATGGAAAGAACCGCATAAGCATAATGTACGCGAATAGACGGGACTCTGCATATGCTGTCAAAATATCGATTCAGCATATGCAGTCTGCTCGATTGATATCATCTGTTCGCTTTGTTTGTATCTTTGGGCAACGAAATACCGGAGAGCATGCTTCCGGTATTTTTTGACGGTCTGCGCTTGCACGAAGAGCGGGCGGCATTGACTATTGTTTTGTAAACAGATAGAATGTAGACACTGCATAAGGGTATTGGGGCCATACTGACCAAAGGTGGTACGGCATATGCATCAGTCTGTGAATGTGGCCTCAAATGCAAAGATGATCGAGGTGCTCAAAGCCGAGTTTATCAGTGAATCGGCTGATGTGCTGCGGGCGGCCATTTCGCCCGGCGGCCGAAGTGAGCTTCTTGATGCGCTGGGCGGCGCGGTGCTTTTGGCCTATGTGCTGGCACGCCGGTGCGGCATCACATATGCCGAGCTGGAAGAAGACGTTGCCAAAAAAGCGGGCCTTGGTATTGAAGACAAGCACAAGCTAGAATCTGCCTATGGCGATTTGTCTTTGCTGAAAAAACATTTTGAAAGCGGGAATTTACGGGGATTTGGACAAGACAAAAAACGGCGGCTATAAATCTGCGTTTTTGACTTTGCTGATTGCTGTGGGCGTTGCGATTGCAGCTCAGTATTTTTTTCCTGTCGCATTTGTGTTGCCGATTATACTGGCGTATGCCATTGTCCGGTGCGGATACGGGCTGGGCGGCGTTATCATCGGCGTCAGCCTGCTGGGCACTTATATCATCAACCCGCTGCTTTGCCTGATGCTGGCCGCGGCGTTTGTGCTGCCCTCACTCACAGCCGGTTTCGTGATCAAAAAGCAGCTTCGTTTCTTCGACAGCGTATTGGCTGTCAGCGCGGCTTCGCTGTGCGGCGTTGCGATTGCCTTTGGCGCCCTGTGGCTGATATCGGGCACCAGCCCCATTGATTATTTAACAGCTTTGTATGCCAGGTCTTTGCAAATGCTGAGCGACAGCAATGTGAACACGTTGTATCAGCTTGTCCGATACGCCGATGTCACCTCCGGCGCAATCATACAAAGTGCCGTCAATACGGCCTCATCTGCAGAAGCCATTGATGCCATGCAGGAGATTTTCCGCAACAGCCTCAATATTGGCATTGTCAGCCATATGATCATTTATGCCTTGTTGTCCGGGCTGCTGTGCGTCGTGATTCCGCGCAGACGCGCCAAGAAAAACGGCCTGCCCGTGGCAGACGCGCCTGCTTTCGACTCATATAAGCTGCCAAAGCGTTTCTGGCTGGCGTTTGTATTGTCGTATCTGGCCATGCTTATCGGTACCGAAACAGGCTGGTACGGTTTTTATATCGCCGAATTCACGGTGTCCAATGTGTACACCTTCGTGTTCACGGTACAGGGGCTGTGTTTTCTCGATTATTTGTATAAAAAGCGGGAGATGGGCGCGGTTTCGCGCGTCGCACTGCATGTGCTGACATCGCTGATGGCCGGCTTTATCATCATGTTGATCGGTATGATTGAAAACATGGGGGATTTGAGAAAACGCATCGAGCAAAAAGGCGGTGCCCTGCTGTGAAAGCCAAGCTGCGCGTCTTCACGTCCGACTTCATCTGCATACTGCTGCTTCTTGCAGCCCTATGCGTGCTGGCTTTTGTGCACAGCATGACGCTCGGCGCTGTCACAGCCGTATCTGCGCTGCTCTTTGGGATATATTATCTGCATTTTATTTTGATCTCGCGAATCAAATGGCAGCGGTTTGTCATCAAACTGCTTTCCGAACAGGACGAGCCGTCGGCTTCGCTCAACGCCATGGCGCTTCCAACCGCATTGACAACGCTTTCAGGCAGCATCAAATGGGCCAATCTTGCGTTTCGCAGCATTGCGGGCTTTGGAGCGATGCGCAACATCAGCCGTATGGTAAAGGGCATACACATACCAGACAAAGATAAAAAAATACGCATTGGCAATAAGACATATAAAAAGGAAGTGCGAACCGTCTGGTACGGGCGGCGTGAGCTGCTGCTCTATCGGCTGGTGGATATCGAAAACACGGTGGAAGCCAAAAAGCTGTACCAAAGCTTCCTGCCCGTTGTCTGCCATATGCAGATCGACAATTACGAAGAGCTCTCATCTGCGCTTGCGCAGTCGGAGCTGTCCGAAATTGTGGCCGCAGTGGAGCGGCGCCTCGCGTCTTTGGCAAAAACGCTGTCCGGCCTTTTTGTGCGGACAGACCGCGGCCGTTATCTGAGTATATTTGAACGCCGTTTTTTGCCCACGCTGCGCGCCACCAAATTCAGCATACTCGAGGATGTCCGCCATATAGGCACCAAGCTTTCGCCAACGCTTTCGATTGCCGTGGGTGTGGGCGACAGCGCCGATCAGTCGGGCGAATACGCCGGAAAAGCGCTGGAAATGTGCCTTGGGCGCGGAGGCGATCAGGCTGTGATCAAGCAGGGCGATCAGTTTGTGTTTTTCGGCGCCACCACCAAGGCCGGTACACGGCGCAGCAAGGTTAAATCGCGCATGATCAGCCATGCGCTGCGCAATCTGATGGAGCAGTGCAGCGATGTGTTTGTGATGGGCCACGAGGTGCCGGATCTTGATTGCATCGGCGCATCCTTGGGCATCTGCGCGTGTGCGCGTCATGTGGGTAAAAAGGCGTACCTTGTTATGGACAACCCCAATCCATCGATCGATCTGCTCATCGATCGGCTGCATCACACAGAAGCGTATGCGCAAAGCCTTTTGAGCGCTCAGGATGCCGCACTGCGTATATCATCCACGAGCATGGTGGTGGTGGTGGATACGCAAATTGCGGAATTCACAGTCTCTCCCGGGCTGATTGAAATGGCCGATACCGTGGTGGTGATCGATCATCATATACGCGGCACGTCCAGCATCGATAATGCGGCGCTGTACCATCTTGACCCGTACGCGTCGTCCGCCTGCGAGCTTGTGACCGAAGTGATGCAGTATTTTGATGACGATCTGGCACCGCTGCATATTGATCTTGACGCGCTGCTGAGCGGCATCACGCTGGATACCAAAGGCTTTTCGTTCAATACGGGTGTGCGCACATTTGAAGCGGCATCTTATCTGAGACGACGCGGCGCGGAATCGTCGGTTTCAAGGCAGCTGATGCAGGATGATCTGGAAACCTACATGGCCAAAACCGATATCGTGCGCGGCGCACAGATACTGGCGGGCGGCGTTGCCGTGGCGCAGTGTCCTGAAGGGCTTGCCAAGGCACCGCTGATTGCGGCACAGGCCGCAGACGCGCTGCTGACGATACGCGGCGTAATCGCTTCGTTCGTGGTGAGCCGCATGGATGAAACCGTGCTGATCAGCGGCCGTTCACTGGGCGATGTCAATGTACAGCTGATTCTGGAAAGCCTGGGCGGGGGCGGCCATGCCACCATAGCGGCGGCGCGGCTATCCGATATTGATATGGACACGGCTGTCAAAAAGCTAAAAGCGGCCGTCAAAAAATACACGAAAGAGGTTTGAGAACCAATGAAAGTGATTCTGACAGCAGATGTGAAGGGTAAGGGCTTGGCGGGTGATATCGTCAAGGTCAGCGACGGATATGCGCGCAATTATCTGATTCCCAAGGGGCTTGCCAAAGAGGCCACAGCGCAGAACTTAAATGTGGCGCAGCAGCAGCAGCAGGCCAATGAAAAGCGGCGCATGCTCGAGCGGCTTTCCGCCGAGGAAGCAGCCAAGCAGCTCAAAGGCTTAAAAGTAGTCGTGCGTGAAAAATGCGGCGAAAACGGACGGCTGTTTGGTTCCGTCACTGCCAAGGAGATTGCCGATGCCATTTTGGCGCAGCACGGTATTGAGATAGACAAAAAACGCCTCGTGATTGACGAACCGCTCAAAGAGCTGGGTGAATTCGGCATCACTGTGAAGGTATACGCAGGCATTGCGTCAGACATCATCGTCTCCGTAGAAGCAGAGGAGTAACATCAATCATATGGAGCAGCAGCTAGCACCGGCGGCCTATGTGCCGCCGCACAGTCAGGAAGCGGAACGCAGCGTACTTGGGAGCATGTTTTTGGACCCAAGGGCTGTTTTTGTCGCCATCGAGCATCTGCTGCCCACTGATTTTTACGCAAGGCTGCATCAGCAGATATTTGAGGCGATGTGCGAGCTGTGCGAGGCAGGCAAGCCAGTGGACACCGTCACGGTGGTAGAGCGGCTTGAACGCAAGGGGCAGCTTGATGAAGACGGCACGGTGTATATCGCCGAGCTTTCGTCACGCGTGCCCAGTGCGCAAAGCATCAGCCACTATATCGATATCGTTGAGCAAAAAAGCATACTGCGCGCGCTGATTGATGCGGGGCATACCATCATCAAGGAGGCCACCACCTCAGACGAAGAGGTGGCCGAAATCGTCAACCGTGCGGGCGATCTGCTTTATAAAATCGCCGTGAAACGGCGGCGCGATTCGCTTGAGCATATCAAACAAGCGCTGCTAGAAGGCTATACCGCCATCAGCGACGCAATGAACAACGATCGCGGCTTTTTGGGCTTATCCACCGGCTTTGCGCTGCTCGACAAAATGCTTTCAGGGCTGCAAAAATCTCAGCTGATCGTTGTGGCGGGACGGCCGGGCATGGGTAAAACCAGCTTTGCGCTCAATGTGGCGCAGCATGTGGCGCTGAAAGAAAACGTGCCTGTCGCAATATTTTCCCTGGAAATGGCGCGTGAGCAGCTGGCGCTGAGGATGATGTGCAGCGAAGCGCTGGTGGACAGCCAGAAAACGCGTGTGGGCGGCTTGACGCACGACGATTTTGACCGTTTGTTCGTCGCGGTTACCGAGCTTGGCAAATCGCCCATCTATATCGACGATTCACCGTCCATCACGGTGCTTGAGATGCTCGCCAAGGCGCGGCGGCTCAAAAAAGACAAGGGACTTGGCCTTGTCGTGATTGATTATCTGCAGCTGATGTCTGGTAAGGACCGGCGCGAGAACCGCCAGCAGGAAATATCGGCAATGACGCGCAGCCTCAAGATTATGGCCAAAGAGCTGGAAATGCCCGTGATGCTGCTCTCTCAGCTCTCACGCGCGAGTGAAAAGCGCGATTCCAAGCGCCCGCTTCTCTCGGACCTGCGCGAATCAGGCAGTATCGAGCAGGATGCCGACGTGGTGCTGTTTTTGCACCGCGAGAGCTATTACAACAAAGAGGCCGACAACATATCGCAGATTATCGTGGCCAAGCAGCGCAGCGGGCCGACGGGCGATATCAATGTGGGCTGGCGCGGCGACCAAACGCGTTTCGCCGAGCTTTCGGCACAGACGGAGACGGACGCGTATTAGGTTGCAATATCCTTATTGATTAATGTTTTTCACAGAATAATTAGTTCTCTAAAGGTAATGCAAAGCAGTATTGAAAATAATGTTCGCCAAACTCATCACATTCATTCCACCCGAAGCCCCATAAGTAGTCTCCTGCTATAACCAGTCCCAGATCAGGCCATTCAAGATCAAACGCTTCAAACTTGCCTATTTGTTTAATAGAATCGCTGTCTAAATCATATGACCAAATTAAATTGCTTTTTATGGAGCCATTGTTGTTTTGTTCGAGTGTATGAAAATAAATTACATCTTTCCTACAGATATACCCATATATACACCCATTAAATTTTTGTACCGAAATGGTATCATTTGTTTTCATGTCAATCTTTCGTATTGAATTTGGTCTCTCTTCATTTTCATGATAATCGATGACATAATAATAATCGTTATACTCATGAACAATTTTTATAAATGAGTATTTATATGCTTGACTTGAGACAATATTATTATTGCTCATATCAATTTGATACATGATGCTTTTTATTTCATAACCATCAAAGAATTCATAATGAATGAAATAAAGCATATCATCATAAACGAGAAAATCAAGCATATAATCTAGAACATTTTCTTGTAGTATAGTGGAGTCTACATAGAACATTCTGATATCCTGACTTGATGTATTGATTAGAGTAAATTCTGTCTTGTTGTTTATATGAGAATAGTTCAGCACATAATTTTCATTTAAACCGAAAGAATCCATACCCAAGTCCGAAATAATTCGACCTGTTTCTCCAGTTTCAAAATTGAACGAGTATATTTGAAAAGAATTAAGATCAGTAAAATATAAGCTGTTTGAATTAATTAACGTATAAAAAGGATAAAGATTTATGTCTAATCTTCTTTTATTCTCACCGGTTAATAAATCATGGGTATAGAACATAAGTGGTTTATCAGAACCACTGTATCTTTTTATATAATAAATATAGTGATCATCTATTCTAAAGATACTGAAAATATCTTCATCAATTAAAGAACTCACATTGCCTTCTGCTTTATAGAGTGGGAATATGAAATCATCATCTTCATTAGTATATAAAACATAATATAGCGTGTCTTCATCATCAAAAAAGAATTGGTATACATCTCTTGGAAATCTAAATATCTCTGTTTTGTTATTCAGCTTTGAATCAACCCTATATAATGTGTTTTTGTCACTATAGTAATAAAAGCCATCCATATAAAGAACGTATTCAGCAATGGGCAACTCATTATTGCCTAGTATAAAAGGTCCGTATGATGTATGGCCCACAAGCGCCAAATCGGCTTCTGTTATAGGCGAAACTTCTGGTTCAGGTATCAAAACCGGATCCGGCATTGACGATGAAACTTCTGGGCTTGGATCACGCGTATAAGAAGGAATACTAACACCATATCCAATTATTATAATCAATAAAATCAGTATCGTTGCGTTTTTCATTTTCGCACCTTCATACACTATGCATCCAGTAAACAATTACATTGTACACCATGTAGCAATAAAATCCAATTGATATTTCTATTGAAAGGCTACAGCTAATGATTCATGCAAATTACTCATATTTAAACTTCATCTTCAGTATCCGCCGCACGCTTTGCTCCAGCCTCTCGCGGCTGATTAGCCCCTCTTCAACCGCTTTATGCAGCGCTGATATCACCTTTTTTTGCATGTCGATATGCTTTCCGATCAGCACGATATCGCCGCCGGCCAGTATGTGGCGCACCGCGCCTTCACCAACCGGGCATTGCG
>OBJA01000397.1_pt1 | contig 38870 bp, 38 predicted proteins | sample 1519751 | NCBI WGS metagenome assembly OBJA01 (sample SAMEA3881238, study PRJEB22517) | soil metagenome | biome: lake sediment; feature: soda lake sediment; material: sediment, water from around vicinity | place: India | collected 2013-12-23 | depth 3 m
TATTCAAAAGTAATAGGTTAAATAATAGTATTAGTCGAGCGATAAATTCCAATTTATCGAGATATTCCAAATTACCAAAAATACAAAGAATAACAAATATTACTACTTAATATTTCATAATAGGATTTATTTAATGTATTTACAAGAAAGATATATTTAAAACCTTAAGGTTATTAAGAAAAAAGAAATAATTTCAAATTAAGTTATACAAGGTACTTTATGGAGGTAATTATGAAAAGATTAATAAAAATATTGATTATGCTTTTATTTAGTATGATAGTAATATCATGTGAAAAACCTAAATGCATAAAATTGAACCCCCAAGGCTATGGATTAATCAATACAGATTATGTTGGTATTGCCACTCTTGCATATAATAGTTGTACTCCATATAATGTTAATGAATTAACCCTTGAAAAGTATCGATTACCAAGTTTATGGGCAATAGTTGACTCAAGCATTCTTTCTAATCTTGAAACCGTTGAAACATTAGAGGGTATATTTTATGCAAAATACTTAAATATTGGCCCAAAACAATTTACTGTTGAAGTATTGGATGAGAATATAAAATATCGAAGTGAAGATATTGATGATCTATACATTTGGTTAGAAACTGAAGCTAATGTTAAATGGTATTGTGAGCAAGTTAAATTAGGTAATGTTTATTTTAATACAATAAATAATATTAAATATGATGTAGTAATTCGTGAGCCAATTGTTGATATGGTAAATATTACTTGGGAAGGAAAAAATGATAGTCTCCCCAATTTTAGTGATTACTTTACCGAATTCGATTCCGTATTAATAAACCAGATTTTTAATCGAGCTTATAGTAATATACAAAATACTAATCCATAAATATAAAGATGTGTTCATTAGCAAGTTATTGTTCTTAAAAACATATAAAAAGAAACAGTACATCAATATTACTATAATAATTTTTAATTGCATAATAAAAAAATTCACTCCCATATATTTATCTGTCTATTATCAAAAGAGAGAGAAAATCCAATTTGTCGCCCAATAAAGAATAATGAGTTGTATTTTAACAATAAATTCAATACATAGTTGAAATCAAATAAACAGAGTTTGTACTAATAAGCCCTAACTTTGTGTTCTAGAATGATTTATATTTGATTATTGATCTTAATTATGAAATAATATACTTGAAAGTAAGGACTTATTTGTCCCGAGTTTGAGGTGATTAACATGATAAAAAGAGATTTTTATTTAAATCGGTTAGTTCACAATTTGTGGAATAATGAAATTAAAGTTATTACAGGTATTAGAAGATGTGGAATGTTTATATTATTGTTTGAGATATTTTATCAATACTTATTGTCTAACAGTGTTAAAGAAGAACATATTATAAAAACAGAATTAGACCAGAGGATATTTTATAAATTTAGAAATCCAATATTGCTTAAAGCAACAAGAAATATTTGACCCTGAGTATATTGAAGGATATCCAGTATCTTAAGGTGATGTCCCCGGATCTAAAAGATATGGAATAAAAGCGATAATCTTAAGAAGATTTATATTCCACAGACTGTGTATGCACGTGTTTGGATTGGGTGGCCATTTGGCATAGACTCTATTGCGTGTAAAGACGAGGAGGTTTTTTTTACTGCTGAAAAAATAAGTCTTAACGGTTTAGCGGAAAATGATACTAGGATTATCATGATGCCTGATAAATCTACTAAAATACATTAAAACTTTTAAAATGAAATTCAAGAAATTATTTTAATATAGGTCTTAAGTAGAGCGAATTAATCTAATAATCGGAGATACATAAAAAGACTTTGAAAAAAACTATAAAGAAAGTTTTCAAATAAAATATATTGAGAAAGGAACTTTGTATTTACAATAAGGTATTTACATAAACACAAATTGTATGAAAAGAAAAATATATTTAATTATAATGTGTTTTATTATAATATTTTTTACTGCAAGTTGCACTAAAAAACCGCAAATATCTAATCAACTAAAAGATTTACATCAATTAGCTGTTGACATTGGTTATAGAGGTTCTATTGATCAATGGTTAGATGAATATCAAGTATCACAAGGAGCTTTAAAAGAAGAAATTAATAAAGATTATACACTCTATGTATCAGAAGGTATGGTTAAATGGCAATATAAAGGCCAATATCAACAGTATAAAAACCTTGTATCATTATATTCTTTAATTGATTCAAAGGAAGAAATAAATCCAAAAAGTATAGAAATTAGAATTGAAGGTTCTTTTATTCAATGGAGAAATAACAATTCTAATTGGAATAATCTTATTTCTTTATATAAATTGGCAAAACCAAGAGCTTATAGTGAAGATATTATTTTTAATACAAATTCCTATGAAATTAGTTGGAAAAATAATGATGATAAATATTGGAACCCTTTAATAGACCTAGAGTCAAATATTATATGTCCTAGAAAAAGAGTAACCAAAGAGATTAATTTTAATTCATTAATAGAAGTTACCGGTTATACAGTAATAACTGATAATGATAGTTTTATATATAAACCTAATTTTACTGGTTCTTATACCTTTGATTGTTCTGATGATTCTTTATTAATAAGTTTAAATGATAATGAAAAAACATTAGTAGAACAAAAAGGTAAAATAACAACAATTCTTGAAAAAGACCAAGTTTATTATTATAATATAACAAATAACAGTTCGGAAGTAACTTCTTATAATGTTTCAATATATTTAGATACATATATTACATATGGAAATAATAATATTAACGATTATATTTTAAAATCTTCACCTTCAACAAAATTAAAATTTACTCCAACTGAAAGTGATTATTATAAAATTAGTTTGAATATAACAGGAGTTGAAAATTTTGATTTTCAATTAGGAGTTGAAGAATTTATTAACGATGATTTTAAAATTATCTATAAACAAAAATTCTATAATCACTATCTTGCAACAAATGTTTTGGGTGTAAATAGTATTACAGTATATCTTGAAGAAGACAAAACCTATTATATCAATTTCTCTTACCCGTTAGAATTTGCTGATGTAGAGTTAGAAATTGAAAAAGTTGAAGAAAAAAGTTTTCTATCTCATGAATTTAATTTAGAAAAGGGGGATTTGATTTATAAGACTATAGTTCCTTGTTCAGGAAAATTTAGAATTAATATTATTGCTGAAACTACCCCTTTAGATTCTTTTGTTCTTTACATTGATAGAAAAGACGCTCCTCCACTGGAGTTAATTAAAACTATTTTTTCTGAAGGTTATAATACATTTACTTTTGTTATGGATTATGATGAAAATGATATTTTATATGTTGGATATTTTGATAATGAAAATAATTTTGGTAAACTAATAATTAATATTGAGGAAATAACTATTTAATTGATTGAACGAAAAATTCCGTTTTATCGGTGTATTTAATAGTTCAACAATTTAATTAGTTGTATAATCATATTTGAAGATAATTACTTATAGGAGTAAAAGAATGAGTGAATACAACAATGTTAAATATGTCATCAGTCATTTAGAATATCATCTAACCAAAGAGATAGAAAGAAATTTAAGTGGTTTTGGAGATAAATGTTATAAATATTTGGAAGAATCATTAAATTGTTGTTTAAGAGCAAGTAGAGAAATAAGTTATAAACCCTTTTATAATAATATTAAAGAATATCTTTATGCTTGTGGCTATGACCATAATTTTATCAAGGATTTTTTAGAAAAAGTTGAGCATGATGAAGAAAATGCAGAAAAATGTCCTGGTTGGTAGTAAAATGTATAAAAACGCGATTTGAATGATTGTACATTTTTGATATTCAATTTTGGATAGTAAAATAGTAATTTCGGAAAAAATCATAGGTTAATTGTTATATTGGTAGGAGGAATGATAATGAAAAAAGTTTTTTTTATATTATTGATTTTATTTTTTAGTAATTTTCTTATATCCTGTAATAGGATAAAAGAATATGGTGGAAAAGTAATTGTAAAACTCACTTATCAAACTGTAGATTATAATGGTGGATATACTACTAATGTTGTATTAGATTTTATTAATAATAAATATTTATCTAGTGGCATCTTACCTGGAGAAGAACAAGAACCAAATCTTGAAGTTAAAAGAACATTCTCTGAAGAAGAAGAAAAAGATTTTATTAATGGATGTTATAGTTACGGTTTATTCAATTTAAAAGATAAGTATAAAAGAACTGGAATTATCGATGGTGGTGGATGGACTCTATTAATTGAATATGAAGATGGATCAATAAAAGAATCAACGGGAATTAATGCTTCCCCGACAACCATTTTCAACAATTGTTCAACATATTTCTATGATATTTGTGGGGAGCGAATCCTAGGTAATCTTCCAGATTACTATTTTTATCCACCAGGTGTATCGATAGCTTTTCGTTATAAAATTGGAGAGTATGGAAGTGGTAGCGATAATTCAATAGCAAGAGTTAGTCGAGCTAATTTTAAATGGAAAAGGTTTGAATCACTAGATAATGATTTATTTGAAATTAATAATTCACTATCTGATAAAAACCAATTCTTAATTAATAATAATTACCAATTGGTTTTGTATACTGCTAATTATAATTGTAAAGATAGATTTACCAAAATAAAAATTACGAGCTATGATTTTGATGAAAATCTTACTAATGAAAAAGAAGTTTATCACGGATCTTGGTTTAAACAAATAGAACTAGATTTAGAATTAGAAAAAATATACAAATTTGAACTTGGTTTTTATGATGGAGACTATGTTGAGTATACCTTTAATACAAAAAGTTTAAATAGCAAAGTTTTATATGGTGAATATTGGTATAATATATATACCGAAGGTAAATCAGTACTTAAAATAAATAATGATGATACATATGAATTAAAACAGTTTGAATTTTTTGATAACTCAAAGAACATTAATAATACTATTATTAATGGAAAATATCAGTTTGAAGTAATAAATGATAAAGAATACTTATGTTTGTATTTAGAAGATGAAACAAGAATTGTTCTTGAGTATTATCCAAAAACATTATTTATTAATTTTGAACTGTCTACATTTGATCTTTCAAGTTACCATTTAGAAAGTAAACCTGAACACATGAATGGTAGGGTAGATTTTAGATTTTGGAACTAATAACACTAAAAAAAATACCCTTAAATATCTACAACCTTTTTAAATGATTTTAAAATATCTTATTAGTAAAAATACATCAAATATTACTAAGATTAGTTATTTGGTGATTTTTTTTATTTATTATAGAATATTCTCTGTTTTTTTTAATCAAAATTTTTGATTGAATTGATTAATATTGTGAAAAATAATAATAATAAAAATAAATGGAGGAATATAATGAAACCAAAACAAGCTAATGAGAAGAGTCGAAATCAAACGAAAGTTGCAAATCAAACTCAAAAATCTGTAAAAAGGGCCCATCATCATGCCAACTATAATTTAGAAATTGGTGAAGAAGACAAATTTGAAAATAAAAGAAATGTAATAGAGGATGACAGCCATACCATTTCTAAAGGTAACGAAAATCAAGATATCAGATTTAATGATAATAAAAATCGTCATGAGATCGATCAATCAACCCAAAAAAACCAATTGCGTTAAATTTAAAAAAAGAAGAAATGTTCATTTCTTTTTTTGTTTTTGTTTAATAATTATCCATTTAATGCTATAATAAGGTTCGGATATTATTTTTTATAAATCGGAGGAATTAAAAATGTACGAATGGAATTTAAAAGCTTTTTATCCAAGTTTTAGTGATGATCTTTTTGAACAAGATGTTAATAAGTTATTTGAACTTACCGAAAAAGTCATCAATTTTTATGATAATGTGACGTTAAAAGCCACACCAACGCAATTTTTGGAATCATTATTAAAAGAAGAAGAAGAGTTAAAAATGATTTATTCACGGCTTTTTGCGTTTATTAATCTGACAATGTCAGCTAACACATTGGATGTTGAGGCAAAGAAAGCATTGGTTCGACTTCAACCAATATCATCTAAGTTTGCTTTATTAGATAGTAAGTTTAAATCTTACATCAAATCAATCGATAATTTAGATGAAATTATTAATCAAAGTGCTTATTTAAAACAATACGAATTTATTATTAAAGAAGATAAAGAAGCAATTATGCATACTATGAGTGAAGATTTAGAAGTATTAACAAGTGAATTATCACAAAATGGCTCTAATTTGTGGAGTCAGCTTCAACGCCATCTTACTTCAGTTGCGGAAATTGAATTTCGTGGTAAAAAGTTATCCTTAAGTGAAATCCGTAATCTTGCTTATAGTAACGATCCAAGCATTAGAAAAGAAGGATACGAAAAAGAATTAGAAATATATCAAAATATTGAAGATGCAGTTTCTTTTGCGATTTCCGGAATCAAAGGTCAGGTTAATACCTTGTCTAAACGTCGCAACTTTGAATCAGTGCTTGCTGAAGCTTTAGTTAAATCACGAATGAAACAAGAAACACTAGATGCTTTAATTGGAGCGATGAAAGCAAACCTTCATATTTTCCATAAATATTTGACTCATAAAGCAAAATTATTAGGTCATAAAAACGGGTTGCCATGGTATGATTTATTTGCACCGATGGGTAAAAGCGAAAAACAATATACAATTGAAGAAGCTCAAAAGTTTATCTTAAAGCAATTTGGAACCTTTAGTGATGAATTAAAAGGTTTGGCTAAAAAAGCATTTGATAACAACTGGATTGATTATTTACCGCGAAAAGGCAAAGTCGGCGGAGCATTTTGTATGAATAGCCGTCCGATTAAGGAGAGCCGCATCCTTTCAAACTTTGGTGGTGAAATTGGTGATGTTATTACCTTAGCCCATGAACTTGGTCATGCATATCACGGTGAACAAATTTTTAAAGAAGCACCAATGAATAATGTATACACAATGCCAGTTGCAGAAACTGCATCAACTTTATGTGAGACAATCTCCAAAACTGCCGCTTACAATGAAGCTAATTCCAAAGAAGAAAAGATTTATATCTTAGAGCAGGAATTACAAGATTCAACACAAGTGATTGTTGATATCTATAGTAGGTTTTTATTTGAACAATCGGTCTTTGATGCAAGATTAAAGACCATTCCAAGCGCGAAAGATTTAAATGAATTGATGATTAGCGCTCAAAAAGCAGCGTATGGAGATAGTTTGGATCATGATCTTTTAAACTCAGGAATGTGGATTAATAAATCACATTATTATCGTGGCGCTTTAAGTTTTTATAACTTTCCATATGCCTTTGGTTTATTATTTGCAAAAGGAATCTATGCAAAGTATCTTGAGGAGGGTTCTAGTTTTGTGGAAAAGGTTAATCAGTTATTGCGAGCGACTGGACGTATGAGTGTAGAAGATGTGGCGATGACGATTGATATTGACTTAAGCAAACCTGAATTTTGGGAAGCAGGATTAGCGACGATTAATAATAGCATTGAAGAATTTATTAGATTAACTTCGGAGTAAAGAAATGAAAATAGTTCAAACATCATCTGCACCAAGTGCAATTGGACCATATAGTCAAGCGATTATTGCAAATGGATTCCTTTATTCATCGGGAGTGATTCCGTTAAATATTTCTTCAGGAATGATTGAAGCAGAAACAATCGAAGCGCAAACAAAACTTGTTTTATCCTTTATTGATGCAATTTTATCATCGCAAGAGTTAGAAAAAGAAAATGTTGTCAAGACAACGATCTTTCTTAAAGATATGAATGATTTTCCAAAAGTAAATCAAATCTATTCAAACTTTTTCGGTTCTCATAAACCAGCCCGCTCAACAGTTGAAGTAGCGCGGTTACCGAAAGATGCGAAAATTGAAATTGAATTCATTGCTCAGATAAACTAGGATGAATATTCACAACTTATTAGAATCAATAAATGATAATTATAATTTATATCTAACTGATATTACCCTTTATCGGGAAATGATTGGAAAAGTTTATTTTTTAAAAAATAATCTTCAACGATATGTTTTTAAACTACATCGCCCCTTTAATACAAATGAAGCAATTCAGTCGGTTGAAATCATAAAGTATTTGCGAGAGCAGAATTTTCCGGTTGTAAATATCATTCCAACTAAGACTAATGAATTATATACTACATATCAGACGATTGAAGGACTATCGGTTGGAATGTTATATGAATTTGTTGATGGAATTGAGCCCAATCTCAACCAAGATATCATGATAATCGGAAAACAAGTCGGACTGCTTCATAACTTAATGGCTAAATATCCTACTCCAATTATTTCAAGAGGAAAAGCATTCTATATTGATCGTTTCCTTGATTATTTATCTCAACTAAAATTTCCGGATCAAAAAATTAAAGATCTCAAAAATTTTGGTGATGAAATCTGGGATCATATGAAATGTTTACCTCAAGGTTTTTGTCATGGTGATTTACATTCAGGTAATATGTTTAAGCGGGATAAAGAATTTGTGATCATTGATTTTGATGTGGCTGCAAATGCCTATTCGATAATCGATATTGCATCCTTGTGTAATGATACTAACTTTAATCATTTAGAAGCATCTTCTTTAATAACAACAAAGGAAAAATTTGACCGCTTTTATCAAGGTTATTCCCAATATCGCTTTATTTCTGAAGATGAAAAGAATGCCATGTTTTACTTTATTGCGGCCCGCCATTATGAATTAATCGCCACAATTACAAAATGTCAAGGGATAGATTCATTAAGTCAAAATTTCTTGAATCAACAGTATGAGTGGTTAATGAAATACAAAGAACTAATTTTAAACTATAAGATGAAATTCATTATATGAGTTTCATCTTTTTTATTATTTATTAAATTGGCTGAAATTTGTCGAATTTACAAATTCTTTACAAATCCTTTACTTTGGCTATGTTGTATGGTTTTCATTATTATTATATAATAATTTGTAAGTGTTTTCATGAACATGAATGAGGAGGAAGTAGTAGTGAAATCAATTGTAATCGGCGTAATTGGTGCCGATGTTCATGCAGTAGGAAATCGAATAATTGAATACACCTTAAGTAAAGAGGGGTATAATGTGATTAATATCGGTGTTCTTTCCACTCAGGAAGATTTTATTAATGCCGCCATTGAATGTGATGCTAGTATGATTTTAGTTTCATCACTTTATGGACATGGTGAAATTGATTGTCGCGGAATGCGGCAGAAATGTATTGAAGCCGGCTTGATGAATATCATTTTATATGTTGGCGGAAATATCGTTGTTGGTAAACAGGATTTTTCAGATGTTGAAAAAAAATTTAAAGAAATGGGATTTAATCGGGTCTTCCAACCAGGAATCTCAATTGATCAAGTCCTTCCTTTAATAAGAAGTGATTTAGGTATTAGTGCATAATGAAAAAATCGATATATGAGGAGCATAATTGATAGTCATGGAAATAAGAAATAGGAAATGGACTGAGGAAGAATTCTTTAAGATTAGAGAAGAAGTATTGGCAAGTTGGAAAACCGGAAGTGATATTAATCTAGATTTATCTAATTCCATCGATAACTTAAGAAAAGTTCCTGATCATAAGAATTTCGCTAAAGTATTGGAAGCAGCGAAATTAAACGGTAGGACGCTTGTTCAACCACGAGCAGGGGTTGCCCTTATCGACATGCATATTAATTTATTACAATTTTTAGAAAAAGCAGGAGCAGATCTCTTACCTTCTACGATCGACAGTTATACAAGACAAAATCGTTATTTAGAAGCAGAACGTGGAATTGAAGAAAGCATACGACAAGAACGATCGCTGCTTAATGGCTTTCCGGCCGTCAATCATGGAGTTGAAGCTTGTCGGAAGGTTTTTGAGTCAATCAATGTTCCATTGCAGGCTCGCCACGGAACTCCCGATGCGAGACTTTTATCTGAAATAATTCACGCCGCAGGGTGGACTTCTAATGAAGGAGGAGCTATCTCTTATAACCTCCCCTATGCAAAAAATATCTCTCTAGCTGATACTATTAAGTACTGGCAATATTGTGACCGTTTAGTTGGTTTTTATGAAGATCATGGTATTCACATAAACCGTGAACCTTTTGGACCATTAACGGGAACATTAGTTCCTCCTTCAATCTCTAATACAGTTGGGATTATTGAAGCTTTACTTGCTGCTGAACAAGGTGTGAAAAATATCACGGTTGGATATGGAATGGGCGGAAATGTCATCCAGGATGTTGCTGCAATTAAAACTTTGCAATCTCAAACCGAAGATTATCTTAAGAAGTTTGGTTATATGGATTGTCTGGTTACGACTGTTTTTCATCAGTGGATGGGTGGTTTTCCAGCTGATGAAGTTCAAGCTTTAGGATTAATTTCGATGAGTTCAACGGTTGCATCATTAAGTAAAGCGACCAAAATGATTACCAAAACACCTTTAGAATCGGTTGGAATTCCAACTAAGGAAGCTAATGCAACTGGGATTAAAGCCTCTAAACTAATCACAAACTTGCTTAAGAATCAATCCTTTCCTAATAGTAAAGACTTAGATGATGAGATTAATCAAATTAAAGCTGAAGTTGATTGTCTAATGAACCATGTTATAAGAATAGGAAACAATGATTTAGCAATCGGTGTAGTAAAAGCTTTTGAACATGGACTAATCGATATTCCGTTTGCACCAAGTAGATATAATGCAGGTAAGATGTTACCTGCACGAGATGATCAGGGCTGTATTAGAATTCTTGACTTTGGAGCTTTAGGTTTCTCAGACGATATTAAACTATTTCATAAGAAAAAAATTGAAGAAAGAGCGAAAAATGAAGGACGTGAATTATCCTTCCAAATGACAGTAGATGATATATATGCAGTCAGTAACGGAGAATTAATCGGGCGCCCGAAAATTAAGTAAAAAAAATGAAAATTAAAGATGTAATACTAACAAAATCTTATACAGGATTTTATTTTGATGATCAAAAAGCAATTAAGAGTGGAGCTAAGGTTGACGGATTTAGATATCTTGGTACGCCGTTAACACCAGGTTTCTTTCAAGTTCGGATTCCGGGTGAAGCCATATCCATTCAATTAGTTTTAGAAGATGACTTGATTGCCTGCGGTGACTGTGCTGCAGTCCAATATAGCGGTGCTGGTGGACGTGATCCTTTATTTTTGGCTGAGGAGTTTATTCCCTTTATCGAACAGCATTTAAAACCATTACTTATCGGTGAAGATGTTAGCCGTTTTAAAGAACTTGCTGAAAAATATGATCAATTAAAGATTAATTCATTGCCTTTACATACGGCAATTCGTTATGGTATAACTCAAGCTTTATTAAAAGCTACCTCATTAGTTAACCGTAGGACGATGGCCGAAGTTATAAGATGCGAATATCTGATTGATGATGGTAATTATTCTTTAATTCCCGTCTTTACCCAAAGTGGTGATGAACGTTATTCAAATGCTGATAAAATGATATTAAAGCAAGCAGATGTTTTACCGCACGGATTAATCAACAATGTGCCAACAAAATTAGGTGAAAGAGGAGAAAAACTCTTAGAGTATATTACTCATCTTCGAAATCGAACTCTTGAGTTAAGAACTAATCAAGAATATAATCCGATTTTTCATCTTGATGTTTATGGAACCATTGGATTAGCCTTTAATAATGATATTAGAAAAATTGTTGATTATTTAAAAACTTTAGAAGCTGCAGCAAAACCGTTTAAACTTCGAATTGAAGGTCCAGTCGACACATATGACCGCGAAGGAACGATGACATACTTAAAAGATATTAGGGCATTACTTGACAAAGAGGAAATTGATGTTGAGATTGTTGCTGATGAATGGTGTAATACTTTAGAGGATGTAAAATACTTTGCTGATAATTTAGCTGGACATATGCTTCAAATAAAAACCCCTGACTTAGGTGGTATTAATAATATTATTGAAGCAATTATGTATTGTAATAGTAAGGGAATTGGCAGTTACTGCGGAGGAACTTGTAATGAAACAAATATTTCTGCTGAAGTAACAACGAATATTGCGATTGCCTGTTGTGCAACTCAATGTCTAGCAAAACCTGGAATGGGTACAGATGAAGGATTTATGATTGTGAAAAACGAAATGAATCGGGTAGTAGCACTTGCTAATGCTCGAAACAGAATAAAATCACTTTAAAAATTAAAAGGAGGAGATTATGGATTTTAAAAAGATGAAAAAATTTCTACATTTGTTAATTTTTATTACTCTGATTGTTGTTATCGTTGGTTGTAAAAAACCTGTTGATGATGATTATGATTTTACGGATTTAACAAAACGAGACTTTATTAGTGAAAATGGGATGGTTGCTGCCGCAAGTCCTTATGCGGCAAAAGCCGGACTAGATATTTTAAAAGCAGGTGGAAATGCTTTTGACGCTGCTGTTGCTGTCGGTTTTGCTTTAGGTGTTACTGAACCTAATGCATCAGGCGTTGGTGGAGGCGGCTTTATGGTTGGTTATGAAGCATCTACAGGAGAATTTATGTCATATGACTTCAGGGAATTCGTTCCTGGAGCTGGTGTTCCAAGTGCATTTCCAAATCGTGATGCGGATGTTGATGATGGACCAAAGTCAATCGGAGTTCCAATGGAAGTTGACGGCCTTTTGACGATTCTTGAAAATCATGGTACATTAACTCGTGAAAAAGTTATGGCTCCCGCGATTAAATATGCCAAAGAAGGAGTATTAGTAACTCCGGAATTAGCTAGTGCAATCTCAAACAATTTTAGTAAATTAATGAGAATGCGTGATGAAAATGTTGACGTATATACATCGGATGGAATTACTCCGCTTGTTGCTGGAGAATTATTAGTCAATGAAAATTTAGGTGAAACATTAGAAACTATTGCCTTTTTAGGTAAAGAAGGTTTTTATAAAGGCCGAATTGCTGAAGCTTTAGTTAATACAGTTCAAAGTCTAGGGGGTTTAATTACTCAAGAAGACTTAGATAGAGCCTTAAATTCAACGAGAAGAATTACTCCTGTTCAAGGTAATTATCATGGATATGATATTATTAGTGCTAATGCCCCAACTTCGGGAGGAATAACTTTAATTGAAATGCTTAATATTATTGAACTTTATGGAAATGTTAATGAGTTAGAACATAATAGTACCGAATATTTACATGTCTTAGCAACAGCCATGCAATTAGCATATGGAGATAAACGTCGCTATGTTGCAGACCCAGATTTTATTGATATTCCGTTAGCAGGATTGCTTTCTAAAAACTTTGCCGCAACGCGTTTACCTTTTTATGATCCAAACAATGCCTTTTTAGGTCGAGGAGCTGCTGGCGGTGAATGGGGTGATGCATGGAGTTTCATGCCTGCAAGTCCGAGCATGTTCCTTCAATCAGCTGATGTTGAAGAACATTATAGCACAACTCATTTTGTTGTAGCTGACAAAGACGGAAACGTCGTTTCAATTACGAAGACAATTAACTACTTCTTTGGTTCTGGGGTTGTTGTCAGAGGAACTGGAATCCATTTAAATAATCAATTAAGCGGATTTTCATTTACACCAAGTAATGTTGCTTATATTCAACCTTATAAGAAACCAATGTCGCATGTTACTCCAACGATTATTATGAAAGACGGAGAACCATTTGCAGCGATTGGCTCACCAGGAAGTATGAGAATTCCGGCCGCAGTATGCCAGGTTATCTTAAACATTATTGATTTTGATATGAATATTCAAGAAGCAATTGAAGCATGTAGGATCTATAACTATGCGATGAGTTCTGCTGAAGAATCAGCTGGCTTGAAAACAATTTATATTGAAAGAGGTTTAGGAAGCGGCGTTGTAGAAGGATTGACCCAATTAGGATATGATGTTATCCTTCAAGGTTCAGGAGATATTGATTTATATTTTGGTGGAGTTCAAGGGATAATCTTTAGAGATGGAAAACTTCACGGTGGTGCTGATACAAGACGGGATGGGAAAGCATTAGGTTATTAGATATTTTACGAAAGAGAGGTAAGGATTATGGCGGGAATTGAATTATTATACTTTTTAGTTATGATTGCTATTTTTGTCCTATGTTTATTGTGGTTAAAAGTTCCTGCTGGAATCTCCTTAATTATTTCCGCAATCATCGGTGGATTGATATCCGGATTTGGAATCCCGATCAGACATTTAGTTGAAGGATCGTTTGGATATATTGATACAATATTAGTAATAGTAGCGGCAATGATCTTTATGCGGATCTTAGAAATAAGTGGGGCCTTGGATGCTTCAAGCGTCTTGATTGTTGAAAAACTGCATAAGAAGCCAACGTTGTTATTGATTTCATTTATGTTTATTATTATGTTTCCTAGTATGATTACTGGTTCAGCACTAGCTTCTATCGTTAGTTCAGGAAGTTTAGTTGCACCAATTATGATTGCAATGGGAATTCCGAAACATAAAACCGCAGCAATAATCGGATTAGGTGCGATCTTTGGAATGATTGCACCTCCGATCAATGTTCCGGTAATGGTTATTTGTGATGTTGTTGATATGCCTTATATTGGATTTGAGTTACCTTTATTACTTTTATCATTTCCATTAGCAATTTTTTCAGTATTATACTTAGGAAGAAAACATGTTAATGATATTGATATTGAAAAATTAAAGGCACATATGAATTTTAAAATTAAAGAAGAAGTATCAACAGCTGTCTTTATTCCGATTTTAGTTTTAGTTGTTTTAATCGTTGCCCAAAATGTTTTTGCACGATATATGATCCCACTAGGATTACCGTTATCGTTTATGATTGCGGCCTTAGTCGGTTTAGTATGCGGAAAGAAAGTGAATTTTCTTACTGCTTCAAAAGAAGGAGTTGAAAAGTCATTAACGGCAATGGTTCTATTAATGGGTGTCGGTATGTTTGTTCAAATCGTTACCTTAAACGGTGTGAGAGGATTCTTTGTTATTAATGCCTTAAGTTTACCGGATGTTTTACTATATTTAAGTATTGCAATTACAATGCCGATCTTCGGAGGAGTTTCCGCATATGGCTCGGCATCGATTTTAGGAGGCCCATTTGTTATGGCCTTAGGCACATTAAATCCAGTTATTGTTGCTTCAGCTTTATCACTCCTTGCTGGAATTGGTGAATTCTTGCCTCCAACGGCAATGTCAGCAACATTTGCCTCAAAAGTTGTTGGTGATGTGAAGTATAAAACAGTCGTGAAAACGGCCCTTGTGCCTTTGATTGCCATGTTAATTTACGGGATGATCTTTGTTGTATTCATCGCTAAGGTTTGGAATTAGGAGGTAGATTTATGATCTTAACAATTATTTATATGATTTTCGTCTTATACCTTTCAATTCTAGTCGTGTGGAATGTTTATGAAACAAAATCGGTATCAGAAAAAGCTTTAGGTGCATTAGTCTTAATATTATTACTTTTAAGATTGGTTCTTGTGAAATAGGGGTGAATGCATGAAGAAATTTAACTTTGTTTTAACAAAAAAACTTAATATTATCATTAGCACGACCTTCATTTTGATTGCTGTTGCTTTAACTCTTGTTTCGGGAAAAGATTTTTATGATTTTGCCCGTTATGAACAAAAGTTTTATGTAGGATCTAATGTCACAAGAATTGAAAAATTTAGTGACTATTCACCGAAATTAAAAGGAACAGTAGGAGACGCAGACATCTTCGTTTTAGAAGGGACTAATCCCGGCCCTAGTGTTTTAATTATTGGTGGAACACATCCGAATGAACCATCTTCTCAATTAACAAGTGTATTGTTTTTGGAGAATCTACAAGTTGATGCCGGTACTGTTTATATAATTACTGAAGCTAACCGTAGTGCGTTTACTCATTCTCATCCGCAAGAGGGAGCACCGATGTTTTATTCAATTGATACTCCTTTTGGAGAAAGAGTATTTAAATTTGGTTCAAGGGCAACTAATACATCTCAACAATGGCCGACTCCGGATATCTATGTTCACAGAACTAGCGGTCAAAAACTATCAGCTTTGGATACAAGAAATTTAAATCGGGCCTATCCTGGCGTTAAAAACGGAAACTTTACCGAGCGGGTTGCTTATGCGATTACCCAGTTGATTATTGAAAATGATATTACAATCACAATTGATTTGCATGAAGCTTCTCCCGAGTATCTAACAAATAATGCGATTGTTGCGCATAACCGCTCAATCAATATTGCATCGAATGCCTTCTTGAAAATGGAATTACAAGATGTTGATATTAAAGTTGAAATATCACCTGCCAATTTACATGGTTTATCGCACCGTGAATTAGGAGATTTCACTAACACCTTAGTATTTCTTTGTGAAACATCAAATGCATCACAAGGGAAATTACGGGGTCGCTTTACAAATGACCTAATTATTACTGGTGAGGACAAATACTATAAAAAGGCGGAAGAATTAGGATTACTTTATGCACCTCCGGTTCATATTGATGAGAGGGTTGCAAGACATACATTAACAATTGTAGAATTAATAAATGCATATAATGACATTTATAATAAGGATAACTTACCAGGTGAGAGTTTATTAATAAGCGGAATTCCTAGTTATCAGGATATTTTAAATAATGGCGTTGGCAATTATTTACATGCCATCGACGAATAAAGAAAAGGAGATTATAATGAAAAAGATTTTAAGTATATTTGCTCTTTGTGTATTAGCAATTAGCTTCATTGGATGTAAAGAAAATAATGACCCGAACCCAGGTGATGAAGATCCTGATTTGGATTTAGCATTAGCTACAAAATGGGATAATTTTCTTGATGGAAAAACAGTTTATCTAACAACAATCGGTCAAGCTGATATCGATATTGTTGCTAATATCTTAGATGCAGCTGGTGTTGAAGAAACTGATTATACTCGTAAAGAATTATTAACTGCAAGTGAAGTTAATGCGAGTGAAGTGGTATTAATAGTAACTGGAACTAGTGCTAAGGGCCTAGGTGCTGCTGGAGTCAATCAAACTGATGAACAAAATCGTGCAACTGAATTTGCTAATAAAGCCGAAGCAGGAACAATTACTGTTATCACAATCCATGTTGGTGGGTCTAGTCGAAGAGGAAGTAGTACCGACCCGATTCTTAATATTATTTGCCCAAAAAGTGATTTAATGTTAATCGTTAATAGTGGAAATAGTGATGGTTTGTTTACAAATATTGCTAGAAATAATGAAGTTGAAATTCATTTGTATTCAAAAACATCAAAAATGATCGATGCTTTTTCAAAATTATTCCCTGTTGAGTAGATAAAAATGAAACTGAAGAGATGTCTTGTATCTGTAATCTTTTTATTATTGATGATTTTCACAGCTTGTGATAACCACGATCTAAAGATCGAAGTCACAAAAAGTAGTTATACGATTTTAACTGATACGATTTATGAAACACCCGTATATCATTTTAAAACAAATGTTTTGGGTCCGAAAATCTTAATCGTTGGCGGTATTCATGGTGATGAAATCGCTGGCTGGCAAATCGAAAACAGATTAATTGACTATGATTATACATTTGGTGAAATCATTTATATTCCAAAAGCAAATATCTTAGCAACACAATTACAAAAAAGATACCCGGGTCAAGGCACAAATGGCTTGTATAATAACATAAGTTATTCTGATTTGAACAGAGTGTTTCCTGGCAAGGAAAATGGAACTGTTACCGAACAAATAGCGAATGCGATTATTAAAGTCATTGAGGAAATAAACCCTGACTATATTATTGATTTACATGAATCCAAAAAAAGTTATATTGATGGATATCTTGGAAATTCAGTAATATATGGAAATCAAAAAAGTGCGATTTTAGCAGTGGATATTGTTGATGAATTTAATTTACAATATCTTCCCTCTAACGGAGTTATCTTTCGAGTTGATAGCGCTCCTCCTCAAGGAAGCTTTAATCAATATTGCTCAGATAACTATGATGCCTATGTCTTAACATTTGAAACTGATCGACAACTTCCTTTACAAGAAAGAATCGATCAGCAAATGTTATTAATTGAGTTATTATTTATTCATTCGAAAAATCATTAAAGAAAAGGAGAGAAAAATGTTATTACAAAAAACTGGATTACGAAAATGTTTAACGATGTTTTTGTTAATTTTTCTGGCTTTAATTTTTGTAGGATGTGGAGATAAAATCCAATATACAGAAATTAAAAGTGTTTTAGAAACAGCAACAAATAACCAAGATGTAAATGTGGAAGGCACAGTTTACGGCATTGTAAAGAATGGTTTTTACATATCAGATGCTGATGATGGTAAAATCTTTGTTTCAATGGGTAGCACTTGGGAATGCGATGTTGAATTAGGAGACAAAGTTCAACTTTCCGGAAAATTCGGAATCTTCTCGAATATGCCGCAAATTAAATCAGTAGAAACAAAAAAAGTTGTCAGCCAAGGTAACACCTTACCGACAGCAACTGTTGCTACTATTGAAGACATTATTGCTATAAGCAATACGGCAAAATTAGGAAGTTACGGTAAATTAGTGAGAGTAACTGGTACTATCGGGACAAATCTAGCTCAAAATATTATCTTGGCAGATGATTTTGGTCGAAAGATCTTAGTTAACTCTGAATCAAACACCCCTGTTCTTAATGCAAAGTTAGATACGAGAGTTACAATTGATGTTATTCTACATGACTTCAATACTGTTGAAAATCAATGGCGCGTATCATTTGTTGGAGGAAATGCTGATGTAACCGATACTCCATTAACTTTTGAAGATTTAAAAGCAATTGCGATTCTTGATATTGATGCTAAAGTTGCAAGAGATATCTATGGAAAAGTTACCCTTCCAACTGTTCATCCAACGATATCTTATCTAACATATGAGTGGAGTGTTTCAACAAATGACTACTTAACAATTGAATCAGGAGTAGCTAATATTACCCTACCAACTCAAGAGGTGAAGGTCAATTTAACAGCTAAAATTTCTGCGAATTCACAAGATTATGATTATGTGTTTGAAGTAACTTTAAAACCAATTCCGATTACAACCGTTAAAGAATTACTAGAAGATTTACCAACTGAAGAAAACGCAATTGTTGTCACAAAAGGTGTTGTTATTTCAATTTTTAGGAATCAAACATCTTCATTACGTTCGTTGATGTTAAAGGATCCTGATTCAACTGAAACAATTACGGTAGATTTTGGAAGAATCGGTACAACTACACCTCCTAACTATGGTAGTATCTTTGATGGTGCCCAAGTAAAATTAGGTGATGAAATTGTTGTTACTGGTGAATTAAGAACATCTGGAAGAAAAACAATCAGCAACATTACTGTAATAGATCGTACAAGAGAAAATGTTGATTTTGATCATGATTTTGATAATGCTATTGTTTTAAGTGATGCTGCAAGTTATGCTAGTTTTGTGCAAAATTATGAAGGTAAATTAAACAAACTTGTGAAAGTTGAAAATCCATATTTTGTTTATTCATCTTCATCTACTCCGTCAACTACAAACTGGGTAAGATTTGGATATGATGAAACAAGTCCATATAACGCTCAAGGTGTTACTAACCGCATATTTGCTTTACAAATTGGTGTAACTGATGAATCAACTGATTCATTAAAGTGGCGTAATATGTATGAGATTCCATTATTTAATGAAACTCCAGTCCAATTTACAGGCGCATTCTATGCATATGCTACATATTTATCTGATACTTACATTACATTCGTCGTACCAACTCAAGATGAATGGCAATTCTATGGACCTGAAAGTGTAGAATATGATTTAAGAAGCACTGTTTCAACGGCAATAAGCACTAATAGTATTTCGTTAATGAATCAACATCCGGAAGTTACTGGTGAAATTACCTGGGAAGCTAATTCAGATGTCATCAATGTTGAAACAGGTGCTGTTAAAACAGTATTTGAAAATACTGAGGTAACACTTACTGCGACATATTATCTTGGTGATCAAGAACATACTTGTGATATCGTTGTGACTGTTTTAGGTGGTGCAACGCTATCAGTTAGCGAATTGTTGGCAACAGCTCAACATGGCCAAACTGTAAAAGTAAATGGTATTTTCGGCGCTTATCATCAAGATGGAAATTCAAATATTAACAATCACGGAATAGTTCTATTTGATGAAGTTACCGGCGAAAGTGTTTTACTAATGGGTGTTCAAAACCTTAATGCGGCAAGTGCTTATGGAGCTTATCTAACAAGTGATGGAACTGCATTAGCGTTTGGTGACAAGATTGAAATTATTACTACTTATGAGGCTTCAACTGCAAGAAATTACTTAGTAGTTGATTCAACAACACCATTCTCAATTTTAAGTAATGATCATGACGTGGTATATGATTTAGATAACGCAATTGTAATTGCAAACGCTAATGATTTATTAGCATTTGCACAAGATTTACAATATGGAAAATTAATCAAGTTTGTGGGAACAGCAGATAATCCAATATGTATTGGTGGATCATCAACATCGATGCCATTTAATATGAAAATTTTCTATAATGCGACTGCAACAACTAATGATGAAACCAAGTATGAAGGAAAGACATTTGTTTTTAAAACTAATAATAATGTTCCTAATGTAGGAGATAATTGGTGGAATGATATCTTTGGAATTACTGGTGCATTTGTTGGCCCAAGTACAACCAAAGCTCCAATCCTTTATACAGGTACGATTTATGCAGTTCTTTCAAATGCAACATCAACTTATTATCAATTAGCATTTGTTAATGCTGATGGATTAAGTATTACAAAGGTTGAATAAATAAAAAAATCTGATAGCCTTTTTTAAAGGCTATCTTTCAAATGAAAATTATCTATGATATAATTAAGTCATATTAGAAATCATCCGTGATCTTGAGGAGTATATGTTAATATTAAATGCTGTAAAGAGTGGATTAAAAAAATCTGCCAAAACAATTTTTTTAATGGTTAAGATTGTGGTTCCAGTATATTTCTTAGTAATGCTGTTGGACTATACCGGTATTTTACCGAAGATATCATCATTTTTTGAACCGGTTATGAGTTTAACTGGTTTACCCGGTGGTGCTGCGATTGTTATTATCATGGGGAACTTTTTAAATCTCTATGGTGGAATTGCAGCCATGACTGCATTCACCTTCACAACGAAACAAATTACAATCATTGCAATGATGTTGCTAATTTGTCATAGTTTGCCAATTGAAACTTCTGTTATTAAGACCTTAAAAATTCCAAGATATAAGCAAATTATCTTAAGAGTAGCAAGTATGTTAATAATTGGAATCTTGCTAAACTTATTATGGAGGTAATTATGGAGATCATAAAAGCATTTCTAAGCGATTTTGGTGTTGGCATATTTAAGTTGCTTTTACAGATGGTTATTATTATTACGATTATTATGGTTGTCTTAGAAGTACTAAGAGCCTTAGGTGTAGTTGATTTTCTAAATAGATTTTTATATCGTTTTACGCGGTTTTTTGGAATTAGCAAAGGTGCTTCATTACCTTTATTTATTGGTTTTTTTATCGGAATAACTTATGGTGCCGCTTCAATCATTGAAAGTTATAAGAATCAGGAGATGACAAAAAAAGATGTTGTCTTAGTTAGTACCTTTATTTGCTTATGCCATTCGATCTTTGAAGATACGTTACTGTTTGTAGCCTTAGGTGCTAAACTTTGGATTATTGGGTTTGTTAGAATTGTGATTGCAAGCTTAGTAACAATTTTGTTGAATGTCTTTTTAACAATTAAAGAAAGAAAAAACCAAATAAAAATTGAATCATAAAATGTAAACGGAAATAACAGTGTAAAATACCGATATTTCCGTTTTTTTATTAATTTATTAAAATTTACAAGAAATTTACACTAAATTTACTTAAGATATAGATTGCAAAAATTTTATTTCTAATTGGTAATATTTGATATTGAAAATGCTTTCTAGATATATTATAATAGAATAAAGACACTTTATGATATTTTTCTACACAAAAGGAGAAAAAATGAAAAAGGTATTGATTCTTATTTTTTTTTGGATAATTTTTTTAGCAGGATGTAATCACAATAATCCGCAAATATCAAATAATTGTGATCATACGATTCCAAACGAATATTTTCAGGATTTAAACAATCGTCCCATTTTTATAACATCTTTAGGACAATCAATTGATATTGAGAATTTTATTATTCGCCTTGAACATTATAAGATCTCAAATTATACTAGAGAAAATATCCTCGATCCGGGTAGAATCGAGAATAACTCGATTGTGATCATCATTGCCGGTTGTAGTACTAAAGGATTAGGTGATGCTGGAACTGATGTTGCTAATGAAATCGAGCGCGCTCGAACTTTGAATAATTTGAAGAAAAACAAAAATCTATTAATTTTAGTATTCCATATCGGGGGAAAGGATCGTCGTGGTGCGACTTCCGATTATTTAATTCAAGAATCATTCCGAATATCTGATTTAGCATTCTTTTTATCAGAAGGAAATCAAGATAATTATTTATGTGATCTTGCCCATGAATTTGAAATTCCCCATCAGCAATATACAACAATTGGGCAAATTGATTCAGCAATTCTAACCTTATTTAATATCCAACCATAAAAAGTCAAGAGGTGTTGATATGATTGAAACGATATCTTATATAGTAGCTATTCTTTATCTTGGTTATATCATTTATGAGAAAATAATCAATGATAAACGCTTGAAAAGCTTTAAACACATTATTCATATCAACGGAACAAGAGGGAAGAGTACAACCTGCCGCTTAATTGATGCTGGACTAAGGAATTGCGGATGGAAAGTGTTCACAAAAACAACTGGAACAATTCCAACTATCATTGATGTAAATGGAAATGTTGAACGAATTAAAAGATTAGGTAATGCTAATATTCGTGAACAACTCCGGATTGTGAAACAAGCATATAAACAAAAAGCTGAAATTTTAGTTATTGAGTGCATGGCAATTCAACCTGAACTGCAATCAATAACGCAACATAAAATGTTGAAAGCGGATATTGTCGCGATTACGAATGTCCGACATGACCATTTATCAGAAATGGGCTCAACCTTAAATGATATTGCCTTTTCTCTTGCAAACACCGTTCCTTTTAATGGACATTTAATTGTTAGCAGTGATGAGCATAAAAAAGTATTTGAACGGAGAGCCATTACAAATAATTCACAATATTATCTTGCAAAAGCATATGCAATGGAAAATGATTTTGACACTTTTCCGGAAAATGTTAATATTGCGTTAACGGTTGCAGAAATTCTTGCAGTTAGTCAAGATGCCTTTACTGAAGGAATGAGAAATTATATCAAAGACCCGGGAGCATTAAAATATTATCAAATTGATAAGACAATTTTTATCAATGGACTATCGATTAACGATCCAGATTCAATCAAAATTGTTTATCGAAAAATTACTGAACAATTTTCATCATCGGATCTAACAATCCTTTTAAATAATCGGCTCGACCGACCAAAAAGAGCTTTGCAATTAGTTGACTTATTTAACGATATTGAGTGTAAAAATATCCTATTATGCGGAGGAAATGCTGAATTTATTAAACATCGGATTAAGAAAACCGGAAATTTTAATGTCAGAATTATTAAAAACTTTAAGGAATTGAATCAAGAAAAAGTGATTTTCGCAATCGGAAATATTGCCCACACTGGCTATAAATTATTAGATTATTGCGAGAAAAACGGGAGAATTATTTATGGGTGAAATATTATTTTTTGGGATTGTTATCAGTATCTTTTTTTATGAAATGACTGATATTTCTCCTGGAGGCATTATTGTTCCGGGGTTAATGGTTTTATATATTAACCAAATCGACAGAATGATCTTTACAGTCGTTATCAGTCTTTTAACAGTTTTGGTTGTGAAAATCATCTCGAAATATTTTATTGTCTATGGAAAAAGAAAATTTGCGTTAATGATTATTATTAGTTTATTTATTGGTCTTTTATTTGGGTCCTTAGTTAAACTTTTTACCATTAACATGCTTAATATATCGGCAGTCGGTTATACAATATCAGGTTTGATAGCGTATGAAATCAGCAAACAAGGAGCTGTTAAAACGATCTCGGCCTTAACAATTGTTATCTTATTATTACAACTTGTTTTAATAATTCTAACTGCGGTAGGTTTTTAGATGAGTACTTATAAAAATTTGGTTTTGTTTATTTGGGCTGGAATTTTAATTGTTGCGGTGTCATTTACGTTTTTGTCTTCTGAGGTATCGATTAGTAAGGATTATGACTTAAAAGTCGAAGCTTCACAACTGATGCAATCAGCAATGGATGCGATTAAAGAACGAAAATTGGAGCTAGGTTATCAAATCGAAGAGACAGATATTAATCAAACAGGAATGATTGGTGAGCGCTATACCGTGATCACAACCACCCTTGGTGTTTTAGATTCCAAACGTACGTCAACAAACCCTAATTTTGCGGCCGTGATTGTTGATATGTTAATCAAAGCAGGTGCTAAAAAAGGTGATTATGTTGGGATAACCTTTTCTGGGAGTTTTCCAACCTTAAACATTGCCGTATCGTGCGCTGTTGAAGTGATGCACTTAAAACCGTTAATTATGTGTTCAATTGGAGCTTCGAGTTACGGAGCTAATAATCCTCAATTCACCTATGTTGATATGGCGCATTATTTATATGAGGAAGGATATTTCTCATTTAATCCTAATTATGTTTCTTTAGGTGGGGCTAAAGATATTGGTGAAGATATGCCTGAAGATATTAGGACGGAAATTCTAGCTCGTATGAACAGTTTGGGAAAAGAAGTAATTATTGAAGAAAATTACAAAAAGAACATTAATATTAGAAAAGATATTTTTAAAAAAAGTGGCATCGACATGAAGGTTTTCATTAATGTCGGTGGTAATTTAGTGGCCATGGGTCAAGAAAAAGCGACGTTTCCGAATATTAACGGTCTTATTACCAAACGCAACATTGTTAATTCTGATGATATGGGGTTATTAGATTACTTTTTAAATCAAGATATTCCAGTCATTCATATCTTAGATATTAAAAAATTAGCTTATAAATACGGTCTTCCGATTGATCCTTCTCCAATACCTGCAATTGGTGAAGGTAAGGTGTACTTAGAAACGAAATATAACTTATTAATGCCAATTATTGCTGTCGTTGTTTCCTTTATTGTTTTGGTATTTTATAAGGTTTTTCCAAAATACTTAGAATAACCGAGGTGAGAGATAATGAATGAAATAATATATTTTGTTGAAGATGATGAAAACATTTGTGAATTAATCAATGCAACCCTAAAAGCTTCGGGGTATAATCCGGTTGGGTTTATTGATCCATTGGTGATGTTAGAATCGATTAAAAATGAAAAACCCGATATGATCTTACTTGACATCATGCTTCCTAATATGAATGGATTTGAAGTGTTGCAATTATTAAAAGATAGTTCTGAATATAAAAATATTCCAATCATTATTATTAGCGCAAAGTCATCGGAACTAGATAAAGTAAAAGGGCTTAATTTAGGATGTGATGACTACTTAACGAAACCATTTGGAATTTTAGAATTAATTGCAAGAATTAAAGCAAACTTAAGAAAAAAAGAACGTAGCTATGACGATGATGAAAAAATTCATATTGGTGAATTATGTGTTGATTTAAATGGGTATAACGCCAGTGTTAATGGTGAATGTCTTAATCTAACAGTTAAGGAATTTGAAATTTTAAAACATATGATTTCAAATGCTAATAAAGTGATTACAAGAGAAAATTTGTTAATGCAAATATGGAATTATGATTATGTTGTTGAGACAAGAAGCTTAGATATGCATATTAAAGCAATTAGAGATAAAATTGCGAAATATTCAAATAAAGAATATATAACTACCATTCGCGGTGTAGGATATAAGTTTAATAGTTAAGAGGTTTTATAATGAGGAATGAAATTGTTCGAAGAAATATAATTTTAGTAGTTACAACTTTATTACTATTTCTGATTTTATCGATTACTGTATCCTCGTATTATAACCGCAAAAACCTTGAAATTAATCTTATCAATATTACCGAAATTCTTAATGGTCAAATTATTAATTCCGAATCTGAAGAGGAATTACGAAATGTAGTTAATCAATATACAAAAAGTCATAATTGGCTACGGGTTTCTATCTTCAACAGTTATGGAAATATCATTATTGATTCACATACTGATGATAAATCTTTATCACTAGATTCAGAACAATTAAACAAAATCAAATCATTATCACCAAAACCATATGTTAAGACATCAGAAGTTTTAAATGAAGAAATGCTTTATTATGGTCGTGTTTTAAATGATGATATTATCGTAAGAACAGCTGTTCCGTTAACGGATAATACGGGATTGATGTTGAATGGAATCTTTTTTATGCTGATTCTCATTATTTTTGCTGTTATTTTTTCAGTTATATATACGAAAAAAACAACAGATAATGTTTTAAATGCCTTTTCGTTAATAATTGCAAGTTTAAAGAAAATTAATGAAGGAAAATATGCACCGATTACATCGATTCATAAATATGAAGAAGTTGATGAAGTTCTGACCGAAATTAATGATATCAATTCCAAAATTTCCAATTCTTTTATTGAAATTGTTAAGGAACGAGATAAGGTTAATTTCATCTTAGAAAATGTTAATCAAGGAATTTTCATTATTGACTATACTGGAAATATCTTGATATTAAATGGAAAGGTTAGAGACATTTTCGGAATTGAAGAACATAAACCTATTTATCATCTTGAAGATTGTGATGAGATAAAAGATATTAAACCGGCCATTAAAAAAGCTTTCACAACTAATCATTCATCATCATTTGATTATAAAAATAACCGTGATGAGAGAATTTATTCTATTAATGTCTCTAATTTTAATAAAGAATGGTTTTATGATGAATCTAAATTTAGTGGTGTCGTGGTAATTATCAATGATGTCACTGAAGAAAGAAAAAATGATGAGATGAAGGATGAATTCATCGCCAATGCCTCTCATGAACTTAAAACCCCAATTACCTCTATTTCTGGGTTTTCAGAATTGATTGCTAGCGGCATGATTCAAGATCAAAATCTTGTGAAAGATTATATTCATCGAATTTATCTTGAAACAACACGAATGAAGAGTACCTTAGATGATTTATTGTCTTTATCAGCATTAGATTCGAATAAATATGAACAAGATCTTGTGAAAACGAACCTAAAAGATATCGTAGAAGACATTAAGGAATCGTTCAGTTATATTTTAGAAAAATCAGCAGTAACAATGAAACTTAAAATAACTGATGCCTATATCCTAGCTAATCCAAAATTAATAAATCATTTGATTGGTAATTTAGTCGATAATGCAATCAAATACAATCGCCCTAATGGAGAAGTCTTTATTTCTTTGAAAAAACAACAGCATAATGTGATTATGACGGTCGAAGACACAGGGATTGGAATTGAGAAGAAGCATGTAGAAAATATCTTTTCTAGGTTCTATCGAGTTGATACTAGCCGCAGTCGCTTAACGGGTGGATCAGGTTTAGGACTAACGATTGTGAAAAAGATTTGTCTCTTATACGGAGCCACGATTCATGTTGATAGTCAGGTTAACGTTGGAACGAAAATTACGATCTCTTTTCAGGGAATAGAATAAAAAAAAGTACTAAAACAATTATTTTAGTGCTTTTTTTAATTTTATTCAAAATGAAAATTAATTAGGTTTAAAGAGCCATCATCAACCCTAATTTTTAGGGTATTATATTCACCATTTAATAACGGGATTTTTTCAGATCTTTGATTGACTGCGGTTGGGAATAGTTTTAAAGACGCAAGATGGATCTCATTTTGGTAAAGCGATACCATCACCTCACATTCACAATGATAAGTAAATGCGACGGTATTATTCGTATTTAGATGATTTGCTTGATATGATGCAAATTCATTAGTTGATAAGTTTAAATAGAAACGATCCCACATACAATCAAAAAAGAAACGTTTTTGCATTTGATAATTCTTGTCTTCAAGAATATTCATCATTGTATTAGCTCTATATGTTAGATTGTTTGATAGATTACTACCACTATAGGATACTCCTCTTCCTGGTAACTCATCAAAATCAACTGCTAAGACCTTAAATGGTGGTGAGCGGAAGACAGAATTAGTTACTAAGTCGTTAGAAACACAGTTTTCAATTTTCATATTCTCTAAGTATTCATTTAGAATTGTTTGCGCTTCTTGATAACTTGGACGCTTTTTGCCTTTGGTATAATCAATTAGTAGCTCCCAATTAGCTGGAGTTGGTATTGATAGTGGAGAATTATGACAATTCATTTTTTTCCATGGCCACAAATTATATCCTATTCCTAAGGAGACAGAGAGCGGATATAGTGCTGCAAACCATTCGGTTAAATTTTCTCCAGTTTCTCCTAACCAAAGGGGAATATTTAATTTTTTTGATAGCTTAATCCACTCTAAGAATGCACTTTGATCAGGATAACAAGCATAGCGATGGAAATGAATAACCATATTATCATCATACTTTTGGTCGAAGATTTCCATATTTGTTGCCCAATGATGTCCTTCAATTGTAAAGAGATGATTTTTATCAATCTTTCGAATTTCTGTAATTACTTCGGAATAGAAATTTTTTAGTTTTGGCACTAAATAATCATAATCTCCTCCATTGTTGCTAGGACGGATTGGTTCATTCAACAAATCATATCCACCAACGATATAGCGATTATGATACCTCGAAGCAATTTCTTTCCATAAAGCAATAGCCTTATCCCAACTGTCATCATCAATAAATAAACGGGGAATATCATCGATGGAATCATCAATATTGGCTCCGGTTTGTCCTCCTGGAGCTCCATGCATATCCAAAAAGGCATAAATTTGGGATTCCTCGCACCATGATAAGACCTTATCGAGCAATTGAAAACCATCTTCTTTAAAGGTAATACCAGGTTCATCTTCCATTAACACCCGCCAATTAAAGGGAATTCTTACTGAGTTATAGCCGAGTTTTGCCATTGCAAAAATATCAGCTTTGGTAATATAGTTTGCTCTAAATTGTTTCCAAAAGTTTTTTTCGTAATCACTTCCAGTTAATTCTCTAATAACTGCTTCAATTCTTCGGGGACGATCAAATCTAGTGTTATGTGATAACCACATATATCCTTCACAAAGAAGCCAATTTCCAAGTCCCCACCCGGTTAGGATGATTTCTTCATCATTTCCATTAACAATTGTTGTTCCTTTGGTTTTTAAAAATCCCTTAACAAGATTTTGTTTTATTTTTTGATTCATCGATGAAAAACCCTTTCTCAAAAGTTTTAAAATTTATTGGTATTTTCTAATTATCTATAGTAAAATTAATTAGTAAGTTTTTATTCATTTATTTCTAACAAGGCTGTATGTGGAAGATGGTCAGAAGCAACAAGATTAGGAATTGTTGCATCCTTGATTTTAATCTCTTTACTACAAAAGATATAATCGATTTTTTTTAATGGATTTATGGACGGAAATGTCGGTGCTCCGTCGTTATTTGTATCCTGTAACAGCTGATAGAGTGGTTTTAACTTTTCATCATTTGGTTCTAAATTAAAGTCACCCATTAACACAATTGGCGTTTTAATTGCATTTATTAAGGTTTGAACCGTATTTACAGCATTAATCTGCTCGCTTTTTGCAAGACCAAAATGGCTAACTAACACGGTTAGATTCGGGTGAGCAATTTCTGCTTTAATAATGCACCTTGATTCATAGTATTCATCAGTTTCGGGGATGGGGTCTTCAATCATAATCGCCTCAACTGATTTAAATGGGTATTTAGAAAGGATCGCATTCCCATAAGGGCGCCCCTTAAAGATAATTGCTTGTCCAAAATAATAATAATATCCAATAATTTTTGCGATCTCTTCAGCCTGATTGGGATTTTCTCTATCTGCTCCAAAAACTTCATTTAAACCAATAATGTCAGGTTGACATTTCGAGATTGTTTGGGCCATAAGGTTTAAATCAATGCAACGTTTTATATAATCGCGACCATGTTGAATATTGAATGTCATGAAATTTACTGTCATAAATGCACCTCAATATTTATTATACTTATCTTGATTTTGAAAATCAAGTTATATATTGAAGATGATTGTTTATATATATAAGAAAAGAGAATGGAAAGGAATATAGATGATGTTTGAATTTAAGAATTTTAATTATTTAACTGATGGAGAGATCGATTTAGTTCTAACAAAAATGAGCCCCGAAGATAAGGCTAAGAATTATGTTCCGTCATATGAATATAAAATTACCCTTCATGGACAAGATGAAGCGATTGGCGGAATTTGTATTAGGATTGGGAATAATCAAAATACTTATTATGGTGGCCATATCGGATATGGAATTGATGAAGCTTACCGAGGAAATGCTTATGCAGCGAAGGCATGCCGATTGATTGTTGAAGTTGCGAAGGCTCATCAGATGGAAAGGATTTTGATAACTTGTAACCCAGATAATTATCCATCTAGAAGGACTTGTGAAAAGGTTGGTTTGCATTTGCTAGAAATAGTGGATCTACCAAGTGACAATGAAATGTATTTAGAAGGTGAATTTCAAAAATGCATTTATGAATGGATTTTATAAAAGGAGAATAAGCAAATGAATTATGAAATTAAACAACTTGATTTAGATGATTTTGATGAAGCTATCGATTTTATTAATTTAGTATTTAGTATGGTAAAACAACCGATTGATTTTCTTCAATATCTTCCTAATTTATATCAACCAACCACCAAGCATATGCAGTGCCATTATGTGATTAGGGTACATGGTCGGATTAAAGCGTTAGTTGGGATTTATCCTGGAGAATTAGTTATAGGAGATGTTTGCTTGAAGATTGCTCGAATCGGAGCGGTCTCAACTCATCCATATTACCGAGAAAAGGGAATGATGAAAGCCTTAATGGATCACTCTATAAACATTATCCACCAAGAAGGGTACGATATAGGATATTTAGGAGGTCGACGCCATCGTTATTTATATCATGGCTTTGAAGTTGCCGGGTGCCGAATTAGTTATGAAGTCAATAAGAGAAATATTAAGCACAAAAAAATTGATAATAGCAATCTTGAAATTCGAAAAATCGAAAATGATAATGATTCAATTATCGTCTTTTGTAAACAACTTCATGATCAACAACTCATCCATTTTAACCGCGCGGTTGAAGACTTTTATACAATATGTCATCATTGGAAAGCTGAACTATTTGGGATTTATCAACATGATAAATTAAGTGGTTATTTTGTTTTCAACAACCGTGGAGCCCATCTTTGGGAGATTTGTGCTATTAACAGTGAACTTGCTTGTAAAGCTATCTATACATTTTTAGAAAATAATGAATATGATGAAATTCACGTTAGTTTAAGCCCCTTAGATTTACAACTGAATCAATTATTAGGAGAATTTTTCGAAAGATCGGAAATTAAAGATGTTCATAATTGGAGTATATATCATTGGGAAAAAGTTATTGCTGCCTTTTTAAAGGTTAAGAATAAAGTATTACCTTTACAAAATGGTGAGGTTACAATTGGTGTAATTGATTATGGAAAGATTAAAATTATTGTACAAGAGGGTCTGATTGATTGTTTTAGAACTGAGGAAGAAGCGGACATTACTGTTACATCAACTGTAGGATTGAGACTATTATTTGGTCCACTACCTCCATCATATGTGATGGATTTGCCTTTAAGCGCTCAGATTTTAAATAGTTGGTGTCCACTACCGCTATGTATGAGTCCTCAAGACTTTGCATAGAGGGATTTTCAAAAAGATGAATATAAAATTGATATTAATATCAAAAAAGTGAGGAGGATTTTGATGTTTTTAGAGACAAACGGCTTTGCAAATTGGTTATTTTTAATTTTTTTTGTTGTTTTCATGGCTTTAAGTTTTGTAATTGCTTTTATAGTGTCTAATCGGAAATTTGAAGTTGAGTATATGGGCCATAAAATAAAAGTATCGGCCAAACCGTTAAAAATGTTATTATATATTGATGATAAGTTGATTGATTCATGTTCTTCAGTCTTTACCCTTCATGAAATTTTAAAAGGTTCGATTGGAGAAAAGCAAATAAGAGCACATATTAAATCTGGAGCTTTTAGCTATAAATGTGAGATTTTTGTGGCGGGCGAAATGATTTTTAAAAAGTAAAGATGGTTTAAATTGAGGTATTACTTTATGTAATATCTTTTTTCTTTTTTATTAAAAATACAAAATACGACAAAATTCGACATTTGTCTGATTTATAATATCTTATCGGTGGGCTTATATTCAAATAATTCCACCTTTATAATAAAATGTAAAGTTCTTTAAAATGATATTAATTAACATATAAAAGTATGTACAAACATATATTTTAAAAAAGTTTAAGAAACGAGGAGATTTAATGGATGCGAAATTAATGGCGTATATTGTGAAAAGAATACTCTTAGCAATTGCAACTGTCTTCTTAGTAATTACGATTACCTTCTTTACAATGAATGCAATTCCTGGCGGACCCTTCTTAAGTGAAAAAGCACCAACCCAAGATGTAATTGATCGATTAAATGAAAAATACGGCTTGGATAAACCGCTAATGGTTCGCTATTTTACATATCTTAAGGATGTATTACGTTTTGACTTTGGACCTTCACTAAAACAACGGGGACGTTTAGTAATTGATATTATCACAACCGGTTTTAAGAGTTCAGCTAAAATTGGGGGTATTGCTGCCTTACTCGCAATCACTTGTGGGATAACCTTTGGCTCAATTGCTGCGATCAAACGAAATAAACCGGCAGATAAATCAATCATGGTTGTATCAACAGCGTTTGTTGCAACACCATCGTTTATTATCGCTTCATTCTTACTGATTATGTTTTGTGTTCAGTTTCAAATTCTCCCTGCACGAGGTGATACTTTTGCTGGATTAATCTTGCCAATTATCGCTTTAAGTTTATATCCCATGTCATATATAACGCGCTTAACGAGATCAAGTATGCTAGATATCTTAGGCCAAGATTATATCAGAACAGCCCTTGCAAAAGGTGTTTCATATAAAAAGGTTATCTATAAACATGCTTTAAAAAATGCTCTGATTCCCGTTTTAACTTATATTGGACCAATGATTGCTTATATCTTAACAGGAAGTTTAGTTATCGAAAGAATTTTTTCAGTTCCAGGCCTGGGTCGGGCTTTTGTTAATAGTATTACTAACCGTGACTATACCTTAATTATGGGTACAACGATTTTCTTAGCTTCGTTAGTTGTAATCATGACATTAGTAACAGATATACTTTATAAAATAGTTGATCCTCGAATTGACTTCAATTAGGAGAGAGTTATGGAAAAACCAAATAAAAAACTTTTTAGTTTCCATATTAACATTGAGCAGTTATTGCCGGCAACTGAAGAAGAGAAGATACAACAAGATATTATGCGCGAGAGCACAAGTTTTTTTAAAGATGGATTAAAACGGTTAAGAAAAAATAAAATTGCCATGATCTGCCTATCGATTATAATTATTATTACTTTCATTGCGATTTTTGTTCCGATGTTTTATCCATATAAATATGCCCAGCAATTAGGTGTGTTACCGGGTCAATCTGCTGATGCTTCCTATTTGAATTTAAAACCATTTCAATATGGAACAACAGAACTTGAACGGATCGCAAATGGTGAAAAAATATTCCCCCATCTTTTTGGTACTGATAGTAGTGGTCGAGATTATTTTATTAGAGTCGTATACGGAACCAGGATCTCATTGATGGTTGGGTTCTTTGCTAGTATCCTCGTTTTAATGATCGGTATGTTATATGGGTCAATCTCGGGATACTCGGGAGGAAAAACGGATTTGTTCATGATGAGGTTTGTTGATATTATCTATGCTCTTCCGGATATGTTAATCATTATTTTGTTATCAGTAGTTTTTAAAAACATTCGACTTAATCTTGGTAGTGCTTTATCAACGCTTGGAACCAATATGATTAGTATCTTTATTGTGTTTGGAATGTTTTATTGGGTGGGGATGGCGCGTTTGATTCGTGGACAGATTTTAAGTGTAAAGCAACAAGACTTTGTCCTTGCTGCTAGGTCAATTGGAGCTTCTCCGGCACGAATAGTTAGGAAACATTTAATTCCAAATTGTATCAGTGTCATTATTATTTCGACAGCCCTTCAAATTCCTGCAGCAATCTTTACGGAAAGTTTTTTAAGTTTTTTAGGTTTAGGGGTTTCTGCGCCAATGCCTAGTTTAGGTTCCCTAGCTGCTGATGCATTAGCAGGAATATATTCATATACATATCGAATTGTTATTCCAGCTGTTACCATCTGGCTGATTGTCTTATCGTTTAACCTCTTAGGTGATGGTTTACGAGATGCTTTTGACCCAAAACTAAGGAATTAGGAGGATTAGAATATGAGTTTATTAGAAATCAAAGACTTAAAAACTTCCTTCTTTACACCCTTAGGTGAGGTGAAAGCCGTTGATGGAATCTCTTTTTCGGCAGACCGTGGTCAGGTATTAGGAATTGTTGGTGAATCCGGAAGCGGTAAAAGTGTTACAGCTTATTCGATTATGCAAATATTATCAAATCCCGGGCGTATTGTATCAGGAAGTATTAAACTAGACGGATTAGAACTTGTTGGAGCTGGCGAAGAGGTTATGAGAACGATTCGCGGTAATAAAATCAGCATGATCTTTCAAGATCCAATGACAAGTCTTAATCCAGTTTATACAATCGGTAATCAACTTATCGAAGGGATTATGCTTCATACTTCCCGAGATAAAGAACAAGCAAAAGCACGTGCTTTAGAGATGCTGACGATGGTTGGTGTTAATGATCCTGAAAAAAGAATTAATCAATATCCACATGAATTAAGTGGTGGGATGCGCCAAAGAGTGATGATTGCAATGGCTCTAGCTTGTGAACCGGATATTTTAATTGCCGATGAACCAACAACTGCATTAGATGTTACGATTCAAGCGCAAATCTTAGAAATTATTCAGGACTTGCAAAAACAACTTGAAATGACAACCATTTTAATTACCCATGATTTGGGAGTTGTGGCTGGCATGTGTGATAAAATAATTGTTATGTACGGTGGAAGAATTGCTGAAAAAGGAACAACTGATCAAATATTTTATAATTCCAAACATGAATATACAAAAGGATTAATGAAATCCATTCCTGGAAATATCATGAAAAATGAACGATTAATTCCGATCAAAGGTTCTCCGGTTGATTTGCTTAATATGCCAAAAGGGTGCGCATTTTGTCCACGGTGTGATAAGGCTATGAAAATTTGCCTTTCTGAAAAATTAGATGAAATCGAAGTCGAAGAAGGTCATTTTAGTTCTTGTTGGATGGTTGTTAAGGATCAACTTGAACAAAAGAATCATGAATTTGATAAGGAAGCGGAGGCGGTCGGATAATGCCAAAAAGAACTGAAAATATCGCTTTAAATCAACCCGATCCTGATAATAAATATTTGATAGAAGTTAGGAATCTAAAAGAATACTTTTCGATTCGGACTGGATTTTTAAAAAGCGCACCATTAAAAGCTGTCGACGATATTTCCTTCTTTATAAAAGAAGGTGAAACCTTAGGTTTAGTTGGTGAAAGTGGATGTGGAAAAACAACCGTCGGCCGTACCGTTTTAAAATTATATAAACCAACCGGTGGAGAAATCATTTTTAAAGGAAAAGTTATTGATGAAAAAAATAAAGAAGATATCAAAGCTTTTAGAAAAAAAGTAGCAATGGTTTTCCAAGATCCATATTCATCGCTTAATCCCCGGATGACAGTTGGTGATATTATCGGGGAGCCGCTCGATGTTCATAAATTATACTCTTCGAAAGAAGAACGAAAACAAAAAATTAATCACTTGATGAGTTTGGTTGGTTTATCGAGTGAACATGCTAACCGTTATGTTCATGAATTTAGCGGTGGTCAACGGCAACGAATCGGAATTGCCCGAGCTTTAGCAGTAAACCCAGATTTTATTGTCTGCGATGAACCAGTATCCGCCTTAGATGTTTCGATTCAAGCGCAAATCATTAATATGTTTATGGACTTACAAAAAAAGTTAGGTCTGACATATTTGTTTATTGCCCATGATTTACACGTTATCGAACATATTTCAAACCGTATTGCGGTCATGTATCTAGGAAAAATTGTTGAAGTTGCGGAGTCCGTTGAATTAACATCAAAGCCACTTCACCCTTATACAATTTCGTTATTATCAGCAGTGCCAATTGCTGATCCGATTCGATCAAGGAATCGCCAACGGATTATCTTACAAGGAGACGTTCCAAGTCCTTTGAAAGTCCCATCTGGATGTGCCTTCCGAACCAGGTGCCCAAAAGCAGAATCAAAATGTGCAGAAGAGAGTCCTAAGTTAATTGATGTGAAGAATGGCCATTTTGTTGCCTGCCATTTTATTGATTTATAATTTTGATAAACTAAAAAGTGTTACAACACTTAGTTTATAAATTTTTGTTTGAATGGAGGTAAAACGAAAATGAAACAAGTTTTTAGAAAATTTGTTGCTTCTGTTTTAGCGTTAGTCTTAGTGTTCATTTTAACTGCTTGCGGTGGAAAGACTCAAAGGCTAGTCGTTTGTGTTGGACCAAATCCGGATACCATTGATCCAGCATTAAACAGTGCAGTTGATGGTGCAACAATGATTATCCATGCCTTTTCAGGGTTGGTCGGATACCAACAAAATGAAAATGGCGCATTAGTACTTGTGCCTGATTGTGCGACCGCCTTACCAACGCCAACAACATTAACTGATGGCAAGGTAAGATATGTTTTCACATTAAAGGATGATTTGAAATGGTCTGACGGAACTCCTCTTGATGCACATGATTTTGAATATGCTTGGAAGAGAGCTGCTTCTGCAGAACTTGGTGCCGATTATGAATATATGTTTGATGTCATCGATGGTTATGGAACTGATGATCTTGATGACCTCAATGTAACAGCTTCTGCAGATGGAAAAACACTAACTGTTGTTTTATCAAATGCATGCCCTTATTTCTTTGAACTCTGTGCATTCCCAACTTATATGCCAGTTAAAAAGAGTATTGTTGAAGCTGATCCAGAAGGGTGGGCAACTAAAGTCAAAACATATATTGGTAATGGTCCGTTTAGAATGAAATCATGGACTGTGGATAGTAAGATTGTTTATGAAAAGAACCCTTATTATCATTATGCTGATAAAGTATCTTTGAAAGAAATTGAATTTGCGTTATCTGATGATGATGTTGCTATTCTTGCAAACTATAAAAATGGAACCTACAAATTTATTGATTCAGTTCCAAATGAAGAAATATCAGCACTAAAAACCGGTTATCCAGATGAATTTGTTGTAGCAGGTCAACTTGGTACATATTATCTTAGCTTTAATGTTGATAACGATGAATTATTTGGTGATATCGTTACTACTGAAGAAAATAAACAAAAGGTAAGAAAAGCCTTAGGTTTATTAATTGACCGTAACTATATTGCGATTAATATCGGGCAAGCTGGACAACAACCAGCGAATGCATATGTTCCAATTGGATTAACTGAACCAGATGGTTTAACTGAATTTGTCGCAAAGAATGGTGTCAATGGTGATGGTTCAGGTTATTTCAGTGTTAATCCAAATGATTACACTGCAAATTGTAATGAAGCTGTTGCGTTATTAAGAGAAGTTGGTTATGAATATAATGAGACTACAAAGAAATTTACTAACTTCCCAAGTTTCGAATACTTAACAAATACTAGTACTGGACATATTGCAATTGCAACCTACATTTCTCAAGTTTTTGATAATTATGGAATTACAATGACTGTTGCTGACCAAGAATGGGGCACATTCTTGCAAACAAGAAAGAACGGTAATTATGTTGTTGCCAGAAATGGCTGGTTAGGAGATTATAACGATCCAATTTCGTTCTTGGATATGTGGATGTCAACCAGTGGAAATAACGACTCTCAATTTGGAAAAGGCTCACATGCAAGTGTTGCTATTTATGGTCCGAATAAGGATAAGACATGGGCAGAAACATATGATGTCTTAATTAATGAAATAAAAACTTCATCAAATCAAACTGTCCGATATCAAAAGATGCATGAGGCGGAAAATATGATTATGGATACTGGAGCTATTTGTCCAATTTACTTCTATACTGATATCTATATGATTAATCCTGAACTTAATGGATTCTTTACTTCTCCTTTAGGATACAAATTCTTTATGTATAGTACTTTTGGTGAAGCAGACGAATAATATTGAAAAATATTAAAAAAATATGAATAAACCCTCTAAAGAAAAGCATATATAAAACACATTAATATATGTGCTTAACTTTTAGAGGGTTTTTATTATGGAAACAAAGTGATAATAGTATTATCATTGTTATTATCTTTGTAGAAATATTTAAAAACAATAATAATTTTAATTGAAAAAAATGATTTCCCTATGATATAATGATGATAAATTAAATTGCTGCTCTAAAAATAATAAATGTTGGAATGGCTTGTTGAAAAAAACATAAACAATAAATATGTGAAATTTGATATAAAATCATTATTATGAAGTAGGTGGATTTAAAATGAAAAAATTATTAAGTTTTCTTTTCTTAATTGTCCTTGCAGTTGCATTAGTTGGGTGTCGCGAAAAACAAGAGCCGGAATCAACGTTGATTATTGGTACAACAACTGCTCCAAGTGTCAATATGTTTGGGACATTCTGGGGTAATAATGCTTCAAATGCAGACGTAAGAAAATTAACAACTGGGTACCAAACTGTTTCTTGCCAAAAAGATGCTGCTAAGTATGTATTAGACGACACCGTTGTTACAGATTTTAAAGTTGATGCTCACA
>OBJA01000398.1_pt1 | contig 38832 bp, 33 predicted proteins | sample 1519751 | NCBI WGS metagenome assembly OBJA01 (sample SAMEA3881238, study PRJEB22517) | soil metagenome | biome: lake sediment; feature: soda lake sediment; material: sediment, water from around vicinity | place: India | collected 2013-12-23 | depth 3 m
CGCACCGACGACCACCGCCGGCCGCCAGCCGGAGGCCCCCGGGAGTAAACGCAGAACACCGCCGACCCCGGCGCAAAGATTTTGCGGGGGGCCCAGCGGTGTTAAAGCAAACCGGAACGAGGGGGAGTTGGAGACGACAGGCGGAAATTAAGCCTTGCCGTCGAACAGCATTCCCACCAGCTCGTTAAGTTTCTGGCGCAAGGCCAGGGTTTGCTCGGCCGGGAACTGCCGAATAATGTCGCCGCTCTGGCGGTCGGTGATCTGCACCACCACCGCCTCCGGCTCCCGGTGCAGGGAAAAGTTGAGCCGGGTGTTGCCGATGGCGTCCAACCGGGCCTGCATTTCCTTGGCCAGGGACTCGGCCTCATCCGGGGTTACCTTTTTCGCCTCGCGACCGGTCTGGTCAAAACGAGAGCGGTCATCGGGCTTGCTCCCCGCGGAAGAGCCGCTGTTGGCCACCGGGGTCACCGGCGGGCGATTTTTTTCCTCCCGCTCAACCGTCGTGGTCGGCGGCAGCCCGTAACTTCTCACCTCATTGTGCAAATTGATATCCATTGCCAATCCTCCTCGTGTCGTTCCGGCCGCAAGCATTGACGGCCACATCCCAAAACCCAAAAACCGCACTACAGAACCTTTTGCTTGCCAGGCTGGTCTCCCATTCCAGCCCGACCCATACCGGCCAAAGCAAAAAACTCAGGCCATACTGCTGACAAAACGGGGCCGGGGGCCGGCGACAGACTGCGAACTCATCCGCCGCACCGCGCTTTTGCCCTTGCGTAAAACCGCCTGCTGCTCCCGAATCCGGCGCTTGGCTTCCCGTACCGCCTTTTGCAGCCGATTTTCCGTGGCCAACAAAGCCCCCAACCGCCGGGTTAAACCTTGAGCCAACTCATCATCGGCCAGGGCGGTCAGATCACCCAAGGCATCAAGACCGCTCTGCAGATGGCTGAAGGCTCGCTCCCGTTCGGCCTGCCACTGCATCACACTCTGGATGCGCCCCCGACGCAAGGCGTCGAGGTGTTCTTCCTGTAACGCCTCATAGCGTTCAAAGGCCAGCCAAAGCCCCGCCGCCGGAGCTGTCGACTCAAGCGCAATCTGCTGTCTATCCCCGGCGATCATCGTTTTGGCCTCTTGATAAAAATTTTCTTCCATCCACCGAAAAGAGCCACCGCCTTCCGGTTAAATTGCCCACAAACCCGGTCAAATGGAAACCGACAACGGCGCCACCTTGGCCGCCTCCGGCGAAGGTTGCATGGCCTCAGTCTTGCGGTTCAGGCCGCTTTCCTGCATGGCGGTCTCTTCCCAGACCTTTTTCAACTCGCTGATGTAACGGCCGGCCTGGCGCAAAATCTCCACATCACCGGTGGCCGCCACCTTGGGCAACTCCAGCATGATGGCACCATAAAGTCCGCGCAGGAAGGCGGCAGCCTCCGACTCGTCCTTGGGGTTGATCGCCGCGTTGAGTTCGCTGATCAGGGCGATGGCCTTACTCAGATTCTCACCCCGCTTGCGAGGGTTACCCTCGGCAACGGCCTCCTCGGCATGGTGCAGATGGGTCAGAATCCGCTCGTACATCATATGGATTAATTTCACCGGATGAATGGCGGCGCTGACTTCACTCTGGCGATAGGCCTGTACCCTGTTGCGTGCGAGCATTTTTCTTCTCCCGATGGTGTTGCTGGTTAACGTTAACGATTATTTCTTTTTGCTACCGCTGGTCAACTGGCTCAAGCTATCGAACTGGGACTGCAGATAGCTGGACATATTGGTCATCTGGTTCATATAGCTGTCCAGTTCAATAAACTGGCGAGCCAGCACGGCATAGCGCCGGTCCAGGCGCATGGTTTCCGATTCAATCCGGGTTTCAAGATCGCGAATCCGGCTGTTGGCCGTATTTTTTTCGGTATCAAGCAGGCCGCCGTAACTGGCGATGGACCCCAGCCGCTCATGAATCCGGTCGGCAAAACCGCGAATCTCCCGCTGGGAGTCGCCCAGGAAGAACTTGCGCACCCCTTCACTGTTTTCAGCCAGCGCCTGGTCCAACAACCCGGTGTTCAGGGAGATCCGACCATCGGGCGAAAACTCCATCCCCAACTCGAACAGCGATTTGATGGCACCCGGCTCGTTGTTGTTGATAACGGACGTCATCAGCCCCTGAAGCTCGTGCCGGAGCCCCTGCACCGTGGTGCGGGCCAGCACCCCGAGCTGACCGCTCTCTTCGTCGTAGCGGACCTTACCGGCGATTTCCTGAACCACCGTATTGTAGGCCTCCACCAGATCGACCACCAGATCGCGGATGCTGTCGGTCTTACCCTCAACCCCGAGAGTGGTTGTCCCCGGGTTTTCCAGGTTCATGACCACCCCGGGGAAAATATCGTTGATACTGTTGTTCTGGCGCTGATAAACAATCCCGTCAATGCTGAGCTGGGCGTTGAGGGAGCCGGGACCGTCCGCCCCCTGCTGCTGGTCAAAGGCCAGGTTGCCCCAGTAGGGGTTGTCAATTATTGTAACCCGGTTGTTTTCTCCGGTATCGTTGGCCCGCAAGGCCAGGCGATAAGGGCTCCCGGCAATGCCGGTGTCGACGATGGAAGCGGTCACTCCGGGGTTGTTCTGGCTGTTGATGGCATCAACCAGTTGCTCTATGGTGGCCTTGGCCTCCAACTCCAGGCGAACGGTGGTTGCCGAACCGGCCGGGCCGAACTGATACTCGAAAACCAGGGGCGGGTCGGCAAATTGCAAAGCCGAATCGTTATCGGTGATCTTAACCTCGTGCTCCGCCCCGGTTCCCCCCGCAGTGGCGGTTTTGATCCGCAGAAACCAATCCCCGTCGGGACTGTCTTTCTGGAAAGCCTCGGCGGTTACCAGCTTGCCGCCTTCGCCATCGTCGTTGCCAAGATGATCGTTGATGTTGCTGATCAACTGATCCATGGTCCAGCCGCCCGCACCACCGGTCACCGTAAACTCCACACCACCGTGGCTGATGGTCATACTGGCATCTTCAGCCAACACTATGCCGCTGGCGGTATCGGCTACCCCGCTGGTGGAGTGCTGGGCGGCGGGCTGAAGATCGAGCCTGGTGTCCCGGCCGGCGAAGCCGGAGGTACTTTGCCAGGAGCTGCGGGTGGCCACCCGCTCGACAGTGATGGAGTTGCTCTGAATTCCCGCACCGTCGCTGACCGTGGCGGTGATCACATTTTCGTTGGAGCTGTGAATCGTCCGCCCCAGAAAGGTGGACTCCAGGGACAGGGTGCGAAGGTGGCCCCGCATATCCAACAGCTTGTTCTGGACCACATTGAAGGCCTCAAGCTGGGATTCCAGGCGGGTGATATTATCCTTGAGCGGCTGAACGCGCTGCTTTTCATCCACCTTCCGCAGATCATCAAGGATGCTCTGCAGTTCGAGGCCGGAACCGACCCCCAGTGTGGAAATGCTGCCAACCGACATGACCGTTCTCCCGTTCAACTCTGCTGGGTTTGCTGGATTAAGCCCCCCGGACCCGCTGCACAAGGCAATCCGGCGGGGCTTAACCAACTTATCGGTTATTCGGCAAAAGGCTTAAATTTTTTTATTGTGATTGTTCAGCGGGGGACAAGGGGGGACTTGGCGCCCAGCAGGTGTTTGAGCCAGTCGAAGCCGAAGGAGAGCAGGGCCTCGTCGTCCAGTTCGATGGCCCGGCGGCGGGCCTTGTCCAGGCGGAAGCGGCGCAACAGATCGTGGTCACGGACGTAATCACGGAAACGGTCGATATTGTAGCAGATCATGAAGGCCAGCAGTTGGCGGGGGCCGGCGGCGCCCTCCCCTTTCCAGGGGTTGCCGGCGAAAATGGTGTCCATTTCAGCCCAGCGCTCGGCCATGACGTTGTAGGGCAGCAACTGCTGGTCGGCCAGCCACTCCTTCACCGTCCAGCGGCGGCCGCAGCCGTGGCCCTGGCAGTAGTCGTGGCGGACCAGAAAATAATAATCCTTGGGCCGGCCGCCGGCATCGGTCTCCCGGGCCACCGCCCGCTCCAGGGGGTAGGTGCGGCAGGCCGAGGGCCGGTCGGAGTAAACCAGGCAGCCGTGTTCCTGGTCAAGGAAGGGGCAGGTATATTCGGTGTTGGCCAGCATCCGCAGAACCACCGCCGGAAAAAAGGGGTTCTGGCCTTTGACCACCCCGGTATAGCGCTCCAGAAAGGTTTCGGAATTCAGCTTAAGCCGTTTTTTCAGGCGCAGGATATCGTAGGGGTAAAGGATCAGCTCCAGCTTGCGGCAACAACGGGTGAAACAGGGCACCTCGGGGTTGCAGACAAAGTCGAACCCTTCCGCTCCCAGGGGCTCCATCCCGGCCGGGAATGCGCCGGGGGCCAACTCCTTATCACTTGCCCCATGCGGGGGCGCTTGCGCTGCCGCCATCCTGCCTGCCACCTTGCCTCAATGGTCCTTTGGTTGGCCGCCGACCAATGACGGCGGGGCGGGGAGATTAACAGCCGCAAGAGCAAATAGCAAGCCGGACCACAACCAATTCAACGACTGTAAACGAAAACGCCGCGCTTGCTCGGGTCGATCCGGGCATAGCGGCGGAGCAGACCCAGGTTATAGTCGTTGAGTTCCACCCCCTTGGCCAGCAACAGCACCCCGGTGCCGCTGAAAACGTCGCGGCTGATCACCATGCCGGAAGACAGCTCGTCGGGCCGGAGTTCCAACTCCACCACCTCCCGGCGGGGCAACCGGCCCCGGAAGTAATTCCGGGCCGCCTGTTCCGCCGCCGCCACCAGTTGGGGATCGAAACGACGCCCGGCCTCGGCCCGCACCTTGCGGAAGGTCAACTCCACCCCGCTGTCCCCCTCATAACCGCGAATCTCCTTGTCGATAAAATCGATGATGGCGATAATCCTGGCCGCCAGGGGAATCGCCTCGCCGGAGAGCCGGTCGGGGAAGCCGCTGCCGTCAAAGCACTCGTGGTGATGGCGGATGATACCGCCCACCGCCCGAAAATCGTCGATCAACTCCAGTACCGCCTGCCCACGAATGGGATGCTTTTCGTACTCCTCCCGCTCCCCCGCGTCCATCTCCCCCTCATCCACCAGCAACATCAGGTCCGGCAGGCCCACCTTGCCGATATCGTGGAGCAGGGCCGCCACCACCAACTGCTCCCGCTCCCCGGCGGCCAACTCCAGGGCGGCGGCCACCCGGGCGGCGATCTGGGCCACATTCTGGGAATGGCTGCGCATTCGCTTGTTACGCATCTCCAGCAGGCCGCCCAGGGCGGTGATCACCGCCTTGAAATTGGCGCGCTGCTGCCGGTTCAGGGCCTGTAACCCCTCGTTGCTGCGGCGCAAGGCCGCGGTCTGGGCCCGCACCTTGCTCTCCAGCACCCGGTTCCACTCCTGCAACTCGGCATTCTGTTTTTTCACCAGGGCATTGAGGCGCTCGTTTTCCCGCATCAATTGGTAATGGCCCACGGCGGTGCGCACCGTTTGCAGCAACTCCTCATCCTGCCAGGGCTTGGTAATATAGCGGTAAACCCGCCCCCGGTTGATGGAATCCACCGCCGCCGAAATATCGGCATAACCGGTCAGCAGAATCCGCACCGCCTGCGGCGCCGCCTCGCGAACCTGCTCCAGCAACTCAACCCCGCTCATCCCCGGCATCCGCTGATCGGAGACAATCACCGCCAGGTCGTCGCGCCCGGCCAGCAACTTCAGGGCCGCCTCGCCGGAATCGGCGGTCAGTACCGGGAACGGCTCATCCATGAACAGGCGCCGCAGGGCGCGCAGGATGTTCTCCTCGTCATCCACGAACAGGACACAGCCGCCACCGCCGGGCTGCTCCGCCGCCGCTTGCTCATTATCCATTCTCGACCTCATTGTGAGTAATCGTCACCAGGGGCACCAACCTATCGATTCAACGGGATGTAAGCGTTCAGCAGTGCCGCAGATTCGGGCAAGCAGCCAGGCGCCTCGTACCCCGTGTACTTAAGCCTGGCTGATCGCCCGAAGGTGCGGTGCTGCTGAACGCTTACCATTATGATCGTGCTTCCAGCACCACGATGACTCCCTGCTGAGTGCCGTCGTCGTTCTGCATATACACCCCCAGAACCCGGCAGCCGGCCGGGCCCGCCTCCGGCAGGATGTCCTGGTAGAGCTTGCCGTCGGGCTTGATCCGGTCGATGAACTCCACCAGGCTCCGGGGCAATACCCGCCGCATATCCCGCATCAGCAGATCGCCCTTGCCCACCGCCAGCAGGCGGGCCGCCAGTTCATTGCACTGCACCACCTCCCCCCGCTCGTCATCAATGCCCAGCATCCCCACCGGCAGGGCGTCCATGATGAAACGAACCGACTCCAGGGCCCGGCCCTGAAACCTGAGGGTTTCATTGCGTGCCTGCAGCAATTCGGCCAGCCTGCGGTTGAGTTTTTGCAGCTTCCGATTGGAATTCCGCAGCTTTTCGGCCAGCAGCCGGTTTTCCTCCTGCAGTTCGTAAAACTCCAGGGCCTTGCCGATGGCCTGCCGCAACTCGTCATCATCCCAGGGCTTGGCGATAAACTTGTAAATCTTGCCCTCGTTGATGGCGGCGATAATAGTGGGGGCATCGGCGTAGCCCGAAAGCACCATCCGCACTTTGTCCGGCCAGCGCCGGCAAACCTCACGGAGAAAATCCACCCCGTCCCGCCCCGGCATCCGGTAGTCGGAGAGCACCACCCGCACACTCGGCTCCTCCTCCAGCAGCCGCAGCCCCTCGTCGGCGCCGCCGGCGGTCAGCACGGCAACCGGCTCGTCAAGGAAGACCCTTTGCAGAGACTTCAGGACATGGGGCTCGTCATCCACGCAAAGAATCCGTACACTCTCAGGACTGTTCATCAGGTTGATCCTTTTCCACCACCGGTAACAGCACCCGGAAGGATGCGCCCCGGCCCGGCTCGCTCGCCGCCGTAATTTCGCCGTGGTGCTGCTTGACCACGATATCGTAAACAATACTCAACCCCAGGCCGGTGCCCTTGCCCACCTCCTTGGTGGTGAAAAAGGGGTCGAAAAGACGACCCAGATGCTCGGGGGCAATCCCGCAACCGTTGTCGGCGATGACCACCTCGATGTTGTCCGCCACTCGGCGGGTGCTGATTCGAATCTCACCGTGCTGCTCGATGGCCTGCGCCGCGTTGAGCAGCAGGTTCATAAAAACCTGGTTGAGTTGCTGGGGATAGCACCAGGTGAGCGGCAATTCACCGTAATCCTTGACAACCTCTGCCTTGTACTTAAGTTCGTTCCAAACGATATTGAGGGTGTCGTCCAGGCACTGGTTGATGTCGGCCCGGCTACGGGTGGCCTGATCCACCCGGGAAAAGCGTTTCAGATTGCGCACGATATTCTTGACCCGCTCCACCCCGTCCAGGGACTCCCGCAGCAGGTCGGCGGCATCGGCGATGATATAGTCAATCTTCAGATCCCGCCGCAAATTTCGAGCCGTCTCCGCGCCGCCGGCCTTCGCGTCCTCCAGCAGGCGCTGCTGGGTGGCAATGCATTCCCGCATCCGTTCCAGGTATTTGACCATGGAGCCCAGATTGCTGGTGACGAAACCCACCGGATTGTTGATCTCATGGGCCACCCCCGCCGCCAGTTGGCCGATGGAGGCCAGTTTTTCCTGCTGCAGCAGTTTGGCCTGAGAGGCCTTCAATTCATCATAGGCCGTGGTCAGTTGGTGATTGCGGCGTTGCAGTTCCTGGGCAACCCGCTGCTGCTCGCTGACATCGCTGAAGGCCACCACCGTCCCCCGCAGGGGGGGATAATCGGTAATTATATTGTGCAGCCGGCAGCAGAACACGCGGCCGCTGGCATGGTGGCGATACTCCCGGACCTCGTCCAACCCCTCCTCCCGCACCATTCCGCCCCGCCCACAGAGCAACTCCTCCCAGCCCCGCCCTTTGATCTCCTCGTAAGGCAACCGGACCAAGCAACTGAACGCCTGGTTGCAGCGCAAAATCTTGCCCTGTTCATCGACCAGCAGCAGCATCTGGCCCAGGCAGTCCACCACCGATTCCCATTCCCGCTTGGCCCGCCAGACTCTGGCCAGGCAGCGCTCCAGCCCGGCGGGATCCGGCTGAAAATCGTAGTGGGTCGGGGCCTCCCGGGAGTTGTCGGGGGGGACGGTCTTCATGGCCGGTCACCGCGAGGTTTGATGATCAGTTCGTAATATAAAAAAGCCTCCCGGATCAGCTTGAGCAACTGCTCATCCTTCCAGGGTTTGGCGATGAACTTGTAAAGGGCGCCCTCATTGACCGCTTCCACCACCGTCTCCAGATCGGCGTAACCGGAGAGCACCATCCGCACCGTGTCGGGATAAATTTCCTTGACCCGGCTTAAAAATTCGATCCCGCTCATCCCCGGCATCCGCTGGTCGGAAATAATCACCTGCACCGGGTTAACGGCCAGCATTTCCAGGCCCGAGGCGGCATCGGGGGCGATGAGCAACCGGTAGCTTTCATCCAGCAACAGCCGTTGCAGGGCTTTGAGGATATTGGGATCATCGTCGACGATGAGCAGGGTCCGGCCATCCTCGACCCGGTCCGGCAGGGCCAGCCCCCGCCCGGATTTAAGCAGCTCGGCAAACTCCGCGGCCGGCAGCGGCTTGCTGAACAAAAAGCCCTGGATCTCGTCGCAGCCGTTCTGGCGCAGATAACCGCACTGGGCCTCGGTTTCCACCCCCTCGGCCACCACCTCAAGCCCCATCCGGTGGGCCATGGCGATGATGGAAACGGCGATGGTGGCGGCATCGGGGCTGGTGACCAACTCACCGACAAAACTGCGGTCGATCTTCAACTGATCGATGGGAAACCGGCGCAGGCTGGAAAAGCTGGAATAGCCGGTACCGAAATCGTCCAGGGAGAGCCGGAGTCCCAGTTTTTTCAATTCCGCCATCCGAACAATGGCCTCTTCGGGATCGAGCATCAGCATGCTCTCGGTGAGCTCCAGGGTCAGGAGCTGGGCCGGCAGGTCGTGTTTTTTCATGGTCGCCGCCACCCGGGCCGCCAGATCAGCGGCCTGGAACTGGCGGGCCGAGACGTTGACCGCCAGGGCGCAGTTTTTAACCCCCTCCTCCTGCCAGAGCCGCATCTGGCGGCAGGCCTCGTCCAGCACCCAGCTACCCAGCTCGTTGATCAGGCCGCTGCGTTCGGCCACCGGGATGAACTCATCGGGGGGCACCAGTCCCGTCTCCGGCCGCTGCCAGCGGACCAGGGCCTCGGCTCCCACCACCCGGCCGCCGCCCAGCTCCACCTTGGGTTGATAGTGGAGGACAAACTCCCCGTTATCAAGGGCCCGCTTGAGGGCGGTTTCCAGCTCCAGGCTCCGTCGGGCCTGTTCGTTAAAGGCGGCGGTGGCGTAGGCAAAACAGTTGCCGCCGGCCTCTTTGGCCTGGTTGACCGCCAGATCGGCTCCGGCCAGCAACCCGGCCACCGCCTCGCCGTCCTGAGGGAAAAGGCTGATGCCGATGCTGGCCCGCATGAAGACTTCCCCTTTCCCCGCCAGCCGGAAAGGTTCCGCCATGGCCTGCTGCAGGCGGCGGGCCATCAGTTCGGCCTCCTGATAGTCCCGGCTCAACTCCATCGCCACCACGAACTCGTCGCCGGCCAGCCGGGCCAGGGTATCCTCGGCCCGCAGACTCTCCCGCAAGCGCCGGCCGACCGCCAGCAGCAACTCGTCGCCCACCCCGTAACCATAGCTGTCGTTGACCACCCGGAAACGGTCCAGGTTCACCATCAGCACCGCCAGCTTGCGCTTTTCCCGCCGGCAATGCTCCAGGCTGTGTTCCAGCCGGGCTTCCAGCAGCAGGCGATTGGGCAGGCCGGTCAGCGGGTCGTGATGGGCCAGATACTGCAACTTTTCCTCGCTGCGCCGCATCCGGGTAAGATCGGTCTTGACCCCCACGTAATGGCTGGGCCGCCCCAACTCATCACGGACAACACTGATACTCAGCAACTCCGGGTAGATTTCCCCATCCTTGCGCCGGTTCCAGATCTCGCCCTGCCAGTGGCCATCCTGTTTAAGGGCGGCCCACATGGCCTGAAAGAAATCCCGACCGTGGCGGCCGGACTGGAGCAGGCGGGGGTTTTTCCCCAGCACCTCATCCTCGCCGTAGCCGGTGATGGCGGTAAAGGCGGGGTTGACCGAGATAATCCGGGGAGCCAGGTCGGTGATCACCACCCCGTCCCGGCTGGCGTTAAGCGCCGCCACCTGCAGTCGGTTCCGTTCCTCGCCCCGGTGCCGCTCGGTGACATCACGGAATACCCCCATCAGGTAGCTCTTACCGTCCAGATGGACGGTGGAGGCACTGATGTCGGCATAAAAAACCGTGTTGTCGCAACGCTTGACCGGAATATCGCGGGTATGGGAGAAATCACCCGCGACATTGGCGGCAAAAAGCTCCCGGATCCATTCCAAATCTTCGACGGGATGAATATCCTCCACCCCCATTTTGCCAATCTCTTCAGGACGGCATTTCAGCATCAGGCAAATGGCCGGATTGCCCAGGATAAACTTGCGGGTTGCAGGATCGGCCAGCAGAATTCCGTCCAGCGCCCCCTCGAAAATAACCCGGAAACGTTCCTCCAGCCGGCGCAGGCGTTGTTCGCTGGCCCGCAGGGCCGCCTGCTCCCGCTGCAACTGTTTGAGACGAGCCACCTGGGCCAGGGTATCAGGCAGGCCGTAAAGATAGCCAGGCTGGCGGATCAGGAAATCGGCCACCCCCAGGCGCAAGGCCTCGGCCACCTCCTCCTCGCTGCCCCGCTCCCCCACCAGCACCACCGGCAGATCCAGCGTCCGGTCATCACGCAGTTCCTTGACCAGCTCCAGGGCGTTGATTTCGGCCAGGTTGAAATCCAGCAGTAGCACATCGCAGGCGGCGGCCCGGCGGCGCAGCAGATCTCCCCCGCCTCCGCCCTCGGCCACGCCCTCCAGCTCGATATGGGGCGCGTGCTCCAGCAGGTGGCGGCGGACGGCTTCCAGATCATCTTCCCGGGTGGCGGCGTAGAAAACCCGTAAAGCCCGGTCCTCGGTGCGGCGGGCCCGGGAATGGCGACAGGCGGCGGCCAGGGTGGCCGGCAGCTTCTCCAGGTAATCGCCGGCTTTGACCAGATAATCATCGGCCCCGGCCTTAAGGGCCGCGATGGCGGCTTCCCGGCTGCCGCTTCCGGTGAGCAGCACCACCGCCAGCGGCAGCCGCCGGCTTTTGACTTCGGCCAGCACCTCCATCCCGCTGCCGTCGGGCAGGCCCAGATCGGCCAGCACCAGATCGAAAGGCGGTCGCTCATCCCGCAACAGGTCCAGAGCCGCCGCCAGCCGGGACACCACCGTCAGCCGGTAATCGGGGGCCGATTCGGCCAGGGAACGGCATAGCAGATCGGCGTCAAAGGCGTTATCCTCCAGGTACAGAATCCGCAACTGATCCGGTCGTTCATTCATCCTGCGCTCCTTTTTCCGGCACCCCCCGCAAGGGCAAATGTACGGTGAAGGTGCTGCCCCGGCCCGGCCGGCTCTCCACCTCCAGGCGGCCGCCGTGCTGCCGGGTTACTATATCATAACTGATGCTCAACCCCAGGCCGGTACCCTTGCCCACCTCCTTGGTGGTGAAAAAGGGCTCGAAAAGCCGGGGGATATTTTCCGGGGCAATGCCGCAGCCGTTGTCGCTGACGGCCACGTGGATTTCGTCGGCGGCAAACCAGGTCCGGATGCCGATTTCACCCTTTTCCGCCAGGGCCTGGCCGGCGTTGATCAGCAAATTCATGAACACCTGGTTGAGCTGGCCGGGGTAGCAACTAATTTCCGGCAACTCGCCGTAATCCTTGCTCACCGTGGCCTTGTATTTCAACTCGTTCCAGACGATCCGCAGGGTGTCCTCCAGGCAGCCGTTGATATCGACCAGATCCCGGCGGGGCTGATCAACCCGGGAAAAACTCTTGAGGCTGAGCACGATATCCCGCACCCGCTCGGTTCCCTCCAGGCTTTCCTTGATCAGATCGGGCAGATCATGGAGGATATATTCGATTTTGAGCCGGACCGCCGCCTCCACCAGATCCTTTTCGCAACTGCGGTCTGGACAGATTTTGGTCCTTTCCTCCCGCAGCCGGAAATATTCGGCCAAACGCTCGGCATATTTTTTCAGGGTGTTGAGGTTGCTGCTGATGAAACCCACCGGGTTGTTGATCTCGTGGGCCACTCCGGCGGCCAGCATCCCCACCGAGGCCATCTTTTCCTGCTGGACCATGTGGGACTGGGCCTCTTTGAGTTCCGCCAGGGCTTTTTTCAGTTCCCGCTCGGCTTCCACCCGCCGGCCCACATCGTGGACAATGGAGTAGAGCAGCTTGCGCCCTTCCATTTCAATGGGTCCGGAAAAGACCTCCACATCCCGAATCGAACCATCGGCCCGGCGATGCCGGAAGAAAAAATGGTTGCGCAGCTCGCCGGCCGCCCTTGCCATTTCCCGTTTGAGCTCTTCCGGACTCAGGGTGTTGAGTTCGCCGACGGTCATGGTCAGCAACCGCTCCCGGCCCCAGCCGTAGTAAGCGGCGGCCGCCGGGTTGGCGTCGATGATCCGGCCGTCGGCGGGGTCGATGATCAGCATCACCGCATGGTTGTTGTTGAAAAGGCTGCTGTAGCGGGCCTCCCGCTCCTTGAGCAACTCCAGGTCGCGGCGATGTTCGGCCCGCAGCCGGCAGCGCTCGGCGGCGGCATCAATGGCCGGCCCCAGCCGTACCAGATGATTCTTCAGAATATAATTCCAGGCCCCGGCCCGCATGCAGGCCACCGCCGTCTCCTCGTTGGTGGCCCCGGTGACGATGATAAAGGGAATTTCGGAATCGTAAGATTGGGCCAGCCGGAGGGCATCCATACCGTTGCAGTCCGGCAGCAGGTAATCGGAAAGGATCAGGTCCGGCTGGAAACTGCTCATGGCGGCGATGAAGACGTCCTGGCCGTCCACCACCAGCAGCTCGGCTCCAGGCAGATTTTTTTTTAGCTCCAGTTCTATCAACTCGGCATCTGCCGGCTGATCTTCCAGCAACAACACCCTGGTAAAAGGCGACATAGACGACTCAGGCTCCGGATTGCGCCGGGGCGGCCGCCGGCAAGGAAAAGTAGAAACCGGCCCCCCGGTCGGGGACCGAACGGGCCCAGACCCGACCGCCATGGCGCTCGACAATCCGGCGGACAATGGCCAGCCCGGCTCCGCTGCCGGGGAATTCATCGTCGCCGTGAAGCCGTTGGAACACCTGGAACAACCGCCGGCTCTCCCGCTCGGGAAAACCGACGCCGTTATCCTCCACCAGATAGACCGCCATCCCCTCCTCCCGCCGGCCGCTAACCCGAATCCGGGGCGGAGTGGCACCGGCGGAGAACTTAACGGCATTATGCAAAAGATTGTACCAGACCTGTCCCAGCAGGCCCGGATCGCCCTCGGCCGCCGGCAGCTCCCCCCGGAAAAACTCGGGGGCGACAGCCGGGGGGCGGGGCGGAGTGCCAGCGGTCGGCGGCGGCTCGGCGGCAAAGGCGGCCCGCACCTCGCGATAAACCGAATCCACCATGGCGGCCATATCCACCGGGCGCTTGCGCAACTCGGCCCGGCCCAGCCGGGAAAACTGCAGCAATCCCTCGATCAGCTCCACCATATTGCGGCAGGCGGCCCCGATATTGCCGCAGATCCTCCGGCCATCCTCACCCAGGGCGGCGGCATGTTGCCGGAGCAGTATGGTGCTGTAATTGCTCATGGCCCGCAAGGGTGCCCGCAGGTCGTGGGAAACGGAATAGGCAAAGGAATCCAGTTCTCGGTTGACCTCCTCAAGCTGCCGGGTGCGCTCCTCCACCCGCCGCTCCAGGTTTTGACTGAGCTCACGGTAGCAACTCTCGCTCTGCCGCAACCGATCCACCATCCGTTCCTGACGCAGCCGGTTGATCATCAAAACGCCCAGCAGGCTGGTGGCCAGGGGGTGAATCAGCAGGAAGGGCAGACTGATCTGGCTCAGAACCTGGTGGGCGGTGGGCCGGGGCAGCAGCAACATCAACGCCAGAACCAGGAGGTGAAGCAGAAAACCGAAAAGATAGAGCTGGAGGCCGGAAAGTTCGACCAGTTCCCGTCCCCGCCCCCGCCACCAGAGCCGCCAGCCTATCCCCAGGCCGCCGGCGGCGATGATGGTAGCCACCCCGGTGACCGCCGCCGGGCCGCCCATCTGCAAACGCAGGGCGGCGGTCATCGCCATGGCGATCAGGGTGGGCAACGGCCCGAAAAACAGCCCGGAGATCGCCAGCAGCACCGTCCGGGTATCAAAGATCACCCCCGGCTCCAACACCCAGGGGGTGAGCATCACCGCCATCCCGATCCCGCCCAGCACCAGCCCCAGGGGAACATCACGCAACAGCAGGTGTTGCCGCAACCACTGCCTGGTCAGAACATCGTGGAGAAAAACCAGGGCCAGCAACAGGGCCGCATTATGCACCAGGGGCAGCAGGGCCACCGTATCCATAGCAATCTCCCGCAGCACCAGGGTTAGTAACCGTTAAATCGGCAGATTGTCACCCCTGGTAAACGGTTACCGGGGTTAAAAACGGGCACCGGCAACCCCGTGGGGGCCGCCAAGCCATCTAACGGTTACCAAGATCGTGATTACCGGCAGATAACAATGTGTCAAGATTCGCATACAACCTGGTAAAATGCAAGATAAACTTTGCCGGGGAGACTGCGACAGCCGCCCCAAAAAAGAGTCTTAAATCAGTCAGGAATAATGCAAGACGGTTGCCTTCGACCAAGCGGCCGTTTATAGTGGTCGCCGCATAATACGATTATCGTAAGCGATCAGCGACATTTTATCTTCTCCCGACAAGCGCCCGGCATTTTCCGGGCCGGAAAGGCAAACGCCATGACCTACCCCCGCAGCATGACCGCCTTCGGCCGCGGCGAGGCCGCCCAGGACGACCGCTCCTGGACCGTGGAAATCCGCTCGCTGAACCACCGCTACTGTGATATCAAGGTGCGGCTGCCCCGCCAGTTCGCCGAGCTGGAGGAAAAGGTCAAGCGAGAGGTGGCCGCCGCTTACAGCCGGGGCCATATCGAGGTGACCCTGACCCCGGCCGGGACCATCGCCGCCCCCAGGCTCAAGGTCAACCTGGAGCTGGCCCGCGAGTACCTCAAGGGTCTGCATCTACTGCGGGATGAGTTGAGCCTGGCCGACCGCCCCGGCCTGGCCATGCTCCGGGAACTGCCCGATGTTTTTCAGTTTGAGGAAAACGACCAGGAGCCGGAGACCCAATGGCCCCTGCTCCGACAGGCGTTGAGCGCCGCCCTGGAAAACACCCTGGCCATGCGCTGCCGGGAGGGCGAAGCCACCGCTGCGGAACTGCGGGAGCGGCTGGCCGGCATCCAGGAACGGGTGGAAAAGCTGGACGCCGAGGCGCCCCAACTGGTGGCCCGCCGCCAGGAACGGCTACGGGAAAGGCTGGAGGCACTGCTGGCCGGCATCGAACCGGACCCGGCCCGGCTGGCCCAGGAGGCGGCCATCCTGGCCGACAAGAGCGATATCAGCGAAGAGCTGGCCCGGCTCAAAAGCCATCTGGAACAGTTTACCGGCTTCCTGGCCGGACAGGAACCAAGCGGCCGCCGCCTGGACTTCCTGCTCCAGGAGTTTTTCCGGGAGATCAACACCATCGCCTCCAAAATCAACGATTCACAGGTGGCCCACCTAAGCGTCGAGCTGAAAAACGAGGTGGAAAAGCTGCGGGAGCAGGTCCAGAATCTGGAGTAAAGAAGCTTTCGGCAGGGCAACCTGTTGATTCAACCTGCGGTGCCGTTCGGCGGTGCCGCTGTAACCGTTCACCAGGGGTACTAACCTGTCGACTGAACGGACAGCGAAGTAAGGAGAGGGCTCGGGCATGGATCAGCGAATGATCAACGTGGGCTTCGGCAACGCGGTGGCGGCCGGCCGCATTCTGGCGGTGGTCAACCCCAAGTCTTCCCCCATGCGCAAGCTGCGGGAGGAGGCCCGGGAACAGAAGCGGCTGCTTGATGTCACCGAAGGTCGGCGCACCCGCTCCATCATCATCCTGGACAGCAACCATGTGATCCTCTCCTCGGTCCAGCCGGAAACCATCACCCTGCGCTACGCCTCCCCGGCGGACAGCCGCGGCGGCGGCCGGCTGGAGCAGGAGCAACCCCTCAAGGAGATCAAGCCATGAGCCGCGGCTGCCTTTTTGTGGTTTCCGCCCCCTCGGGGGCCGGCAAGACCACCCTGCTCAAAAAAATCCTGACCGCCACCCCCCTGGCCGGCTTTTCGGTTTCCCACACCACCCGTCCCCCCCGGCCCGGCGAGCAGGACGGGGTCGATTACCATTTTGTCGACCGCTCCACCTTCGATTCCATGCGCCTGCGGGGTGATTTTCTCGAATGGGCGGAGGTCCACGGCAACTGCTACGGCACCAGCCGCCCGGCCATCGAGGCGGCCCTCAATCGAGGCGAGGATATCTTTCTCGACATCGATGTCCAGGGCGCCCGCCAGATCCGCGATCTTAAAGAACTGGCGGCGGTCTTCCTCTTTATCGCTCCGCCCTCGCCGGCGGTGCTGGAACAGCGACTGCGGGGCCGCAAGACCGACAGCGAGGAGGTGATCGCCCTGCGCCTGGAAAACGCCCGCCGGGAGATGGCGGAAGCGGTCTGGTATGATTACCTGATTATCAACGACCACCTGGCCGCGGCCGAGGCTTTGCTTCAGGCGATTATCACCGCCGAGCGCTGCCGCCGCCGCCGGCTCCCCAACGGCCGCCCCCTGCCGCCATATCAACAGGCAACCCCCACCGGCCATGCGTAATCATCCGGCAGCACCACATCTTCGGGCGATCAGCCCGACTTGCGTACCCAAGGTACGCGGCGCCGGGCTGCTTGCCCAAATCTGCGGCACTGCCGGACGATTACGGCAGCCAATGGAGGGCGGGGTAATGCGCGGCCACAACCATGCGTGATTCCGGGAAACAGCGGCGAGGGAAGAAGCCGGAGCGGGGGCGGGAGGCTGGGACGGGGCCGCCGACTGCAGCGGCGCCGGGCGGTGAGCTGATCTGGGGGATTCATCCGGTGGGGGAGCTTTTGCGGCAGCGGCCCGCAATGATTCATACCCTTTACCTGGCCCCCGGCCGCCGGGATGCGGCGGTTCAGGAATTGGCGGCCATCGCCGCCGCCGGGCAAGTCAGGGTGGAGGAGGATTTGCCGGCGGAGTTGGGCCGGGAGGTTCGCCACCAGGGAGTGGCGGCCCGGGGCAGCCCCCCGCCCCTTTGGAACAGTTGTTGGCCAAACCCGCCGGCGCCAAGCCGCCGCTTTTGCTGATCCTCGATTCCATTCAGGATCCCCACAACCTGGGGGCGATCCTCCGTTCGGCCGCCGCCTTCGGAGTGGACGGGGTGATTATCCCCAAGGATCGCAGCGCCCCGTTAAGCGGCACGGTGATGAAAACCGCCGCCGGTACTCTGCCCCTGCTGGACATCTGCCAGACCACCAACCTGGCCGAAGCCATGCTCACCCTGAAAAAGGCGGGCTTCTGGCTCTACGGGGCCGCCGGAGAGGCGGCCACCAGCATCTTTGCCACCAGCTTCAGCGGGCCCGTCTGCCTGGTGCTGGGCAACGAACACAAGGGCATCCGCCCCCTGCTCCGCCGCCACTGTGATTTCCTGCTCGCCATCCCCCTGGCCGCCGGCGTCGAATCCCTCAACGTCTCGGTGGCCGCCGGGATAATGCTGGCCGAAATCAGCCGCCAGCGGTAAGCGTTGAGCAGTGCCGCATCTTTGGGCGATCAGCCAGGCTTAAGTACGCGGGGTACGAGGCGCCGGTCTGCTTGCCCGAATCTGCGGCACTGCTGGACGCTTACGACCAGTTACATCGGCTGGTTGGTGCCCCTTGATGAAGGCTTACGCCAGCGACAAGCGCTTAGGCCGACAGGTAAGCGCTTAGGCTGACATTCGTTGGCCGATCTCTACCCTTTCCACCTGGCCGCTGGTTGTGTCGAGGATGGCGAATCCCGGCTGGTCGTCCTTGCCCAGCAGTTCGCCGGGATTGATCAACAGTGTAGCTCCCACCTGCTCCACCTGATAGCGGTGATTGTGGCCGCAGCAGACCACGTCGAAGCCGCCCTGGGCCGCCAGCCCCCGCGCCAGTTGCGGGTAATGGGTGAAGGCGAACTTGCGGCCGCCCGCCTCCACCGCCCCGAAGTCGCCATGATGGGTCAGGCTGGGGAATTTGGTGCCGCAGAACTGGGAAATCAGGTGCTTGTCGCCGGGGTTGTTGCCGTAGACCAGATGCACCGCCCCGCCAAAGTCCGCCAGCTCGGAAAGCATGAAAGGGGAAACCAGATCGCCGCAGTGGATGATCATGCCCACCTGATAGGCATTACAATAGGCCACCGCCGCCCGCAGGTTGGCGATCTGGTCATGGGTATCGGAAATAATGGCAATTCGCATCATTCTGAGAGGATTTCGGTGCCCGACGGGGGCTCGAAACGGTAGAAGTCGGGGGCGAGCTGTGGGTTGAGCTCGATCCGGGAGAAAATCAGGGTGGTGACGCTGCCGAAGTGATCGACAATCTCCAGCCGCCTGATCAGATAGTTTTCTTCATCGGCTTCCACCTCCAGATATTCCACCTGGGGATGAAGATCGCGGGGCACCAGGCGCAAACGCACGGTCCCGGCCGGCGGCGCCCCATTGCCGGCGACCGGCTCCACCGTGAAATCCCGCAGCAGATCGCCGCTGCCGGAGAAGAAGGCGTAGGTGACATCACCGGCCAGATAGTCGCTTACCTTCTGGATCATCAGTTGGTTGCTGCGGGCAAAGTACATCCGCACCAGATCACCGTCGCTGACCAGCACCTGGTGGTCGGGCTGCTCGTACTCCCAGCGCATCTGGTGGGGCTTGCGAAAGGCCACGGTGCCGCTGCCCTCCCGCTGGCGATGGCTCATGGGCATGGCGGTCAACTGGGTGAAGCGGGCCTGAAAACTCTCGGTCCGGTCATAGGTCTCCTGCAACTTGCGGGCAACCGCCTCCAGCCGCTCCCGCTCAGCCTCGGCATCCGCCGCCAACCCCGGCAACACCAGGCCCAACAGGCAGAACAAAAAAAGGGCAAAACCCAAAAAAAATCGCAAACCGCTCATTACCAAAATCTCCAATAAAAAAAGCCTAAACCATAGCAAAAACTACGCATTCCAAAAACTACACATTTAAAGTTGCCCCGTCTAACCCGGTAATCGTTCAGCAGTGCCGCAGATTTGGGCAAGCAGACCGGCGCCGCGTACTAAAGGTACGCAAGCCGGGCTGATCGCCCAAAGCTGTGGTGCTGCTGGACGATTACCTAGCGATCGCCGGTTTCGGTGGCCGCCAACAATTCGATCTCCCGGCCGAAAATCCGGCGGGCGGTCACCGCCGCTGCCTCGGTGACATCGGAAACATAATAAAGGTTCTCCCCGGCCGCGCTGCGCTCCAGGCTCTGCTCCACCGCCGGGTTGGCGGCCAGGAACTCCCGCAATTCGGCGGCCAGGGCCAGGGAGGAGTCGATAACCGCCACCCGGCGGCCGATCCGGTGCTGAATCAGATTCTTCAGCAAAGGATAATGGGTGCAGCCCAGCACCAGGGTGTCCACCTGCTGCTGCTTGAGGGGGGCCAGGTAGCGGCGCAGGATCATTTTGGTCTCCCGCCGGTCCTGCCAGCCCTCCTCCACCAGGGGGACCAGCAGGGGACAGGGGGCGGAAAAAACCCGGCCGGCCGGCAGCTCCCGGCGAATCAGGGTTTCATAGACCCCGCTGCGGATGGTGGCCCGGGTGCCGATAACCCCGATCCGCCCCTTGCTGCTGGCCCGCACCGCCTGGCGCACCGCCGGGGCAATCACCTCGAACAGGGGCAGATCGTAATGGGCCCGCAGATGCTCGGCGGCCACGCTGGCCGCCGAGTTGCAGGCCACCACGATAATCCGGGCGCCCCGCTCCAGGAGAAAATCAACATTCTGACAGGAATAACGGGAGATGGTGGCCGGGCTTTTGGAGCCGTAGGGGGTCCGGGCCAGATCACCGAAATAAACCAGGCGGTAAGCCGGCAGGAGCTGTTCGATGGCCCGAGCCACCGTCATCCCGCCGACCCCGGAGTCAAAAACGCCGATCATTGATGCTTAATCAGGATTCGGCGGCGGGTTTGGCGGCGGGTTTGGCCTTAGCCCCGGCCCTTCTGATCACGGTGGTCTTGCCCTTGCTTTTCTTGCTCCGCTCGGCGATGGACTTACGCAGGTTGTCGGGCAGGCCCCGGGCCTTGGCCGCCTTTTTGCGGCGATCGGAAAGCTCACGGGCGCAGAGAGCCTGGCGCAGGGGCAAGCCCCATTTCTTGCGGTACTCCCGGCCGCTCAGGCCATGGGAGCGCAAGTGTTTGGGCGAGAGCATCTTGAACTCTTCGCCGCACTCCAGGCAGACAATCTTATGTTTCTGGATGGATTTTTGGGGGCTGTCCAGCGGCACCGCCGCGCCGCCGGCCACCGTGGCCATCCCCCGGGCCTCGTCCCGCTGCAGCTCGTGGAGAACGTTATAGGTGGTCTTCAAGGACTGCGCTACTTCTTCCGCCGTCATGCTGCTTGCAGCACACTGGGCCTGAACCAGTTCGGCCGCCATTTCAACCAGGGTCTTGCTCATCACTGTTCCTCCGACGTTGGTGATTAATTGTTTTGCATCCAAAAACAAGCAATGGCGGACAGAACTAGTCTAAATGAGAAAAAAGTGCAACTATTTTACCGACTCACTCCGGACCATTATGGAAACGATCAATAATCACCACCTCCTGCGAGGGCAATTGGCCGCCCCGGGGCCAGGCCGGCTTGATCCCCTTGCCGATGGCGACGAACATGGCCACCACATGATCTTCCGGCAGGTTGATCAGGCGACCCACCGCCTCATAATCAAAGCCGTCCATGGGGCAGGACTCGTAACCCAACGCTTTGGCCGCCAGCATCAGGGTCTGGGCGGCAATCCCGCAGGAACGCATGGCCTCGTCCCGCTGGACCTGCGGCTTGTCCCGATAGTAGGCTTCGATGGCCGGCACGATAAATTCCCCGACCTCGGCGGGGGCATTTTGCCAGTAGCGGGCGGGATTCTTCTCCCAACTGTTGAGGTCGGCGCAAAGGATCACCAGCAGGGAGGCGTCGGTCACCTGGGCCTGATCCCAGGCCTCGGCCCGGATCAACTGGCGGAGAATGGGATCCTTGACCACCACGAAACGCCAGTTCTGGATATTGAAGGCGGTGGGGGAAAGCAGGGCCAGGGAGAGCAGTCGCTGCTCATCGGCCTCGCTCATCCGGTGGGTGGGATCGTAATGCTTGACGGCGCGACGGCTCTCAATGGCTTTAATCACATCCATGGGCTTGCCTCCTTTGGCGCAGGGCAGCGGGCACGACCGGCAGGGCTGCAACCGGGGACCGCCACCCCTGCGGTTTTATGGTTTTGGCAAACGACTGCCGGAAGCCGGCAAATGCCGCTTGACAGTCGATAAACGTAGCGGGTAGGCTCGGCAGTTGCTGACAGGCATTCAAAATACCTGATCATCGACCAAAGAGCCAGGGCCAACCAGCATAACCTTACATCCAGACCCAATTGACTGCAACCAAGCAGGCGCTGACCGAAAAATGTCCCTACCACCAGCCATAGCCGCCGATCCGGCCCACAGTCGGCGCCTGATCGGCGAGTTGCGCGGCCTGGTGCTGCTGCATCAAGCCCTGGGGATTGAAGGCTATCCGCCGGTGGCCGGCTTTGCCGAATCCAGCCCCGAAACCCCGGCCGCCTCCACCCAAAGCAGACCAGGAACTCATCCCCGCGCCGCTGCCGGCCCCGGTGCCCGGCCGGTGACCAAAGCTGCAAGCACCGAAATTGCAAGCAATTGTTCCGCCAAGGAAACTCCTTCTCGAGCCGCCGCCACCCCCCGGCCCGATCTGGCGGGGCTCTGCCAGCGCATCCGCCAATGCCGGGGCTGCCAACTCCATAACGCAAATACCGCCGTGATCTGCGGCCAGGGCAGCACCGGAGCCCGCCTGCTGCTGGTGGGCGATGCCCCCGGCCCGGCGGAAGCCGCCGCCGGCCTGCCCTTCCAGGGACCGGCGGGGGAGCTGCTGAACCGGATGCTGGCCGCCATCGGCCTCAGTCGCCAAGAGATTTACCTGACCACCCTGGTCAAATGCCCCCAACCCGACAACCGCCCTCCGCCTGCCGCCGCCATCCGGGAATGCCTGCCCTGGCTCCAGGAAGAGATCAGCGCCGTCGGCCCGACCCTGATCTGCACCATGGGTCAGGAAGCCAGCCAGGCCCTGCTGGGCAGCCGACGCAATCTGCTGCAGTTGCGGGGCAAATTCCATGACTGGCGGGGCATCCCCCTGATGCCCACCCTGGCCCCCGACTTTCTCCTGGTCAATCCCGAAATGAAAAAGGCCGCCTGGCACGACCTCCAACTGATCCAAAAAAAATTGTAAGCGTTCAACAGCACCGCACCTTTAGGCGATCAGCCAGGCTTGAGTACACGGGGTACGAGGCGCCTGGCTGCTTGCCCAAATCTGCGGCACTGCTGAACGCTTACCTCCAGTTGAATCAACAGGCTACCACCCCTGCTTCACAGTTGTAAAAAAATTGCAAGCGCTCACCGGCGAAAATCCAGGGAGCGCAGGGCCAGGCGTCGCATGATTTTCTGCAGGGCCGCCCGGCTCAGGCCGGCCACCTCGGCGGCCCGGGTGACGTTGCCTTCACAGGTGGTCAGCAGTTGCCGCACGTAATCGCCGGTAAAACGCTCCACCAGCTCATCCTTGAGTCGCTGATAGGGCTCGATGCCGCCATTGCCATTGCCGTTAGTCCCCACCCCCACCAGACCGGGCGCCCCGTCTTCGGCAGCGTTGACCTCCGCCAGGCTGATCTCCCGGTCGGGAGCAAAAAGCACCACCCGGCGCACAAAATTCTGCAACTCCCGGACATTGCCCGGCCAGGAGCGGCGGGAAATTTCCTGGATGGCGGCCACGCTGAAGCTTTTCAGGGACAGGTCCAACTCCCGGCAGGCGGCCCGGAGAAACCAATCGGCCAGCAGAGGGATGTCTTCGGGGATCTCGGCCAGGGAAGGGGTGCGCAGGGTAACCACGTTGAGACGGTAATAAAGATCCTCGCGGAACCGCTTTTCCCGGATCATGCTTTCCAGGTCGCGGTTGGTGCTGGCGATGATCCGCACATCCACCCGGCGGGTCCGCTCGCCGCCCACCGGCCGGATCTCCTGCTCCTGGAGCACCCGGAGCAGCTTGGTCTGGACCGCCACCGGAATATCGGCCACCTCGTCCAGCAGCAGGCTGGAGCCGTCGGCCTCGACAAAAAGCCCGGCATGATCGCGATCGGCCCCGGTGAAGGAACCCTTCTTGTGACCGAACAGTTCACTCTCCAGCAAATGCTCGGGGATGGCGGGACAGTTGACGGTGACCAGCGGCTTGCCGGCTCGCCGGCTCAGGCCGTGGATGGCCCGAGCCACCAGCTCCTTGCCGGTGCCCGACCCCCCCCGGATCAACACGCTGTAATCACTGCGGGCCAGGGCCCGAATACCGTCAAACAGTCGGCGCATGGGGGGCGACTGGCCGATGAGCCCGGCAAAGCCCGCCTGCTCCGGCTGGCTTTGCCGCAGGTTGAGATTTTCCCGCAGCAGCCGGCTGCGCTCCAGGGCCTTTTGCAACATCCTGACCAGTTCGGGAATCTCGAAGGGCTTGGTGATGAAATCGTAAGCCCCTCGTTTGACCGCTTCCACGGCGGTCTCAACCCCACCGAAGGCGGTCATCATCACCACCGTCAGCCAGGGTTCCACCTCCTTGACGGCGCTGAGCAAATCCAGGCCGTCCATTTCCGGCATCCGAATATCGAGCAGCAACACATCCACCGGCTGCTCACGGATTACCTCCAGGGCGGCGGCAGCCCGCTCCCGGGTGATCACCTCGATCCCGGCCAGCTCCCGCGGCAGAATCCGGCTTAAGGCCGCCAGCATGTCGGGTTCGTCATCCACCACCAGAATTCGAGCCGTCATCAGCTTTGCTCCTCCTCGTTAACCGCCGCCGCCACTGCCACCTCTCCGGACTCGGCAGCCACCGGCTGGGCTGCCGCCGCCAGCGGCAGATCAATAATAAAACAGCTCCCCTCCCCCTCCCGGCTTTCCACCCCGATTTCGCCCCCGTGCTCCTTGATAATCCCGTAGCTCACCGCCAACCCCAGACCGGTGCCTTCGCCGGTGGCCTTGGTGCTGAAAAAGGGTTCGAAAATCCGCTGGTGGATGACGGGATCGATCCCCCGGCCGTTATCCTCCACCCGCACCCGCACCCGCCCGGCCGCCGCCTCCAGCCGGCTGACAATCCGCACCAGCCCCCCATCGGCCACCATGGCCTGGCGGGCGTTCATCAACAGATTGAGAAACACCTGCCTGAGCCGGTTGTCGTCCAGCCACAGCGGCGGCAAGTCGGCGGCCAGATCCAGCTCGACTTCGAGGCCCTGCTTGCCGAACTGGGGGGCCACCATCTCCGCCACCTCCCGGATAATCCGATTGAGATCGCCGGGCTGCCTCCGACTTTCACCGCTCCGGGCAAAGGCAAGCAGATCACTGACAATCTGCTTGCAGCCCCGGGTCTGCTTTTCAATCACCTCCAGGTCACGCAACAACTGCGGATGGTCCGCCGCCTCCCGTTTGACCAGATCGAGGTAACAGAGCATCACCCCCAGGGGGTTGTTGATCTCATGGGCCAGGCCGGCCATCATCTGCCCCATGGCCACCAGCTTTTCGGTATGACGAATTTTTTCCGCCAACTCCTTCTCCCGCAGCCTGGCCTCGGAACGTCGCAACTCCTCGGTACGCTCCTCCACCCGCCGTTCCAGCTCAAGGGCGTGGAGGCGCAGCTGTTCCCGGGTCCGGCGCAGGTGGGCGGCCATGGTCAGGGCGGCTTCGGTGAGTTCCACCATTTCGTCCCGTTGCAGGAAGAAGCGGCGCGGAGCCTCGGGGTCGCGCCAGCCTTTCGTTTCGCCGTCGGCCTCGCTTGCGATCGCGACCGATTCCTCGTTGGAGTCCGGCAGATCGTGGTCCTGAAAAATTTCCAACAGGCCCCGCAGGTTGGTTACCACCGTGCGATGGAAGAAAAAGCTCAGGGCGATGAAGACCAGGGCCATGCCGGCAAAAACCACCCAAAAAATAGCGAAGGCGTTTTCCCGAGCCTGGGCCAGAGCGCCGGCCACCGGCACATCCACCGTGACCAGGCCGGCCAACTCACCGTCCTGGCGGCCGAAACCGCGGGAATCCCCGTACATCTCCAACAGCAGGGGCGGGGCATCCTCCGGCCGACCGTGGCACCACAGGCATTCGCCGGTAAAATAATCGGGCCGGAAGCGTTTGTAGCGTTTCTCACCGGCCACCTTGACCAGCCCTCGCCACTCCTCCTGGTCGGGGTTGTCACGGAAAAAATCCAGCACCTCCTGTTCCAGCTTGTTGGCCTCATAGGCGGGATTGCGGGCGTTGACCGCCACCCGCCGATACTCGAACTCCCCGGCCGTCTGAGCAAAACGCTCCATCACCGCCCGCCCCACAAAGGAGGTGGACATGGCCTGGGGGATAAAATAGTCGCCGCCCAGCTTTTCGGCGATAACCGGCCGCAATTCCTCGCGGACATAGGAGCGGCTGGCATCCACCGCCGCCATCACCAGTTCGGAGCTGGCGTAGGCGTCCTCCTCCAGTTGCTCCTTCTCATAATGATAGATGATCAGCGCGGTGATCAGGCAGTTGAACAGCAGAATCAGGCCGGTGCCCACCAGAAACTTGCTCTGGATGCTCAAGGCATTGTGCAGCCGGCGGCCGGCCCCGGCGGCGCCCACCAAGCCGGCCCCGGTTGGCAGCCGGGCACCGTTTTTTTCCTTTCTCATTGCCGTTACTCCCTGCTTTTTTTTACGCGCTCCCGCCCCCGCCTCCCCTCTCAACCAGCCGGCCGGTAATTATAACGCATTAGACCAGCCTTGACGAGCAGGGCCGGCATCAGGTGCCAACGCAGGTTGGCACCTGATGCCGGCAGGAGGCGGTTCACTCCGATACGGTCGCCCCGAGCCGGCCGAATCCTTCGCCACACCTCAACTCATCTTGTTGTACCAAGGCGCTTTGCCCCAGAATAAAAAATTTACACTCAACCTGGAACAGTTGTTGCTGTGGCACCGGGCAGCTACCTGCAACCCTTGACCAACCCATACTCAGGAAAGGAGGTTCACTATGAAGCTGCTGGTACCCCACGACGGTTCGGAGCATGCCTACAAAACCCTGGACGAGGCCGTGAAGCTGGCCGGCAAGCTGGGGGAAGGCTGCGTCAACGTGGTCATCGTCGTTCCCGATCTCTGTTTGGTGGATGTGGGGATCGACGAATGCAACATCATCACCAACACCCTTTACAAGGAGGCCCAAGGCATCAAGGAAAAAATTCAACAGAAGCTGGCCGGTCAGGTCTGCCGAGCCGAGGTGCAGATTAAAACCGGGACCGCGGAAGAAGTAATCCTGGAAAGCGCCGAAGAACTGGGGGCCGACCTCATTGTCATCGGCGCCACCGGCAAGCATGGCGGCGGTCGAGCCGGTTTGGGCGGGGTGGCCCAGAAGGTGGTGGGTAAAAGCAAACGCAGCGTGCTGGTGATCAAATAGCCAACGTTGCGTTTTTTTCAAAAACAAGAGGAGGCCCGTCATGTCGCAAGACGCCAAAAAAGGCATCGCCGATGCCATCAAAGAGGAAGAAACCGCTCTGCACAAAGGCAAGAGCAAATGGGAAGATCTCTGGAAAAAGGAGGACTGGTGGGCCAACTGGCTGGGGGCCTTTCTGCTCCTGCTGGGCCTGAGCTTTTTCCTTTACAGCCCCCCGGCCAACATGCATGAGGTAATTGCCAAACAGCAGGCCGTAATGGATGCCGAAAAGGCCCGGGCCCCCTTTAAAACAATCGAGTTCATGGAGGCGGAACGGGCGTTAAATGCCCTCCAGGCCCGACGGACGCCACTGGGACAAAAGCTGAGTACCCTGCTCCAGCGTCCCAAAAAGTGGGACAGCGCCCCTGGCCAATCCTTTGTTTTATCGGAAGAGGCCGCGGCCCAACGCCGGGCTGAAGCCGAGCCGCGCTTTGAACAGGCCCAGCAGAAGCGGGCCGAGGCCAGGGCGACGGCGGAAGCGGCCCAGGCGGCAGCCCAAATGGCGGGCTTTAAGGACACCACCTTAAACGCCCAGGCCGAAGCCGCCATCGAGGCCTGGACCAGCGCCCTCAGCGCCGAGTCCCGCGCCCGGGGAGCGGCCACCACCAAGGCCTACAACGTTTTTCCGTCGATGATAATGCTGATGGTGATGATCGCCCTGATCTTTTCGGTGGGCCTGCGCTTCATGGGCCAGAAGGTGGTGCCGTTTCTGCTGGGCTTCCCCTTTGTTTTCGGTCTGGGAATCATCGCCTATTTCATCGCCGGCCATACCATCTCCGACCAGTACGGCTTAAGCTACGTCCTCTGGGCGGTACTGCTGGGGCTTTTGATCAGCAACACGGTGGGCACCCCCAAATGGGCCAAACCGGCGGTCCAGGTGGAATATTACATCAAGACCGGCCTGGTTCTGCTGGGCGGCAGCATTCTCTTCGGCCTGATCATGATGATCGGTATGCCCGGCATCGTGATCGCCTGGGGTGTGACCCCGGCGGTACTGATCATCGGCTACTGGGTGGGCGACAAATTCATCAAGCTGCCTTCCCGGCCGCTTAACGTGACCATCGCCGCCGCCGCCAGCGTCTGCGGGGTATCGGCCGCCATCGCCGCCGCCGCCGCCTCCAAGGCCAAGAACGAAGAGCTGACCATCGCGGTGGGTCTCTCCATCGCCTTCACCGCCATCATGATGTTCGCCATGCCGGCCCTGGTACTGGCCATCGGGATGAACCCCATCGTCGGCGGCGCCTGGATCGGCGGCACCGTGGACTCCACCGGCGCGGTGGTAGCGGCCGGCGAGTTGCTGGGACCGGGGGCGATGTACACCGCCGCCACCCTCAAGATGATCCAAAACGTCATGATCGGCCTGATCGCCTTCGCAATCGCGGCCTACTGGGCCACCAAAGTGGAAATGCAGGCCGGCAACGTCAAGTTGACCTTCGGCGCGGCCATGAAGGAAATCTGGACCCGCTTTCCAAAGTTCGTAATCGGCTTCATCGGTGCTTCCATCATCTTCACCATCATCTATGAGATCATGGGCGACAACGTCGGTCGGGTAATCATCAGCGACGGCGCTCTGCGCGGCTGGGCCAATCCCCTGCAGGGCTGGCTGTTCTGCCTGGCCTTTGTCAGCATCGGCCTGGCCACCAACTTCCGCGAGCTTGCCAAGTACTTTGAAGGCGGCAAGATCCTCTACCACTACATCTTCACCCAGGGCTTCAACGTGGTCCTGACCCTGGCTCTGGCCTGGTTGATGTTCATGGTCGCCTTCCCGGGCGTAACCGAGCACCTGATGAACATCCGCTGATCGCTTAACTTGAACCAGCCGGGCATCGTTAGCTAAACGGTGCCCGGCTGCAACCGGGACAAAACCTGGAGGTGGCAACAATGAAGAAAGGTCTGACAAGAGCGGCCCGACGGGGCCCGGGGATTCTGCTGCTGGCCCTGTTGCTGGCCCTGCCGGCCGGCGGCTGGGGACTCAGGGAATTTTACCGGCTGCCGGAGGTGCGCCAGGTAAAGGCCGCCTTCGCCGCCACCGAAATTCAGGTTTCCGCCATCTGGTACGGCGATCTTGATATCTATCGGGAAATCCGGCTCAAACGGGAGCAGTTGCCCTAGCGCCAGGCTCCTGAAAAAAAGCGCTGGCTATCCTCCCGGCGCAGCCGCCGACTTTCCCGCTCCATCCGCTCGATCACCGCCCGCTCCTCGGTGGCGGGCGGCAGATCGGCCTTCAGCAGTCGATAGACGCCACCCTCCGCTCCCTGCAACCGTTCGAGAAATTTCTCATAATCCTCAGGTCGGCCGTAGGCTCCCCGCAGCATGGCGGGATAATCGGCCCCGGCCTGGGCCAACAGCAGCCGGTAGTGGCGGCGCAACACCTGCTGCTCGACCGCCTGTTTTTCGGCAAGGGCCGGGCTGAGCTGTGGGCCGCCGGCCTCACTCCCCGCTGCGGCCGCCTGACCATCTTCAACCTTTTCTCCGCCCAACTCGCGGCCCACCGCATGCAGAGCCCGCAGCTTGGAGAGGGTGAAACCGGCCATAAAACCGGGCAGGTTTTCCCGAAAGCGGCGGATTTCCTGAAAGTGGTAGATCAGCAGGATGGGCACCAGAAAAAGCCAGATGCTGAGCCGGGGCTTGTTGACCACCACCTTGCCCAGCCGGTAGGCGAAATCTTCCTCGTAGGTTCTGACCAGACCAAGCCGACGTTCCAGTTCTTCCTGTTGCATGACAATCTCCCTCAGTAAAAAACGACGTAAGCGATCACCGGGAACCGATCACGGGGCCATGGGGTAAGCGGTAACAACGGGCCTCAGGTTGCGGCAGTCCGCGAGTCCTCACCAGACGGCCCCGCGATCGGTTACCCTCAAAGCTGCTCAGGGGTGAAGGCCAGCACCTGATCGATCCGGTCGGCACCCAGGTAGAGCATGACCAGGCGGTCGAAACCCAGGGCGATGCCGGCGGCCGGCGGCATCGCCGCCAGCTCGTCGAGGAAACGGTCGGGCAAGGGCGGGGGCCGGCGGCCGGCGGCCCGGATGGCCCGGCGATCCCGGGCAAAGCGCCTGGCCTGTTCCTCCGGCTCGGTCAGTTCGGAAAAACCGTTGGCCAGTTCCAGGCCGCCGATATAAAGCTCGAAACGCTCGGCCACCGCCGGGTTTTGCGGGCTGAGCCGCGCCAGGGCCCCCAGTTGGGCGGGATAATCGTAAAGGAAGGTGGGCCGTTCCATCCCCAGCCGAGGCTCGATCTTCTCCACCAGCAACTGATCGAAACTGTCATCGGCCAGGGCTTGGGCAACTTCCACTCCGGCGTAGCGGCGGAAGGCCTCGGCCACGGTAAGCCGCTCCCAGGGAGGGGCCAGCGGGATCCGAGTACCGTCCACCAAAGAGATTTGCGCCTCGGCAGCTACCCTGGCATGTCGGGCCGCCGCCCGCGCCCCGCCGCCAACCAACGGCCCCAAATGCAACTCGGCAGCCACCGCCGGCAGCAACTCTTCGCACTCGGTCATCAGGTCGCGGTAATCCGCCCCGGCCCGGTACCACTCCAGCATGGTAAATTCCGGCAGGTGGCGCGCGCCCCGCTCCCGGCTACGAAAACATTTGCAGATCTGATAAATTCGGGAGCCCCCCCGCGCCAGCAGGCGCTTCATGCAGAGTTCAGGGGAGGTTTGCAGGTACCACTCCCCGGCCCGCTGGGGCAGCAGGTGGGGTTCGGGAACCAGCGTGGGCAGGCGAATCGGCGTCTCCACCTCCAGGTAACCACGCTGATCGAAAAAGCGGCGGACGGCCCGGGTCACCCCGATCCGCCCCCACAGATTGAACATTGCTCACTCCTTGACCCGGGTCACGTACTGGCCGGTGCGGGTATCGATCTGGAGCCGGTCGCCCTCGTTGATAAAGGGCGGCACCTGCAGCACATAGCCGGTTTCCACGGTCACCGGCTTGGTGTCGCTGCCGCTGGTGTCGCCCTTGGCCCAGGGGTCGGCCTGGGTTACGGTCAACACCACGAAGTTGGGCATGGTCACCCCGATGGCCCGCTCGTTGTAAAGCAGCACATCCACATCCATGTTGTCGATCAGGAAGTTGACATCATCGCCCAGCAGATCTTTTTGAATGACGATCTGCTCGTAGGATTTATTGTCCATGAAGTTGTACTCCTCGCCCTGGGCGTAGAGAAACTGCATGGTCCGCTCCTCCAGCGGCGCCCGCTCGAACTTGTCGTTGGAACGGAAGGTGCGGTCGAAGGCGTTGCCGGTGATCATGTTGCGCAGGCGGCAGCGGTAAAGGGCCTGCCCCTTGCCGGGCTTGGAAAACTCGAAATCGGTAATCACATAAGGGTCGCCGTCAAGCTTGATCTTGAGCCCCTTGCGCAAATCGGAAGCAGTGTACATTCCCGGTAATCTCCATCAAAAAAATTAATCCAAGGCCGAGCCGCCCGGCCCTTCACATCAAGCCGCCCCGCCCGGCGGCGGCAACGGCACTGCTGAACGCTTACGTCCCGTTAAATCGGCAGTTTGGTGCCCCTGGTGAACGGTTATGAAAACCAGGTTCTTCTATCCGAAAAAGCGCTTTTCCGCAACCATAAAGCAAAACAACATAAAGCATTCAACCTGTGAGCCATGCAGACTGACTCGATTCCCAACCAAAATGCATCGTGGCGACCGAAGCGACCAAAGGCGATAGTCCCACTGAACGATCTGGCCCGAAAGCCGACCCCCTCAAGCTGCCAGGCTTTTTTCCACCAGTTCCCGAACGTCGCGTGAGAGTTGGGGGGCGGCGGCCAGGCGTTGCAGTTGTTCTTTTTGCTGCTGCCGGCGGCCGGGGTCGTAGCGTTGCCAGCGGCTTAGGCGGGTGGCGAGACGGGCCGCCAGTTGGGGGTTTTTGGGGTCCAGTTCCAGAATTTGGTCGGCCAGGAAGCGGTAGCCGGCGCCGTCGGCCCGGTGGAAAGCCAGGGGGTTGGCCGCGGCCAGGGAGCCGATCAGAGCCCGGACCCGATTGGGGTTGCCGGGACGATAGGCGGGATGCCGCATCAACTCCTGGACCTTTTCCAGGGTGGCGGGAGCCGGGACGGTGGCCTGAACCGCAAACCATTTGTCCATCACCAGCGCCTCCTCCCGCCAGCGCCGGGCAAACTCCGCCAGGGCGGCGGCGGCCAGCGCCGCCAGCGGCTCCGCCACCTCGCCAAGCGCCTCGTCCCCCGCGTAATCAAGCTTGGCCGGGTCGCCCGCAGGTCCAGTGCCGGGGGGCTGCTGAACGCTTACGGATCCATGCCCGGTGCGGCGTTCAGAGTTGCGGTTTTGCGGAGCGGTGCCGATGGTGCCGGAGGCATGAACCAGGACACGGAGCGCCGCCAACGAATCGGTCATATTGTCGGCGGCGGCAAACTGGCGATATGCCAATTGCCGGTTCTCCTCCTCGGGCAGGGCCATGAGGAAGTGGAGGGCCAGGTTTTGCAGCCTCCGCCCCCCGGCCCTACGGGCGTCATAAAGCGGCTTGGCCTGTCCTCCCGGCGTGGCCGGCGCGACAGCCAGGACCCGGTTGCAATCGTAGAGCCGGCGCCATTGGGGGGCCAGGGCCCGGGCCAGTTGCCGGCGCGCCAGTTGGCGGGCGGCGGCAATGGCCTCCACGTCGATCACCGCCATCTGCTCGGCCAGGTACTCCTCGGTGGGCAGGGCCAGCAGCAGGGCGGCAAAGGATTTGTCGGCCATGGTGGCGGCTTCGGTCAGCAGTTGCCGGTAAAGCTCGATAAAATCAGCCGGCACCGCCAGCTCTTCCCCGGCCCACAACTGATCATGCGGTGCCGCTTGCAGTAAGCGGTCACGGGGTGCCGCCCCAAACTCTGATTGCAGCGGCAAGTCCGACGGCGACGCGTACTTCAGTACGTGAGCCGGCCCGATCGCCGCAAGATGCGGTGCCCCGTGGCCGCTTACCCCTTCCCGCCAGCGGGCGGCCAACTCCAGCAGCAGGGCGCTGCCCAGGCGCTGGCCCGCCTCCCAGCGACAGAAGGGATCGCCGTCATGAACCAGCAGCCGCCGCAACTGTTCGGGGCTGTAAGGGTATTCCAGCCGCACCGGGGCGGAAAAACCACGTAGCAGCGAAGGCACCGGCCGTTCCTGAATTTCTCGAAAAACAAACTCCTGCTCCGCCTGTTCCAGCACCAACAACTCCGCCGCCAGCTCCCGGCCAGCACTATCCAATAACCCGACGGCCAGCGGCAGCAGCAGCGGCCCGTCAGCACTTGCCGCCGCCAACTCCTGGCGCACCCGCAAGCAGTAGCAGTGGGCGACCGGGTCGAATTCATCGGCAATGGTCAGCAACGGGGTGCCGGGGTGCTGATACCAGCGCAAAAAAGGGCGCAAATCCCGGCCGCCGGCTTCGGCCATGGCGGCGACAAAATCCTCCACCGTGGCGGCGGTGCCGTCGTGGCGTTGCAGGTAAAGGCGCAGGCCGGCCCGGAACGTTGCCGCTCCCAGCAGGGTGTGGAGCATCCGCACCAGCTCGGCCCCCTTCTCGTAAACGGTGAGGGTATAAAAATTATTGATCTCGCGGTAAGACTCGGGCCGCACCGGATGGGCCAGGGGACCGGCATCCTCGGCGAACTGATGCTCGCGGAGCAGGCGGACATCGTTGATCCGCTTCACCCCCGGCGAATGGAGGTGCTGGCTGAAAAGCTGGTCGCGGAAGACGGTAAGCCCCTCTTTGAGGCTGAGCTGGAACCAGTCGCGGCAGGTGACCCGGTTGCCGGTCCAGTTATGGAAATATTCGTGGGCGATCACCGCCTCGATCCGCTCGAAATCCTCGTCGGTGGCGGTATCGGGCCGGGCCAGGACATAGGCGGCGTTGAAGATATTGAGCCCCTTGTTTTCCATGGCCCCCATATTGAAATCATCCACCGCCACGATCAGGTAATGGTCGAGATCATACTCCAGGCCGAAGGTTTCCTCGTCCCAGAGCATGGCCTTTTTGAGGGCGACCATGGCGTGGTCGCATTTGTCCCGGTGATGATGATCGGTGTAGATGGCCAGTTGCACCCGCCGGCCGGAGGCGGTGGTGAAGGTGTCGTGGAGGGCGGCCAGGTCGCCGGCCACCAGGGCGAAAAGGTAGGAGGGTTTGGGGAAGGGATCGCGGAAGGCGGCCCAGTGGCGCCCGCCGGGCAGCTCCCCCCGGCCGGCGGGGTTGCCCCCGGCCAGCAGCACCGGATATTTCTGCCGATCGGCGCTGATGGTGACGGTGAAGGAGGCCGAGACATCGGGCCGGTCCGGGTACCAGGTGATCCGGCGAAAACCTTCGGGCTCGCACTGGGTACAGAAGATGGCGCCGGAGCAGTAAAGCCCCTCCAGGGCGGTGTTGGCGGCGGGGTAAATCCGGCTCACCGTCTCCAGGGTGCAGACCGGCGGCGGCTGAGCGATCAGCAGTTGCCCCCGCCCCCGCAGCCTTGCCAGGGCGGGCGGGGCTGTTATTGGCTGGCGCTCGCCCCCTTCCCCGCCGGCGGCCGTCATCTTGTTGCCGGATGCCGGCGCTGCTTTTTCGCCGGCCACGGTGGCTTCCAGGCCACTTGCTCCCGCCTGCTCCCGATTCCCTATGTCTTCCTCCCGGCCACCCAGCAAGCGCCAGCGCTCCGGCGGCAACTCCCGGCCATCCAGCCGCAGGGCCAGCAGTTCCAAATCTTCACCATCCAGGGCCAACTCGACCCCGGCGGCATTAGGCCGACCACCCTCCCCGGCCTCATCCGCCACCGCTCGCGCCGGATTACGCCGCAAGCTCAAGCGGCAATTAACCAGGGCGTGATCAGCAAACAACTCCACCCGCAGTTCAACCTCATCCACCAGAAAAAGCGGCGGCCGGTACTCGGCAAGCAGTACCGGCCGCGTTGCAGCACTTTTTTTATGCACCGTCAACTCCGGGAATGTTCATATAATTGGGGAACCTTGATCGCCAGGCCGGGCTGGAGATTGTTGAAATCAAGTTCGGGATTGTAGCGGCGGAGCAGCCAGAGGGGCAGCTCGAACCGATCCCGGCTCAGGGCCCAGATGCTGTCGCCGGGGCGAATCTGGTAAATTTCCAGGCCCTCCACTCGGTAGGCCTGGTAAAAATCCTCGGCCATGGCCTTGTGGAACTCGTAGCGCTGCTCCTCGAAGGCGGCCTGGGCCGCGCCGTCCAAGGGAATCCGCAGCCGCTGATCCAGGCGGATGTTCTGGCCGAAGCTCAGGCCGTTGAGCCGTCGCAACTCCTGGGTGCGAATCCCCAGCCAGTCGGCGTAGTGGCCCAGGGTTTCCTCCACCTCCACCCGGATTTCTCCATAAAGCCGCCCCCCTTCCCGCCAGGTGCGCTCCACCCGGATTTTACCGGTGATCACCGCCGGGTTGCCCGCCAAGGGATCGCCCAAATCTGCAGCTCCGGAAGCGGGGCTTTTGCCGGGCAGCCGGGCGGTATCACCGGAAAGGCTCAGGGCCAGGCGAGAGCCCAGCAATTCGCCGTTGGCTTCCTCGGCCGCTGCCTGTCCGGCGGCGGCCGGGCCGACCGGCTCGTTACGCCGGGCCGAGGCCAGCAGTATGGGTTCAGCTCCGCCCACCGCCGCCCCGGAAGCGGAGACGGTGGCTCCGGCTGCCGCCTCCGTTGCGCCTCCAGCGGCCAGCGTTCCTGCGGCCTCAGATTCGGATGCCGCTAAAGAACCCGCCTGGAGGTTTGCCTGAGCAGCCGACCGAGAAGCCACCAAAGCCGGCGCTGGCGACTGATTCACCGCCGCCGGCCGCTCGCCGGGGGCGGAGCCGGTTTCTGCGCCCGCTGCCACGGGCCCGGCATCGCTTACCACCTCCAGGGCCGCCAATCGTTGCGGTGCCGGGGCCGCCGGCTCCGGCTCGGCGGCGGCCAGGCGGATTTCCTCCTCCCCCACCCCCGGAATCCGCAAATTCTGCCCGGCATAGATGGTGGCCCGGCGGTCAAGCTGATTGGCGGCGATCAGGGCCGGCAGGCTTACCCGGTGGCGGCGGGCGATCTCCCCGGCGGTATCGCCGCGGCGCACCGTGTAGAAAGCGCTGCGCTTTTGCTCGGCCAGCAGAATATTGGCCGGCAGCGAGGCGCTGCGACGAACAACCTCCGGCCGGTCCGGCACCCGCAGGTGATAGCCCCGAGGCAAATATTTGTCGCCCGCAAAAACCGGGGGCCGCAGGCCGGGGTTGTAGCGCCGCAGGGTTTCAATATCCAGCCCCAAATGCCGGGCCAGCTCCGCCAGCGGCACATAGGCCGGCAGCACGATCTCATAACTGCGCCGCTCCGGCTCCCGCTGCAAACGGCCGAAATAGCGCTCGGCGTTTTTGGCCACCTCGACGGCGGCCAGGAATTCGGCATAGAAATTACGGGAGGCGAAGCCGAAGCGGGGCCCGTCGTAGTCGCGGATAATGGAGGGAAAATCGCCGTGGCGGGCCTGGGCGCGGGCCATGCCGGTGGCCCCGTGGTTGTAAGCGGTGATCGCCAACGGCCAACTGCCCAGGCGCTGGTGGTTGTCGCGCAGCAGGCGGGCGGCGGCGTGGGTGGCCCGGATTGGGTCGCGGCGTTCGTCCAACACATAATCAACGGTCATGTACTGGCGGCCGGTGGCCGGCATGAATTGCCAGATTCCCGCCGCCCCCAGCCGGCTGTATGCCTCGTAATTAAACGAGGACTCCACATGGGGCAGATAGGCCAGATCCTCGGGCAGCCCGTGCCCGCGAAGGATGGATTTGATCTGCTCCAGGTAGGCCCCGGAGCGAATCACCCCCTCCTGAAAGCGGTCCCGCAGGCCCCGCTGAAAGCGAATATTATCCGCCGCCTGTCGCATCCTTTGCGGGTCGGGGCGCTGGCCAAACAGAGCCTGCACCCGGCGCTCCTCGGCGTTGCGGGGGGCATTGCCGGCGGCCAGGTGGCGTAAAATCCGCTGGTAGTGCTCACGGACCTCTTTAATTGCATCCTGGTTGCGGCGGCGGGCCGCAGCATCCCAGGTGTTCTCCACCTCCAGCACCGTATAAACCAGGCGCAGATCATCCCGGTCATGGAGCAGGCCCTGGGTGGAGTAGTAGCGGCTGTAAATCTCGGTCCAGAAGGCGACCTGGGGGCGAATCTCGTCATAGAGCGGAAAATGTCCGGCCTCCGCAGTCCGCAACGGCCCGGCCGCAGCCAACGAGCAGAGCAGAACCAGGGTTCCGAGCAGCTTCATAAATTTACTCCTCCCGACCGTCCAAAGGTCGACTGGCGGCGCAACTGTCCCGCCGCTCAATCAGAAAATTACTGCCTTCCAGTTTTTTCACATAATGTTTCAACTGGGAAGCGGCGGTGGCGATCTCACCGGAATGGCGATAGCGGCCGTCGCCGGTGATGACCACCGCGATGGAAAGGCTCAGCAACGGGAAACGGGTCTCCCGCTCCTGGCGGTCGCGGCCCACGAACTCGCCGGCAGCGATATCCTCGGCGCTGAGAAAGAGATTGCGAACCATATTGAAGTTATGGAGAATCCGCCGGCAGACCGCCTCGGCCTTTTCCTCGTGGACGATAAAGACATAATCGTCGCCGCCCACATGGCCGACGAAACTGTCCTCGCGGGCCAACTCCTCGATCACATTGACGATGATCCGGGCCACCATCAGGATCACCTCGTCGCCGCGGGAGAAGCCGTAACGGTCGTTATAGGGTTTGAAGTTGTCGATATCGACGTAGCAGACCGCAAAGCCGACGCCTTCCTGGGCCAGCACCTTGCGGATGGCACGCAGAATCGAGGTGTTGCCGGGCAGCCGGCTTAAGGGGTTGTTGTCGAAGACCCGGGCCATGCGAGCCTGGGCCAACTCAAGCCGGGCCAGCAGCAGGGCCGGCTTGCAGGGTTTGACGATGAAGTCGTCCACCGGGTAGTCCTGCCAGTCCGGCTCCGGCTCCAGATCATTTTCGTTCAAGGCCAGCAGCACCGGGATATTGGCCTTCTGCAGACAGGAACTGACCGCCCGGATCAACTGGCGATCGCCGTCGCCGGCAAATCCTTTTTCCACCAGCAGCAAGTCGGGGGGATCCTCCAGCACCAGGGCCACCGCCTCCTGGGGGCTGGCGCTGCTTTTCGGCTGATATCCCCTGGCCTCCAGCAACACTTTTCCCTCGGGAGAGAGCAGCTCGGAAGAACCGGCGACCAGCAGGCGATGCATTGGTTGTTACCCTTGACTTGTTGGTTGGTTATCCTTTGTCGGCGGCGATCATCCCGCCGCCTTCGGCCTTGATCTCCAGACTGAAACCCTTGACATCCCAGAGCTTTTCCTCAATTTCCACCAGCATCTCGTCAATATCGGCCGGCTTGAGGCGCAGCAGTTCCCAGGCCCGGGGATGCAGCGGCGGCACCCAGATATCGGGGCCGTGCCCGTAACCCAGGCCCCGGATCACGATATTGGCGAAATGGACGATGGCGGCGGACAGCGGCTCGTTGGTGGCGGTGGCTGGGTTGTGATGGCAGGAGATGGGCTCCACCAGCTTGACCGGCAGATTCCAGCTTTTAGCCAGCCAGCCCCCCACCTCGGCATGATCCAGCCCCAAAATCTGCTGCTCCGCCTCCAGGCGGCTGATCTTTTGTGCGGCCACCAGGGCGTTGATCTCCTCGCTCTCCTTGGGCAGCTCCATCTTGATGGCCACCTTGCCCAGGTCGTGGATCAGGCCGGCGGTACTCACCTCTTCGGGATCGCTGACCCCCAGCCGTTTGGCCAGCACGTTGCAGACCACCGCGCAGCCCAGGGAATGCTCCCAGAGTTCCATGTCCTGCTCCTCCATCAACTCGAAGATGGAGGCGCTGATAATCAAGCTCTTGATAACGTTGAAGCCCAGCAGAATGATGGCGCTGTTCAGCGAGCTGATCCGCTGGGGGAAGCCGTAAAAGGCCGAGTTGACCAGCTTGAGCAGCTTGGCGGCCAGGATATGATCCTTGCTGATCACCTTACCCATCTGCTCGGTGGTGGTGTCCGGGTCGTCGGCCATCCGGGTGAGTTTGCTGACGATGCCGGGCAGGGTCGGCAGGTTCTTGACCTCGCGCAAGGCCTTGCGGATTCCCTCCCGCCGTTTTTCCTGCTCCGGAGTCAGGGCCTGTTCACTCATGCCTTCCCCTCCCCGGACGGCGGCCG
>OBJA01000399.1_pt1 | contig 38725 bp, 26 predicted proteins | sample 1519751 | NCBI WGS metagenome assembly OBJA01 (sample SAMEA3881238, study PRJEB22517) | soil metagenome | biome: lake sediment; feature: soda lake sediment; material: sediment, water from around vicinity | place: India | collected 2013-12-23 | depth 3 m
ACAACTGTTCAACAATAAGATTATTAAACAGTAAAACATAAACTAAAAAAAACTGCTCAGATTTTGAATAACAATCAAAAATCTGAGCAGTTTTATTTATCCACAATCTTCAATCCACAATCGTAAATCCCCAATCTTTCAATCGTAAATCCACAATCGTAAATCCACAATCTTTCAATCTAAAATCCACAATCGTAAATCTACAATCGTCAATCCACAAATCGTAAATCTAAAATCCACAATCGTAAATCTAAAATCCACAATCTTTCAATCGTCAATCCACAAATCGTAAATCTAAAATCCACAATCCAAAATCTAAAATCCACAATCTTCAATCCACAATCGTCAATCAACAATCGTAAATCTAAAATCAATCTATCTCATCCAGTCAACAAACAACTCCTCTATAAGTTGTCGAGCTTTAAATGCAGAGCAGTTATAATTATTCAAAATAATACAAAATGCAACTTCCTCATTATTCTTCATTTGCATATATCCCGCATAAGCACGTACTCTAGTCATACTACCGCTCTTTGCTCTAATTTTCCCTTTGGTTACAGCATTAGTAAAAGTACCTGTAAGAGTGCCTGATTCACCCGAAACCGCCAATGAGTTAGCAAAATCTTCAGAATAATTACTTTTTCTCATGTAATCCAACAGCCAAACCATTTGAGCCGGAGTAATACTGTTGAAAGGACTAAGCCCTGATGCATCAACAATGAAAAGACCATTAGTATCCATGCTCTTTGATTTCCAAAAATTTAAAACAAACTGACTAAAACCTTGATTACTATTATTCTCGAGATGCATAGCAATACATTCGGCGTACAAATTAAAACTTCTCTTATTAATAATATCGATTATTTCTGTTAATACGGGAGAATAAGTGACATTAATAATTTTTAAATCATGTAGGACTGGTACCTCTTTTAAAGCGAAAGCTTTACCTTCGACAGATACACCAGTGTATTTCAATGTTCTGATAAAATCTCGAGCTAAATATAGTTCTGGATTAGGCAGAGAGCCTCTTATAGCAAAATCCTTTCTTTTCCACGGAAGAGTGCCTCTTATAATTCTTTTTTCAGGAGAATCTCCTGGAAAAATATATGCCTGATCTCCTCCACTCGATGCAGATAGTACATTATTTTCAAAAGACAAGCCAATATCATCTGGGATTACTTTTATTATTTCTGTTGGTGCTCCTTCAGTATCTCCAGTTTTAAAGTGAACGAAATATAGGTTATCATTGTAATTAAGACCTGAAGGAACTGCTCCATAGTAATTGGCTATGTCTTCCCATAACCACTTGTCGGGAATAGGCATTTTTCCAAAAATGATTGGGACGGCATAAACAGAACCTTTTACAGATTTAATTCCTGCAGTTTTAACAGCATCAACCCATTGTAAAAGAAAATGTTTTGAAGAGTTATAATGTGAACTAAAAAAAGACGAACCCAAAGCAGGGTCTCCATACCCAAGAATAAATAAATTACCATCGAGAACTCCAAATTCAGAGATAACTCCATCATATGCTAATTCTGTCTTAAATTTGTATTCTTGATCGAAAGTTTCCAGAGCAGTTGCAGTAGTAAATAATTTCATTATAGAAGCAGGAGTCATCGAAATTTCATGATTATGGGCGGCTATTACTTCATTATTATTTAAATTAACAGCATAAAAGCCAACCAATGCATTCTTTATCTCAGGCTTCTTAAGAAATTTATCTAAACTATTACTATAACTATCATTCTGACCAAAAACAATCTGAGATAATAGCACTAAAAAAAACAATACTTTTAGTTTCATAAACAATCTTTATCATTTTATGTTTTAAACATACTAAATAAACACTTTATTTTATCATAATTACACTACTTTTACACAATAAATTTAATTGAATGGAAAAAACAATTTTATTAATACTAGATGGCTGGGGAAAAGGGAATGGAAGCAATGCTGATTTGATAAGTCGAGCAAATACACCAAATTATGATAAACTTATTAAGAAGCATCCAAATTCTGAACTTCTAGCATCAGGCGAACATGTTGGTTTACCTGAAGGACAAATGGGTAATTCTGAGGTCGGACATCTAAATATCGGAGCAGGTAGAATTGTTTATCAAGATCTTGTAAAAATCAACATTGCAATCAAAGACAGTAGTTTTTCAAACAATCCTGTTTTAATTGAGGCTTTTAATTATGCGAAAGAAAACAACAAATCTGTACACCTTTTAGGACTTGTGTCACCAGGGGGGGTTCATTCTATGCATACTCATTTATATGCTCTAATTAAAATGGCAGATATATTTGATATGCAGAATACTTTTATTCACGCACTAACTGATGGTAGAGACACAGATCCAAAAAGTGGACTAGGTACAATAACAGAGCTAATCGAAATACTCAAAAATTCATCCTGCAAACTTGCCAGTTTATCCGGAAGGTATTATACAATGGATAGAGATAAAAGGTGGGAAAGAATAAAGTTAGCATATGATTTATTAGTTTATGGTATCGGAGAAACTTCTAAGGATATTGTTTCAAGCATCAAAAAAGCATATGCCACAGGCATAACTGATGAATTTATTAAACCTATTGTAATGACCGATGATTCAAATAAGCCTATTGCTACCATTAAAGAAGATGACGTCGTTATATGTTTTAACTTCAGGACAGATAGATTGAGACAAATCACTCATGTTTTGGCAATACAAGATATGCCGGAATATAATATGAAGACTATCCCATTAAGATATTATACGATGACTAGATATGACGAATCGTTCACAAATATTAAAGTTATTTATGATAAAGAAAATACAACTAATACTCTTGGCGAGACAATTGCTAAAATGAACTTAAAGCAATTAAGAATCGCCGAAACTGAAAAATATGCACATGTTACATTCTTCCTTAACGGCGGAAGAGAAAGTGTATATGATGGAGAAGAGCGAATTATGATACAGTCTCCGAAAATCCCAACATATGATTTAAAACCTGAAATGAGTGCGTTTGAAGTAAAAGACAGACTAATTGAGGAAATAAACAAAAATAAATTTGACTTCATTTGTGCTAATTTCGCTAATTGCGATATGGTTGGACATACAGGAATTCCGAAGGCAATAATAAAAGCTGTGGAAACTGTTGATTTATGTATTGGCGAAATTGTTGATGCAGCAAGAAAAAGCAATTATGCCATTCTAATTATTGCAGACCACGGCAATGCAGACAATGCCATAAATGAAGATGGATCTCCAAATACAGCTCATTCTCTTAATCCGGTTCCGTGTATTCTTATTAGCAGTAAGTTTAATTTTGTCGAAAATGGTATTCTCGCTGACGTCGCTCCTACAATTTTAAATATCATGGAAATTCAAAAACCAGTTGAAATGACTGGAAAATCACTAATTTAGATTTTTTTTTAAACCTGTTTTACAACACTTATCTTTAAAAACTTTATCAAATCATACATATTTAGCTACAATATAGAATTTTATATCATTTTTGTAAAAAATATTCTATACAAGTGTATATATAAAAATTAAGTTGTTATAATAATTGGAAAAGGGTAATTCAAATTAAGTATATGTTTGTAATTTTGCGTTGACTTATTATTATTATGATAGATTGGAGAACAAAAATAAGAACTGCACTTATAAGCCTTTTACTTAGTATTTTTATTTTAGGAGTAATAATAATTATATCATTCTCTGTTTAAAAGATTCAAATAACAATTGTTTTTTCAACTTTTTCAATAATAGAAGGTATTCAGCTTTATTTGTAATATTTTAATTCATCAAAACTTATATTTATCTTAATTTTGTTTAGTTACACCAAGTTTGAAATAGTTTTAATAACCACAAGACAACGATTGCAGGTAAATCAGTAAATTTTGTTGGATGCTCCTAGAATTTCGACTCTTCTTCATCCCTTCTATAAAAATCTTCATTTATAGGCATTTCATTAGTAAGAGGGAAATTTTGGTCATCATTCATCTTTGAAGGAAGTTTTAATCCATTTTCAATTTCCGGCAAACTAGTATTTCTATCTAGAAATTTGGCATAATCTGCTTTAAATTTAAGCCATGCATTTCCAGTTTTACCATTTCTGTGTTTTGCAATAATAATTTCAGCCATTCCAATAAGAGAATTCATTTCTGAATCTTGAGTAATACCATAATATTCCGGACGATGAATAAATAAAACCATATCCGCATCTTGCTCTATAGCACCAGATTCTCTTAAGTCTGAAAGTTGTGGTCTCTTGTCTCCCGATCTGGTTTCGACAGAACGGTTTAACTGAGATAATGCTATGATTGGGATATTTAGTTCCTTTGCAATCGCTTTAAGATTTCTGGATATTATGCTAACTTCCTGTTCTCTATTGCCTCGAAGATCCATTCCAGCAGACATAAGCTGTAAATAATCTATAATCACCGCCTTTACTCCATGTGTACGGACCAATCTTCTACATTTTGCTCGCAATTCAAAAATTGATATGGCAGGAGTATCATCAATATATAATGGAGCACTTTGTAATCTGCCTATTTTTGCTTCAAGCTGAGCCCACTCATATTCCAATAAATTTCCCCTCCTGATTTTATCGCCATCTAATTCAACCTCTGAAGAAATAAGTCTGTTAACTAATTGAAGCCCCGACATTTCAAGCGAGAAAATTGCGACAGGAGCATTATGATCAACCGCCATATTTCTAGCTATTGATAATACAAATGCTGTTTTACCCATTGAAGGACGTGCCGCAAGGATAATTAAATCCGAGGGCTGCCAACCTGCTGTATATCTGTCAATATCCGTAAATCCACTGGGAACACCTATTAGTTTGTTTTGATTCTTTGCTGCTTCGTTTATTTGATCTATCGCTTCTTTAACGAGAAAATCAACTTTTCTAGTTTCATTCTTTATGTTCCCCTCAGAAATTTTAAATATCTCGGATTCTGCAAAATTTATCAAATTCTCAACGTCCTCGCTATCATCAAAAGACCTCTTCTGAATTTCTCCAGAGGTTTTAATCAACTCTCGCTGAATATATTTTTGATGAACCAGTCTCGCATGATATTCAATATGAGATGATGTCGCAACTCTATCTGTCAACTCAGCTAAATAAACCTCTCCTCCAACTTCTTCCAGCTTTTTTCTCTTACGCAACTCATTTGCGACAGTCATTATATCAATTGGATCATTATTTATCCCAAGACTCCGAATTGCATCATAAATTTCATTATGTGCATTCTTGTAAAAACTTTCTGGTTTAATTATATCCGATATGAGATAAATAGCATCTGATTGAATCAACAATGCTCCTAAAACAGCGATTTCAAGTTCTAATGCTTGGGGCGGGAGCTTCCCTAAAACTCCTTCCATAGGATCTACTGGACTGGATTTCACAAACTTATTCTTCCTGTTATCTGTACTCATATGCATATTAATCTGAATCTTAAAACTAAGTATTTTTAAGTCTTTATTTTAATAAATGATGACATCTCTTATTAAAAAGTTATCATAAAAAGTAGTTGAAAAATAAATAATCTGTATATTACTGAAAAATAAGGTTTTTAAGCTTCTTCAGATAAAAATGACAGATATTTATTAACAATTACTTTCCTTTTGAAATATAAAAAAGATAAAAACTGCTTTTTTCTCAATGACATAGATTATTTTTACATCAAATTTTAATTATGATACAGGCAACAGATATTTGTAAATCTTTCGGAGACTTAAAAGTTTTAAAAGGAATCAGTTTTGAAGTAAAAAAAGCCGAGATTATCTCAATAGTCGGCACTAGTGGTGCAGGAAAAACAACACTGCTGCAAATTCTCGGCACTCTACTTAAAGCAGATCAAGGTAAGATACTCATTAATAATTCAGATATTAGCACATTGAATGAAAGAAACCTTGCTGCATTTCGGAATAAGGAAATTGGTTTTGTGTTTCAATTCCATCATTTATTACCAGAGTTTACTGCACTAGAAAATGTTTGTATTCCTGCATTAATTGGAAAAAAATCTAAAAAAGATGCTGAACAAAAAGCCATAAAATTGTTAGAAATGTTAAATGTCAGCAATAGAATACATCATAAACCAAATGAATTGTCGGGTGGAGAAAAACAAAGAGTTGCAATTGCTAGAGCTTTAATAAACGAACCTTCTGTTGTTTTAGCTGATGAACCTTCAGGAAACCTCGACTCAAAAAATGCTGAAGAATTATACAAGATATTTTTTAAACTTCGAGAAAGTATTGATCAAACTTTTGTAATTGTTACTCATAATGAAACTCATGCGAAAATGGCAGATAAAATGTTAACAATAAAAGACGGAATAATTATTTAGAAATATAAACTTAGTTTGTAAATATTGTTGCAAAAATAAGTACTGCAAAAATAAGTACTAAAATTCCAGCCAATCTGTTAACTAGAAGAAGACGTCGTAATCGGAATTTATGCCTGAAAATACTAACCAGCGCTGTTAAACTAAACCACCACATTGCAGCTCCAGATGTAACTCCTGCAATAAGGAATAATATAGAAAAACTTGATTCTTTACCAACCAAATTAAAGCCAGCAAAAACTGCAATAAAAACAAAAATTCCAATAGGATTTGATGCGGTAAGAACAAATATCGAAATAAAATCCCCAAATAAGCCTTTTTTCTTCTTCTTCATTTGTTTCCTAAGCTCCTTGGCAGGATTACTATATAAAAGCCGAATACCTAAAATTACTAATAAAATCCCTCCTCCAATCTTCAAAAATAACTGATATTCAACCAATGAATCAATAATAATCGTAATCCCAAATCCTGCAATAATTGCAAAAAAACCATCCGCTGCTGCTGCTCCTAAACCACTTATAAAACCAGAAGCTCTGCCTTTATTCAATGTCCTCTGAATACATAAAACACCTATCGGACCCAATGGTATAGATGCAGATAAACCAACAATAATTCCCTTCCAAAAATATTCAAAAAACATTTTTTGCTTTTTTATTTATTATTTCAAATATTTCTCTTAATATCGCAGAGTTTAATAAACTGCAAAATAAATGAATGATTTTGTAAATCTAACAGAAATCAAGAATTTTTTGGATATTAAATATGAAAAATTTAACAATCCAAACTTTATCGAAAATGATCCTGTGCAGATTCCCCACATGTTTAAGGACAAAAATGATATAGAAATAAGTGGTTTTATTACTGCAATTATTGCATGGGGACAAAGAAAAACTATAATCAATGATGCGAAAAAGATAATCAAGCATATGGATAATTCCCCTTATGACTTTATTATTAATATGAATAAAAAGGACTTAAAAAATTTTAATGATTGTGGTCACCGAACATTCATGCCTGAAGATTTAAAATTTTTTTTAAAATCATTGCAAAATATTTATCATAATCACGGAGGACTAGAGAGCATATTTAATAATTCTGAGAGTATTTATGAAGGACTGATAAGTTTACATAAAATATTTTTCTCTCTTCCACATGAACAAAGAACTCAAAAACACTTGGCAAATGTTGCAAAAGGGTCTGCAGCAAAAAGAATAAATATGTTTCTCCGCTGGATGATTAGAAATGATAAACGAGGTGTGGATTTTGGACTATGGACAAAAAACAAACCTTCTCATCTGTATATTCCTTTAGACCTGCATTCAGGAAATATTGCTCGCTTACTTGGAATACTAAAAAGAACGCAAAACGACTGGAAGGCGGTGGAAGAGCTAACAGAAATATTGAGAACTTTTGACCCGAATGATCCTGTTAAATATGATTTTTCACTCTTCGGAGTTGGCGTAAATGAAGACTTCTAAATGAATAAAGATTACTTTTACTTCAAGAAATTTAAAATAAAGCACTCAAAAGCTGCGATGAAAGTTGGAACAGATGGAGTTTTGCTGGGCGCTTATGTCGACTGTGATGATGCAGAAAAAATCTTAGACATTGGCACCGGAACAGGATTAATTGCAATAATGCTAGCTCAGAAATCCCTTGCACAGATAGATGCGATTGACATTCAGAAAGATTCAGTGATTCTTGCAAAAGAAAACATTGAAAACTGTCCCTGGAATTCCCGAATATATGTTTATGATGTCGGTCTGCAAGAATTTAAGCCGAACTATAAATATGATCTAATAGTTTCAAATCCTCCATATTATACAACTGATATTATTGCTCCAGAATCAAATAGGGCTATTTCTAGACATAACCTAAGTTTAAATATCAAGGATTTAGCAGAGCATTCATGCAGATTGCTTTCGAATAAAGGGAAGCTATATGTTATATATCCTACAAAACAAGCTTATGAGTTTGAATCTATTGCATTACAATTAGGACTGCATAAGAATACTGATCTATTGATAAGACCAAATATTTTAAAAAATGAAATTGTAAGAGTCATTTCTGAATATTCATTTTTTAAAACTAATTACAAATCAAAAATAATACATATTGAAAAAGATAAAAGACAAGACTATACAAATGAATTTAGAGAAATAACTAAAGAATATTATCTTAATTTCTAAAAAAAAAGACCATCCCATAAGAGATAGCCTTTCTATTCTTTTATTCGTTAAACACTAATTACTCAATAATCATTTTCTGAATTTTTATATTTTCACCATCACTTAATTTAACGAAATATATTCCTTTAGATAAATCTAAAGAAATCTCAGCTTGTTCGTTACTAAGCAACGAGCCTTTATAAATTATCTTTCCACGAATATCATAGATACTGTACTCTGCAGTTTTTTCAAATCCTTTTGCATCTAAAACAAATACCCCTGAATTTGGATTTGGATAGATATTTATACCAAGATTAGTATTAATCTCAATTCCCACTTCAAGTTCAACATTTACAGTAGCAGTTACTTCAAGTGTGGTTTCAGGATTGGTTTGCAACATGCCTACTGGGAGCGAAAATATTCCTTTTGCTTCGTATTGTCCAACAATATTACTATCATAACCTGGGATTGTCCAATCTAGATTTACAATATACTCATCTCCATCAGTATCAGAGATAAAAATATGCTCGGGTAACAAAAGTATTGCATTCTCAAGACTTGTACCAACAAGTACTGTAATGTTTTCTACCTGATTATGTATATCAATTTCATGTATTAAGGGAATATCTATTGAAGAACGAATGCTAACGTCATCTATTACATTCGCTCTACCATAATTATGGATTCCTTCAAATGCCAATTGGAAAGTTTCACTTAAAACTGGTATTTCAAACAGAAGTTTTGTCCATACACTGATATTCTCATTAAGATGTGCTAATTCAATCCAATCCTCATTTGGCTCAGTTCTATAATACACTTTTAGCTCATTTTGATCTTCATCCCATAATTGTTGAGCATACCAAAAACTTAGAACCGGATCTACTAATTCAGAGATATCCAATAACGGACTCACAAGTTTAGTTACTAAAAGTTCAGATGAATGTTTATAAAAACGCGCATTTTTAACTCCATTTTTAGCTGAGGCGATAGCTCCACCATTAGCTCCATTTTCAAATGTCCACTGCTGATTTCCTATTACCATTTCCTGAGACCAACACTCAATATACTCAGAATCTTCTTCAAAACTTTCTTTCCATGGAAACTCCACTACTTCAACACAAGTATTAAATGTGAAAAACTCTGACCATTCACTAACTTCTTCTTCATTGCAAACTGCTCTAAGGTATACATCATAGAACAAGAAGAATTCAAGTCCACTTATTGTATAAGGAGAAATAACATCTTCGGTGAGTAATATACCCTCTGTGTCAACATCAAAACCTTTTGCTCCATACAAAAGTTCCCATTGAGTTTCTCCAAGTCCAGGTGTCCATGTTACTATTGCATCATTCCCATTTTCAACAAAAACCATTAAATTCTGAGGACTGAGACAAGCATCAGTTTCTGCAGATATTTCAAGACTAAAATCTGGAATACAGTCATCCATAATTATGAATTGATCTACTATTATATAATATTCACCAGGCTGTAATGGAGCTGAAATATTTCTGATATTTGAAGTATTATCATAAAAATAAGTTATACATTCTCCATTGTCAGGACACCCGTTATATAATGCAATACCTGTTCTGGAAGTACCATTAGGATTCATACTAATAGATATAACAGCTGCCTCAGACAATATAATCTTGTAAATAATATCTTGAGCAGCATCATGCGTATTAAGACAGGTTTGATTATACATGTTTACCATACCGCAAGTTGATTGATTATCAAGAGTAAGTGGGCTCTGAGTAGGCATCTCAATTAATAATGGATTTTCACAGGTAGAACCGAGCACATCTGTTACGGTTACAATACCAGAAACATAGTTAATTCCATCCCAAAAATTACCTCCAAATTCATCATATCCACCATAGTAGAAATCTCCACCATTCAACTGAAATCTACTTGCAAAGTAATGCATTCCTGCCGTTAGAGGTCCTATAACAGCCATGTATTCATCATTATTACCACTATCAACATTAAAATATGCAGGAATCCAAATAGTCCAGTTTTCAGGATTAGTATTCTCAGTGCTAACTCCAATCCAAGCTTCTATACCCGCTCCGGCACCAACTCCTTCTGTAACACCTTCGGCATAAACCACGGCATATACATTAAATGTTTGGTTATTAAGGATTTCCAATTCAGACGGGAACTGCAAATTACACCAACCAATAGACTGGGTATTAGCATAATAAACAGCAAAAAACAATACGACAATTAAAATCAACTTTCTTTTCATAAAACAAAATTTGTATGATTAATAAAACTTATTCGACTATAATCTTTTCTATAAATAATTTCTCATCACCAACTAAACGTATATAATAAATCCCTGATTGTAAATTATGAACAATATTCAAAACCGAATTATTCACACTATTTAAAACTTTTGAAATTAACACAGAACCTTTTAAGTCGAGAATTTCATAACGAACTTCGGTTTTTACATCACTAAACACAATATTGAATTCTCCTGTGTTAGGATTAGGAAATATTGAAACTATATTTTCGTCATATTCTGAAATGCCTGTTTCGAAACTTACAGTTATAGTATAAGAGCATGTTGTACCACAACCTGTTATTGGGTCAGAATAATAATAAATTACAGTATGTTCGCCTATTCCATGAATTGATGGATTAAAAAGAAAATATGGATTCCCATTAATTCTGTATTCTCCTCCAGCCGGTTCCGCTCCTTGGAAAGTAAACGGTGAGTCGGTAATTAATACTGTTTGATTATTTGGACATGAAACACTTGGATAAGCTACTACCATAACAGTTGCATAAATCACTAAAGGTGTAACTGGATTTGTTTGCAACACACCTGTAGGCAAACTAAATGTCCCGATTGCATTATAACTATTAATAACATTAGCATTATATCCTGTAATATTCCATGTAATACTAACAACATGTTCTCCTCCATTAGAATCAAGAATAGTCATAGTCGGTGAAAGAGATGCAGCGGCTACAGCTGAGGGTGTACCAAGGCAGGCATATACATCTTGAACGTCATTATAAATATCAAAAGGAATAGTAATTTCTGATGGAAGTTGGACTGTAATTATAAAATCACAGGAGTTTGTGCAAGTGGTTGAAGGATTGGTATAAACATAAGTTATAGTATATTCTCCATTTGAAAAATTAGCGGAATTAAACTGAGTGATAGGATTTCCATTATAAAAATACTGTCCACCAACCGGAGTTGCGCCTTGTAATGTAATTGTAGTTTCAGTATCTAAAAGTATTGGATTTGGGCAAGAAAGTTCTGGAAGATTTATAACAGAAACAATAGCAGAAACTTCTAAACTAGTAACTGGATTTGTTTGATTAACTGCTAATGGTAAACTAAATGATCCTAATGCTGTGTAATTACTAATCACATCTCCATCATATTCAGGAATACTCCATTGAACAGATACAGTATGTTCATAACCATGTGTATCGGAAATAACTATGCTCGAGGGTAACATCGAAATTGGGACATTTACATTTGCAGTTCCAAGACAAACACTAATATTTTGAACTTGATTGTTAACATCAATATTTGCTATCTGAGGCAAACTATTGAAAGAAGAAATACTTACATTATCTATCACATTAGCCCTTCCATTCTTATCAATCCCCTCAAATGCAATCTGATATGTAGCTGATGGATTTGGCAAAATCATGTATGGTTCAATTGTCCAGACAGCATTATTATCAATGAAATGAGCAAGTTCTATCCATGGGTTAGATGAAGCAGTACGATAATAAACTTTTAATTCATTCTGATTACCAACAAAAGATTCCTGAGCATACCAAAAGCGTAGTACAGGATTAGGAACACCGGAAAGATCAAATGTTGGAGAAACAAGTTTTGTAATCTGTGGTCCTCCTGGTGTGGAAGTAAATCTTGCATTTTTTGTGCCTTCAAATGCGGAATTTACAGAACCTCCATTGGAACCTGTCTGATAAGTCCAAGAATTACTGGCAGAAACAAACTCTTGCGTCCAGCAGTGTCTGTAATCAGAGTTATCCTCGAAAGATTCTTTAAATGTATTGTTTGGAAAATTATTTGGATTCAATACAACACAAGGTAAATTTTGATATAGTGTTAATGAAAAATTATCAATAGCTATTTCGTCCCTATTACCTGTACCACCATTATCAACAATTCTCCATCTGAAATAAAAATTTGCTCCAATCTGAGTATTCAGAGCCTGTGTTACCGACACAGAGGATTTTGTCCATCCAGGTATTGCTGATGCTGTTAAATCAGTAACAACCTCCAACTGGGGAATCGGTACCCAAAAGGAATTATTGGGAGAATATTCTCCAATAATTTTTGTACTTCTATTTTGATCGTTATAAATCCATATGTCGTAAGAGATAGCAATCCCTTTGCATAAAGAACCTGTACTATTTTGCATTTTTAAAACAATATTGCCTGGAGCAAAGTCATTGTCGGAAGCTTGAATTCCAAGAGCATAATTTCCGGTTTCGACCTCAAATGCATATATTCCGGGGTCAGTTACAGCTCCAGTTGAAGAACCCTTTGCAAAAACTCCTGAAGTTGCAACTTCATTAAAATCCTTATCTCCGTCACTTGTACCAATTACTGCCCATGCTCCGGCATGTAACTGACCTGATGCAGGACTTGTGGCAAATCCTGTCCCTGCAAAAGCTCCATTATTAACTCCGGCAAGCGTAGTATTTAAGCTAATGGTTTGTGGAACATCGTAAGTACTGATTACAAATTGTGCATTTAATGTAAATGTGCAAATAAAACAAATTGACCATAGAATAAAATATTTTTTCATATCGCGACTTTTATAATATTATGTAGTGTAAAATTATCAAATATTTTCTACAGACCAAAAAAATATTTTGTAAGGTTAAAGATTATAACAAAAAGTCAGACATAAATGATTATATCTGACTTTAAAGCACTGTACAAAAGTATTTTATTCTGCTCTCATCTGAAGAATATCTTTATCAAACATATAATAGTTAATTTTTTCTCCAAACAGATTCAATTTATCCAGTATTAATCCAACAGACGCTTCTTCTTCAACCTGCTCTGTTACAAACCATTGAGCCCAATTATTTGTTGCATGGTCTTTTTCAGCAATTGCAGTATCTACAATTTTATAGATACTATCGCTAACGTATCTCTCATGTTCTAAAGCAGCTTCAAAAGCTGTTCTAATATCTTTCCATTCTGAAGGTGGCTGCTCAACAGACGGAACTAACGCCTTACCTCCTCTTTCAGTGATATAATCAATCACTTTCAACATATGCATATTTTCTTCTGCTGCCTGAGCATAAAACCATTTTGCAACACCAGGATAGCCTTTATTATCAGCCCAGGTTGCCATTGATAAATAAAGAAACGACGCATATGCCTCCTTTTTAACTTGTTCATTAAGAATTTTTTCAACTTTTGCTTTTAACATAATTTTACCTTTTAAAGTCCATAATTTTTTACATTTATTAAACCGAAAATTAGCAAAAAAGTTTATATTTGTTGCTTAATAATCATATTTTATGAAAAAATTTGAGATTACTGAAATTACTGAAATTGAAAAAATAATTAAAGAATCCCAAGTTTGCAACGTCTCAATGAATAATAATGGTGAGCCATACGTTATTCCAATGAATTTCGGATATAAAGATGGGATAATATATTTTCACAGTGCTCCGAATGGAAAAAAAATAGATTTATTGAAAAATGACCCTTCCGTATGTGTTTCTTTTTACATAGGTGCAGACTTAAACGTAAGACATGAAAATGTTGCGTGTTCATACTCCATGAAGTTTAAATCAGTACTTGCTCATGGCAAAATTGAATTTGTTGAAGATATCGATAAGAAAAAACAAATGATGAACATAATTATGAAACATTACTCCGGTCGCGACGATTTTGAATATAGTAATCCGGCAATCAATAATGTTTGTATATTCTTTCTAGAACCAAAAACTATTACAGCTTATAACAGAGGATATTAACTTAAAATTAAATTATTATGAGTAGAATTAAAGGAACTAAAACAGAAAAAAATCTATTAAAATCTTTTGCAGGAGAATCTCAAGCTAGATCACGATACACATATTTTGCGAAAGCTGCAAAAAAAGAAGGCTTTGAACAAATCTCCGCAATTTTCATTGAAACAGCAGAGCAGGAGTTACAACATGCAAAAGTGTTTTTTAAGTATCTCGATACTGGAGAACCTGTTGAAATTACAGCAATGTATCCTGCAGGCAAAATAGGTACTACTGAAGAAAACCTTATGGCTGCAGCTGCCGGAGAGAATGAAGAGTGGACAGAACTTTATCCTGAGTTTGCGAAAGTCGCTGAAGAAGAGGGATTCAAAGACATTGCAACTTCATTTAAAATGATAGCAAAAGTTGAAGCTGAACATGAGAAAAGATATGTAAAACTATTAGACAATCTTCGAAACGCAAAAGTTTTCGAGAAAGATATTGAAGTAGAATGGTCGTGCCGTAATTGTGGTTATATTCACAAAGGTAAAAAAGCAATCAAAACTTGTCCGGCATGTAAACATGGAATAGAATACTTCGAAGTTCATGCAACAAATTATTAGATTATAAAACAAAAAAAAAGGGATTGTTTCAATCCCTTTTTTTGTTTTCAGAAGTCCTTTTATTTGCAAAATCTCCTTTTGTTTTTTTGAAAAATCGCTTTCCTCTATGAGTTTTATTTTTATCAATTTTATATTCAGGGGAAGGGCTAAAACCCTCAGGCAAATCAATCATAGGCACTTCTTTTGACAATAATCTTTCGATTCTCATAAAATAACTAATCTCATCCTCGGAGACAAAACTAATTGCCCTTCCATCTCGTCCAGCTCTCGCAGTTCTACCTATTCGATGAACATAGTCCTCTGGATTATCAGGAACCTGATAATTAACAATAATATCAACATCTGAAATATCTATTCCTCTTGCGAATAAATTAGTTGCAACTAGCACCTTTACCTGATTACTCCTAAATTTATGAACAGTCTCACTTCGTTCATTTTGCGTTAGAGAAGAATTTATTGCTATAATATTAAAACCCATTCTCTTTAAATCTCTGTCAAGATTTAAAACCCCAATTTTTGTGCTTGTAAAAATTATAATCTTATCATCCGGATTACTCTGAAGGAGGTGTTTTAATAGTTTAATTCTTTCACTTCCTTTGACAAGGTACTTATACTGATCTATTTGCTCTGCAGGTAATGATTTATTTAAATCAATAATAACCGGATCTTTCAATATTTTATCTGCAAGTTTTTTAATTTCTGCAGGCATTGTCGCACTAAACAATAAGTTTTGCCGTTTTTGTGGAAGATAAGAAATAATTTTTTCAATATCCTGATAAAAGCCCATATTAAGCATCTCATCAGCCTCATCAAGAACCAAAAATTCGAGATTTTTAAAATCTCCATATCCAAGGTTTATATGCGAAATTAATCTGCCTGGTGTAGCAACCAAAATATCAGTATTCCCACCACTTATTGCATTTTTCTGTCTTGAAAAATCTACATTATCAGATCCTCCGTAAATCGCAATAGATTGCACATTTGTATTATACGACAATCCAGTGATTTGCTCTTCAATCTGTATACACAATTCTCTTGTTGGGCAAATAATTAAGGCTTGAATTCCAGTTTTTTTTGACACTGATATTAGCTCAATCAATGGAATTAAAAAAGCTGCTGTCTTTCCGGAACCTGTTTGAGAACAAGCCAAAACATCTTTCTTCTTTATTGCATTTGGAATAACTTGTTCCTGTATCGGAGTTAATTCTGTAAAATTAAAACAATCTACACCTTCTTGCAACTCTTTTGACAATGACAACTCACTGAACTTCATCTAAATTTTTCCCTTTCTTAAAAAAGAATATGATTTACCCTTTAGAGCCCTAGCAAATACTCCCTTATTTACAAATTTTATGTCTTCGATTGTATAAAAAGCACCTGGATTATAATTATTAATGAATGTAATCAAATGATTGAGTTTTTTTCGTGGAACAGTGATATATAAAACATGAACAGGTCCCTTAGCTCCCTGAGCATTCATATAAGTCATTCCAAATCCATTTTCCTTCAAAACATCAATTAGTGTTGTTGCTTCTTTTGCTGTTACTAATCTTAAACTTACTATACCTAATGCAATTTTTTCCTCAATGATCATTCCTACATAATTTCCAGTTGCAAATCCTGCAGCATATGCGAAATAACAAATCCAATTATCAAGATTGCCCATTATCTGTCCAATAACAATTATCCAAATCAAGACTTCAATAAATCCTAATAATGGAGCAACTAGTTTTTGCCCTTTAGATACTAAAATAATTCGGATTGTTCCGATTGTAACATCGAAAATTCTAGCTGTAAATATCATCAGGGGCAAAATAACGAAAGAATAAACATCAAATTCCATAATAATATTTTTTGCAAAAATACAATAAAATAATAAGAATAAAACAAACAATGAATTATACTAATATATAAAATTCATTGTCAGTAGGATTAATTGTAACACTAATCTTTATAGAATAAGAATCTTACATATTAAGATTTTTTAGACTTTTTTGCTTTAATATATGATGCTGAGATCAGAGAAATCCCTAATGCTAATAATCCAAGTGCACCTCCGTCAATTGGAATTCCAACAGGAGGATCTTCAGGTTCAGGAGGTCCGCCGGGTCCGCCGGGTTGTGCTGTCAAAACTCCAACATTTAATGAAAATACAGCTAATACACTCATTAAAACCTTCTTTTTCATATCTATAATATTTATTGTACAACAATTTTTCTCACCACCATTTGCCTATCTGTTTCAATATCAGCCAAATAAACGCCTGGCGCTAATAAACTTAAATCTGTTTGATCTTTATCCGAATACAGTACTACCGAACCAAGCATATTAAAAATCCTAATCTCATGAATCTTTTCATTTTCTGGAACGCTAACATAAAGTATATTATTATACGACCATGCTGAAATCGAACTGCTTAATTCTCTCGCCAATTCAGTTGGTAGGCTTACAAATTCGAATCTTTGAGATTGATCTGCAGGTGAAGATTCAAATGAATATTCTTCCCCTGACTGAATTAATAATCCTGTAAATAAGTCCTTCAATAATATGTGATTTGTTTCAAAACTGTGATTAAATATTAAGTTGTATCCTGCTGAAGCACCTGTATGTAGGAACACATTCTTACCTATCAAATCATCAATTGAATTAATTGAATGAACACTTAATGGACTATTTCCTTTTTTTGTATATATCTGCGGTGCATCTTCAATACCGTAAAGCTTTGCTGCATCATTCTGAAAATCATATTCTGGAACTGCTCCTTCGGTTTTATACAGTACACATTCATCGTAATAATAATTTCCTTCAACTCTAACTCGCAGCAAATCAGGGATTATTGTATGATTTTTAAATGCAATCTCATTATGTACACGAATAGGATTATTCATTGCAATAGATGCACCGGGATTGGTTGCCTGAACAAAGAATCCTTGACCCATAGCAATATAATTGCTTCCTTCATGTGTACTGATTCCGTTGATGTAAGTTGCATACTGGTTATTATTCCATACGTAAATTGCATTAGCAATACTATTCTTATTCCAACCTAAAGGAGAATCCCAATCTATTGCTGATGTGTATGGATTACCTATTAAATTCCATCCTGTTTCATTACTTGGTGCTCCTGTTAATTGTATCGGAAGAGGACCTATATTACCATCGTTTATCGTGCCAGTAAAGGTTCTGGTTTCGTCAGCATTAAATGTCCAAACAGAGAAACCTTGTCCTGTTGGCATAGGAGTTACTATAGGTATTATATATGCTCCGAATGTATTAGTTGACTCATCGTATGGTCTGAGCCAAATATCCTCAAAAACTCCAGCTAAACCATTTGTTATTGGAGATGTAACCAAATGCCACATATTGCCTGTAAGGAATCTTTCAACATTATAAATTCCATTACCTGAAATTCCATTATAAACAAGCAATGAAGCATCTCCGCCAGCTGCAGATTTGATATTAAAAGTCCCGTTATTAAAAATGCTATTAAAAACAGTTATAGCTTTGTTACTTGCAATTGTAAAAACAGCTCCTGAGGTAATATTTAAATCTCCACATACAGCAGGACTAGCCTTATCCTCATAAACAACAGGAGGATGCAGATAATTTGATGGAATAATAACATTATGCTCAAAGGTAGGTACAACGCTCAGGCTCCAGTTACTTTGGTTATTCCAATCTGTATTTACTGCACCTGTCCAAATTATACAATTTGCACCATAAACATTTACCAAAATTGTTGCAGCATCGGTATATCCAATACATAAACTGGTTCCTATTCTTCTGACCCAGAAGTGAGTAGTTTCAGTTAAGGGCAATGTTGTTAATACGGGTCCTGTTTCTCCAAAAATAATATTGTCTCCAATAATCTCACCAGTACCCCATTCATAAATACAACCAGAACCTTCAGTTCCACCTATTGCTTCAAGTATTGCAATATCAGATTCACAAACTGCAGTATTGCCCACAATTGCTTGAGGTGAACTTGGAGCGATATTTATTTCAAAACTTTCATAAACAGGTGCACTCCATCCACAGCAAGATTCATATACTCGATATCTAATATTGTAAACTCCAGCAGCCAAACTGCTGATATTAAATATTGGACTTTGCTCATTAGACAAAAAGATTGGATTATTGGCATTTGTAGTAAATATTCTCCAATCATAAGCTGTTTCATTACCCCATACATCTGCAGACAATGATATTTCCATAGGCAAAAATTCCGAACAGAATAAATTGTCAGATAGATAGATTACAGGAATATCTCTATTATTGTTAACCGTTTTTATGAATCCTTTATAATCAATCGGAGAGATTAAAGAATAAAACTCATTAGCATTTTCGGCAATAACCACTGCAGATGCGGAACTAGTGTTATATGAACTACTGCTACTGTTTATATTGTTAACAAAACTAATCCCTGAAGGAATACTCCAAACTCCAGAAGCTTTCAAAATAGTAATCTCAGAATTATTACAAACATTTATAGTTTTATTATCTACCATAACAAGAGGAGTTGTTGGAATAGGAACTGAATAATTCGTTCCAACTCCCTGCTCAACTATACCAAATGCTAAACCATTTGCACCATCACGCCCTCTTCCTCCATCGCCACCTTTACCTCCGGCTCCTCCGGTTCCTCCTCCATTTGCCGAACTACATAATCCTGAATTACTATCTCCGGCTTGTCCTCCTAATCCGGTTAAACCTACTGTCCCATTTCCACCAATACCACCAGCACCAGGACTACCTAATACAATATTTAATCCATCAAGATTAGCATTTACATTAGAATTAAAGCTCCAAATTCCAAATGAACCTCCACCACCAAATCCACCTGTTCCTCCAACACCACCATTTCCTCCTCTACCTCCGTTTCCTCCAGACATTCCATCACAAAAAAGTCCATAGGACGCACTTCCGCCACCGCCGCCGCCTCCGGCACCACCACCACCATGCTCACCATTTTCTGCTTGAGCTGAAGGAATATAGAACTGTCCACTAATTAAATTAGACGTAGGTCTATCTCCGGGAACATAACTCAATCCATTTGCACCTGGATTTCCCGGACTACCATTACCTGCACGGCATCCTCCACTACATCCACTTCCACCACTTCCACCGATACCTCCTATTGCACCACCTGGCAATGTACCTCCATTGAAACCTGGACTTCCTGTATTATTTCCTGCCGGTGCTCCATTTCCGCCATTACCGAATGCTCCACCAATACCTGCTGGTGTTACACCGCTTTGCCCATTACTCGCATTACCACTGATTATTTCACATCTTACAATATTATAATCTGAACAATTGTTTAACCATAATACATAATTTGAACTACCCCTTCCACTAACAGTCATTCCATTAATATCATCTGAAGAAATTATTAAATCCTGTAAAGTCCAATCGGAAGTACCATCGGCGACTACACCAATAATGTGTCGTATATCATTACTTTCACTGGTTACTGTTGGATTTAGACCCTCGGTACTAGCTTCAAAATGGAAATGAGTATTTGCATCACTGCTTTTTGTCCAATTCGCTCCAGACACAATGTATGATCCGTCTATTATTAAATTATCTAAAAGTTTCAGTCTCTGATTCATAATATAGTTTCCTTCTGCAACTTTAATATGATTACGAGTTGGTGTAACGAGACTCATTGCTTTAGCTATTGTTTTTAAAGGAAAATCAGAATTCCCATTGAAACTATCATTGCCTGCGTCAGAAACATATATTGTATTACAAGCATCATATTGAGATTCAAAAATGCTTATTGATACACAGTCTGTTGTGTTGCATTCTCCAGATGCTCGGACAAAATAATTTGTACTGGTATTAGGTTCAATATTTAACACAGCTCCTGTTCCAATTAAATTAAGCTCATCGCAATCATCTTCAAACCATTGCCATTCAGCATTGTAACCTAAAAATCCTCCAATTACAGATAATTGTACTGATTCTCCGGGGTTAATCGCAAGTGAAGATGCTTGAATTCCATCGGCAATAACTGAGCTCGGTTTAAATAATATATTTACCGGAACCCTATCAAGACTTGAACAGTTGTTTGAATCATAAGATGCTGCCCAATATGTAGTTGTAACTGTAGGACTCACAGGAAAATCAGCACCGCTTGCAGAAATACCATAAAGACTACCGTGAGTTTCGCTATCCCACCACTGAATGTCATTGCCTAGGGAAATCGCACTTAAATTACTTTCTTCTCCAATACAAATATCTTCTAAACTTGCCTGCACATTTGTAGGGGCAGTTGGGGCAGGATTTACAAAAACTGTAACATTATCAGATTTCTCACATCCTTGGTTTGAGGCAGTAATCGTATAATTTGTAGTTATTATTGGACTTGCAATCGGATTATGAATAGACGCATCACTTAAAGATGCTGTTGGTATCCATGAATAATTAAAATGACTTTCCGGGCAAGGACCTGAAAAGCTATTTACTCTTATACGGTAATCTTCTACTTCACTATATGTAATTGAGGCACATGCATCAACATCCGGAATCGCATTGTATTGACAACGCACTCTCATTCTATATACACCGGCAGCTTGTCCTGCCGGAACAGCAATTGTCCCTGTATATACTCCTGTACCTACACCTCCAGACCAAACTGATTCTCCTGCCTGGAAAACTCCATCATTATTCCAATCTATCCAAATTCTAAATCCCTGACTGTAACTTCCTCCAGCTTGCACACTAATATTAAATGAATTTCCTGCATTAACCTCAACTATTCTTGTAGAATAATCAATATAACCATTTGGACTGCAGCCTGTATTATTACTAGTAATATTTACAATACCTCCTGAAGTAGAAAAATTTCCGATATAATCACCATCAGTACAGTTTGTTGATGACGGATTATTGCATGAAGGACTAACTGCATTACCAGTTCCTTGTTGCAGACATTCATTTAAACTTACTATTGCATTTAACTGTACAAATTCTCCTTCACAAATAGTAATATCTGTTCCTGCTAAAACACTCTCCGGCATAGAGGTATTCTTTATTGTAATAGCCGGAGACACAAATGCAATATTACCCGGTCCACAAATTCCATTATTATTTCCAAACCAACATTGACCTTCATTTACAACATCTACACGCAAATTATTACTGCCTGCGGCTAAATTTACTCCGTAAACAGGTCCTGCAACAGCATTTTTTGCTATTATAGAAAATTCATATGTAGCCTCTTCACCAGGAGCAATTGCTCCTGCACTTGTACGTAGATGATAATCAGCCCATTCATTCCATCGTATGCCAACATTTGTTGTCACACCACCTGTATTCCAAGTTTCGGTCCCAACATTTTTAATGGTTACAGAAACTATTCTTTCTTCACCTCTACACCATTCCGCAGGGTCATAGTCAAACGAAACAAATTCTGCAACATATGGATATAATACATTCACTGTTACCGGCACTCTAGTGACTGAGGGACATGAACCATCATAGGTCTCTGCCCAATATGTTGTAGTTATAGAAGGGCTTACACTAAAGTTTGCTCCGCTATTACTAGTGCCCAGCAGTGCTCCTCCACTTTCAGCAGTCCACCACCTAATTGTATTCCCTGCAGAAATCGCACTCAAATTACTGCTCTCTCCATTATTTATAGAACTTGGGTTACTAGTTACAGTTGTGGGATTTCCTGGACTTGGCAATACTGTTACTTCAGCTACGTCTTGAACACTACAGTCTGCAGTTGAAACTGTCATAGTGTAAGTTGTAGTAGTTGTAGGATTAACTGCTGGTGTGGCTGTATTTTGTCCACTAACAAAAGGTCCTCCTGACCATGAAAAGGATATTGGTACTGGTACAGAATAACTTACTGTAACGCTTAATCCCAATGTTATATTATCACAATAAGAATCGTTATCAGTTGCCTGTAACCTTATCGTTGTTCCATTTGCTTGCTGTCCATTAAAATTTACAAAACTATAAGTCCCGTCACATCTAGTTCCACCTTGTACCGTTCCATTTATAAAAATTCTATAATAATACCAGCTTGTACAACTTGGTCCAATTGATCCTGTTACTGCAATATTAGTAATTACCGCCCCGGCTGGAGCACAATTAATTGTAACTGAAGTTTGAATATTATTACAATCTTGTCCGGAAACTGAAGACGACTGTGTGCAAGACCCTGTTATTACAGGTGCTGTAGCCGATCCCAATAACTGGATTGACTGCCCATGACACAAAGAAACATTTCCTCCGGCATTTACATTTTGCGGTGTTGGATTAACAGTTACTGTTGTGTAGTTTGGACCACATTCAACAGCACTGGCAGAATTTAAAACGCGCGTACCATAAATTGTCGTACTAGTCGGATAATATGTTATCTGGTTTGACTGATTTGGAGTCATATTATTCCAGGAAGTTCCTCCATTTGTTGTAAATTGAGCAGTACCTTGATCTGCTCCTGCCGTCACCACATTGCTTGTTGTATATGTTACAATTACAGCTTCTCCCCCACAAATACTTGTTTGATTTGCGGAAACAGTACAGGTTGTACCACTTTTTATCAGAGAGATATCCGGCAAACCTGTAATACTATTTTCTACTCCCCAGTCATAAATATAATAATGAGCTTCATTGTTATCTATAATATTCGCTCTTACTGATATCCCTAGACCAATTAGGACTAGTAATATAAGTATTGATTTAAGGACATTAGCTTTCATAGTTATTTGGTTTTAGGTTACTTTATCATCTATATATTTTTATTTCAAAACTACTTTATTCTTCTACATTTGCTTATTTGTTGTTACTCTAATATAATATAGACCTTTTGCTAAGAGATTCAATATCAATAGTTATGAAAATTGTTTTCATTAACTGAACTTAATGTGATGTAAATACAACAAGTATGATACTTTGATATTGTATTCTCATAAAAAACAATTAAAAAACTTAACTCTCCCAGCTCAAATCTTTAATATTATAAATTTACTTAAATTACTATTTATACAAGATGTAAAACATTAGAATTACATTATATTATACCCTAAACTGTTTTTATTATACATATACAAGCTATATTTCTATTAATTACAATTATAACTAATACTATTTTTTCAAATCATAATACTATTTGAATATAAAAATGTATATTTGAAAAAAAACAGATATGAGTCGTACATCAAAAAAGATTTTACATGTAAATTTAAACCTTAACGTGAGAGGACTTGCACCTTCATCTACACTGGCAATAAATGAATTGAGTAATAAACTACGTTCTGAAGGGAAAAAAGTATATAAATTTGGATTAGGACAATCTCCCTTTCCAGTTCCCGAACCGGTTGTTGAAAGTTTAAGAGTCCATGCTCACGAAAAAGACTATCTTCCTGTCAAAGGATTGCCAGCATTAAGAGAAGCAATTGCAGGGTTTATATATAATCATCATAAGATTGAAAGAAATCCTGACGATATTCTTATAGGTCCAGGTTCAAAAGAACTAATTTTTATCCTGCAACTTGTTTATTATGGAGATTTAATTATCCCAACACCTTCATGGGTTTCATACTTCCCACAAGCATACATCATTGGACGACATGTACATTGGGTACCAACCAAAGCAGAAGAAGGATATAGAATAACACCTGAAAAACTTGAAATGATTTGTAGAAATGATCCAGACCGTCCAAGAATTTTAATACTTAATTATCCCTCGAATCCTACTGGGTGTACTTATCCTACAGACAGGTTAAAACAACTTGCGGCGGTGGCAAGGAAATATAATGTTGTGCTTATTTCTGATGAAATATACGGGATGATTCATCACCAAGGACAACATGTTTCAATAGCTCGCTATTATCCTGAAGGAACAATAATTAGTACAGGACTAAGCAAATGGTGTGGTGCCGGTGGATGGAGACTAGGCACTTTTATTTTTCCAAAAGAACTTCATTGGCTTCGAAATGCAATGGAAATAGTAGCAAGTGAAACATATACCTCCACATCAGCTCCGATTCAATATGCAGCTATCACAGCATTCAACGGAGGAAAATATATTGATGATTATCTTCATGATTCAAGAACAGTTTTAAAATATATAGCAAAGATAATCAGGCAAAAACTACTAAATGATAATATTGAAGTTCCAGTGGTTAATGGAGGATTCTACATATTCCCCGACTTTAGTTACTATAAAGAAAAATTAGCTTCAAAGAACATACTGACTTCAATAGATTTATGTGAAGTAATACTCAATGAAACAGGAGTCGCGATGTTGCCTGGGACAGATTTCGGACACCAACCTGAAGAACTCCTTGCTAGAATGGCTTATGTTGATTTTGATGGCGCAAACGCATTAAAAAATGCTCATATTCTAATTCAAAATGACAATAAAAACAAAGAAGATTTTATCAAACAATTCTGTCCATCGGTAATAAATGGCATTACTGAAATGATAAATTGGTTTAGAGCCTTATAAAATTTATCTTATTTTTGCTAAAACTGAGTTTTTGGCGTTTTCTAATGCCCGTTTCATCCCATTGGGATCATTTCCTCCTGCTGTTGCAACAAAAGCTTGACCTCCGCCTCCACCATTTATTGCTTTAGCAGCTTCACGGACTATGATACTTGCATTAAGATTATATTCTTTAACTAAATTTTCAGAAATCGCAACTATTATGTTTGGTTTGCCATTTATTATACTCCCTAAAGTACAAACAAAACTTTCATTCGACGACCTAATTTGAGAACATATTTCTTTCAAGTCATTTACTGATTCAACCTCAACAATATCTGTAATCAGATAAAAATTATTGTTTTTTTCAGATTTCCCAATTAGCGATTTTCTAATGCGATTTAACTCTGCCTTTCTGAAATTTTCAAGAATATTTGTCTGTTCTTCTAGTTTATTCAGAATATTTTCAACAGCTTTAAAGCTATCTTTTGGACTATTTAATGTAAATGAAATTTGTTTCAAATTATCGAATTGTTCATATATCAATTCTTCACATTTTGATCCTGTAAACGCTTCAATTCTTCGAATTCCGGCAGCAATGGCAGATTCTGTCAAAATTTTAAAAAAACCTATTTCTCCTGTTGCTCCAACATGGGTACCTCCACATAGTTCAATTGCATTGTTAAACTTTATTACACGAACTGTATCTCCATATTTCTCACCAAAAAGAGATATTGCTCCCATTCCTTTTGCATCTTCAATAGCTATTTGTCTATGCTCTTCTAAAGGAAAATTCTTACGAATCTGAGAGTTTACAATTTGTTCAACTTTTCTAATTTCCTCATCGGATAGTTTATTAAAGTGTGAAAAATCAAATCTAAGTCTATTCTCATCGACTAGTGAACCTTTTTGTTCAACGTGTGAGCCTAAAACAGTTCTTAATGCTTCATGCATTAGGTGAGTAGCACTATGATTCCTTGCAGTACTTAATCGCTTTTCCTTGTCAACAGTTGCGGTAAAAGTTGCTCTAGTTTTTTGTGGCAACTTTTCAGAAATATGAATTGTTAAATTATGTTCGGTAATTGTATTAATAATATCAATTTTTTCTTCAGATGAAAAAATGACTCCTGTATCTCCGGTTTGTCCTCCAGCTTCAGCATAAAAAGGAGTTCTATCAAATACCAATTGATATACATCTCGATTTTTATGATTTACTTTTCTATACTTAACTATCTGAATTGTAGTCTCAAGTGCATCGTAACCAACAAAACTTGTATTATCAAATTCTGAAATATTAATCCAGTCACCCGTAACAATATTTGCATCGTTTCTGCCACGTTTTTTTTGCATTGACATCTCTTTTTCAAAGCCTTCAATATCAACGCTAAACTCATTTTCTCTAGCAATTAGGTCAGTTAGATCAATAGGAAAACCATATGTATCAAACAAAATGAATGCATCTATTCCTGAAATTTGACTAATATTTTTCTTTTTAAGATCCGTGATTTTTTGTTCAAGCATCTTAATTCCCTTATCTAGCGTCCTTAAGAAAACCCTTTCTTCTTCATAAATAACTTTTTCGATAATATTTTCTTGTAATTTAAGTTCAGGGAATGCGTCTCCCATTGATTGCACCAAAGGGTTTACCAACTTATATATGAATGGCTCTTTAAAACCAAGAAATGAATAGCCATATCTCACAGCTCTTCTTAATATTCTTCGAATAACATAGCCTGCCTTAACATTAGATGGCAATTGCCCGTCGGCTATGGCAAAAGATACTGCCCGCAGATGATCTGATATAACTCTAAGGGCAATATCTGCATCTTTGTTTTCTCCATACTCAATATCTGATAATTCTGAAATTGAAGCGATAATATTTTGGAAAATATCTGTATCATAATTAGATTTTTTACCCTGTAGCACCATGCAAAGCCTTTCGAAACCCATGCCTGTATCAACATGTTTAGCAGGAAGCAATTCTAAACTAGAATCTGATTTTCTATTGTATTGAATAAAAACTAGATTCCATATTTCTACAACAAGAGGATGGTCTTTATTAACCAACTCCGAACCATCTAATATCTCTCTATCGTTGTCATCTCTCAAATCAATATGTATTTCTGAACATGGTCCGCATGGTCCTGTATCTCCCATTTCCCAAAAATTATCTTTTTTCGAACCATAAAGAATTTTATTTTTTTCAACATACTTACTCCAAATATTTAGAGCATCAGCATCCTCAGCTAATTCATCAAACTTATCGCCACCAAAAACTGTTATGTAAATACGAGATTTATCAATTTCATAAACATCTGTTAGCAGTTCCCACGCCCAAGCGATTGCATCCTCTTTAAAATAATCCCCAAACGACCAATTACCGAGCATTTCAAACATTGTATGATGATAAGTATCATGTCCAACATCCTCAAGATCATTATGTTTACCCGAAACTCTAAGACATTTTTGAGAATTTACAATTCTTAAATCTGATACTTTCCTGCTATTTAGAAAAATATCCTTAAATTGATTCATTCCTGCATTAGTAAACATCAAACTCGGATCATCTTTAATTACCATTGGGGCACTACCTATTATTTTATGTCCCTTGCTTCTAAAAAAACTCACAAATGCTTCCCTAATCTCTTTTGAATTCATTCTATTTTAGTTTATATTTGCTTTTTATTATAATTTAACTTCCATTAATTTGCAAAATTAGATTAAATTATTAAATTTGCGATTATCTTAAGATTAAAAGTAATAATATTTAAATTTAAGAATGAAGTTTTTAAAGGCAAAATATAAATTCAATCCCCAAACTCTTCAGTACGAAAAAATACGTTTTAGTCTAAAAAAGACTATAATTAAAGCTATCCCACATCTAACAATTTCAATTGGAATGGCAATCGGATTCATGTTCTTATACATGATGTTTTATGACTCACCAAAAGAAAGATTATTAAAATCAGAAAATGACTACCTAAGGAGGAATTTTAAACAAATGAGTGCCAGACTTAGTGCTGGAGAAGATTTGCTAAAAGATTTAGCTCACAGGGATAATTACTTTTACAGAATTACTTATAATCAAGATACCATTCCACTTTCTATAAGAACTGCCGGAATTGGCGGTGCAGATAGGTATAGGCATCTTGACGGTTATGAAAGTACAGATATTGTTAAGAATGTTGCGGCAAAACTCGACAAGGTAGAGAAGCTTCTAGATATACAGTCAATGTCGTATAAAGAATTATTTGACGCAGTAAAATCTCATGAGCAGTCAATAAATTCAATTCCTTTTTTACAGCCTATTCACCCAAAAGACTTAACACGAATAGGGTCATTTTATGGATACAGACTACACCCAATTCTTAAAGTTAGACAGATGCATGAAGGCATTGATTTAACTGCACCGGTCGGGACTCCCATATACGCGCCGGGAGATGGAGTTGTAATAAGGGTAGAGCAAAACCGTGGCAGACGAGGATATGGAAATCTTGTTGTTCTTGACCATGAAGTAAACGGAATAACCTCAAGATATGCTCATTTATCAACAATAATGGTAAAACAAGGTCAAAGAGTAAAACGTGGAGAACAAATTGGAACAGTTGGAAATACAGGACTATCAACATCACCCCATTTGCACTACGAAATCAGGGTAAATGGAGCTTCGGTAAATCCTTTAAGATATATGTTAACGCCATCACCTGACCAATACGATGAACTCATTTTACTTGCCAGATATCCGGGAATCAGTTTTGATTAAGATTTTTTTTCTTATTGTTCTCTTTTCATGTAAAGCATACTACCTTTCAAGCAATGATAGTATTGATTTAATTATTCCGACATTCCTAGGCAATGAAAAACGGAATTATTACGGTAGCGAAGCACCCAACAAATTGAATATAATATGGAAAACTCAGTTAGGTTGTGGTAAAACTGTATACCCAAACAAAAACAGAGACACTGTACTTATGTGTGGTGCAGGATGGACGGGGCAGCCCCTTTTAATAAAAGAAAATGATGAATTATACTTAATTCAGGGAGCTTATGATTATAATTTGAGGAAAATTAATGCAAACAATGGAAAAATTGTTTGGGAATATAGTTATGATGACGTAATAAAAAGCACCGGAAGCATTTGGAAAGATGTAACAAAACTTTCTAGTGATCCGAATAAATATGTAATTATACAAGGTTCTCGACTTGGTTTTTTCAATAACACTTTAAATTCTCAAATTCACAGCTATCGTGCAGTTTCATATAAAACAGGAAAAGAATTATGGAGATATAATGTAAGGAAAGGACCTTCTTATAGCAGAGATGTTGACGGAACTGCACTAATAGTTGATGATACATTATTTATTGGATTAGAAAATGGGTATTTTGTAAAAATAAATCCTAACCCAGACCTTGCAACAAAATCAGGAGATTATAAAAATCCTATACAATATTTAGAATTACCTTTATATGAACAAAACGACATTATCAGACATCGCAGAAATGTTATTACTGAATCTTCTCCGGCATTATTAGGAAATCATATATATATTACCAGCGGGTCAGGCCATGTCTATGGGTATAATAGAACAACCGGCACTATAGATTTTGATTTCTTTACTGGTAGTGATATTGATGGAAGTCCTGTTGTCACAAGAGACTCCTGCCTACTGATTACAATAGAAAAACAATATATACAAGGTAAGGGTGGAGTGTTTAAAATAAATCCTCGTCTAAATCCCGATTCTTGTGTAATTTGGTATTTCCCTGTTGGAGATACCCTTTTTGCGAGTTGGGAAGGTGGAATAATTGGAACTTGTGCAACTAACGACTATTATATATATCCAAATGAATTTCCTCCAAACTCTATATTCAAATCCTATATTGGCAGAATAATAACAAACTATTTAAGTAAATCGGTCAAAAACAGAAAGACAAAAAATTCTTTGGCTGCTTTTAACGCACTTGATGCTTATACTTATGTCGTAGATCAAGAGTTTGTTGATCCTGATAAATTAGTATTAGGACCTTGCAATAAAAATAAATATCCGACTCCACAACTTGTTTTTAAATATAAAACCGGACCATCAATATCAACACCTATTTTCACAGAAAACAAATTGATTGCCGTAACTTACACAGGCACTTACTTATTTGAATATGATTATAACTGTAATTTCAGACTTATTGACAAATCATTTGTAAGCGGTGAAGCCACTCCTATTGTTTACGATAAAAGAATGTTTATCGCATCCCGCGACGGATATCTTTATTGCTTGGGAAACAAATAGGGAATGAAACTGTTTTAGTTTTAAATGAAAAGTTTTACATTCCATATAATTATTTTTGTGTTAAGTTTCAATATGATTTCATGTGTAAATTATGAAAAACCATTGAAATTAAAAAAATCAGGATTGCAAATCCCAATAGCAAATGACACATTGGTATATTACCGGCATGATTGCTGTTTCGCAATTGCCATAGATATTAAGTATCCAAAAACAGAAGCAATAGGAACAATTTTAATGTTGCAAGCTTATAACATACCTCATAACATATGGTGCGAATTGACTGATTTTTGCAAACTCGCTATTGAAAGAAATTTTGTTATAATAACACCCAATTTTGGAAACTCTCTATACTTGGAAGCCACTTATCCTGAGACAAGTATAAATCAATCAAAATATCCATGTATTGATGTAATAACTGAAATGATAATTCCTGATATCCAGAATCAATTTGGGTTATTAGTTGAAAATCAAAATAACTTTATTGCAGGATTATCATCCGGAGGACGTGGAGCAATTTTAATTCCAGCTATGGCACCTGATATTTTTATTGCATCTGCTAGTATTTCAGGATTTATTGACATTAATTTCCAAAAAGAAAAAACAATGTTCATTGATGCATTAGGCGAGTACTCGATATTTCCAGAAAGGTGGGACAAAGAAATAGAAATAAACAAAATTAGCAATTACAATACACACCTTTATATTGCACATGGACTTGCAGACACTGTATCTAACCCAAAACAGAGCATGATTTTTTTCGAAACATTATCTAATATGAAACCTAATTTGATTGTAAATGATAATTTTCCTGTAAATGAAACTCATGGTTTTTCGTTTTGGAGAAAGGAAACAGAAAACATATTGAACTTTTTTGAAAGTTTCATTGAGAATTAAGAAATAGTTTATATTTGAATTCTCTACTTCTTAAAAATAAATTACACAGCCAGCACAAGAAAGATAAATCCAATGATATGATTCATTCGAAACTGCTCTGTTTTAAAGAATAATAAGGAAAAAATTACAAATACTACATGTAGTTATTGCATCTTGAATTACTTTTAGCTCAACAAGAGAAAACGGACCACCGTTACCCTGATAACCAATTAGGTTTGCAGGAACCTGAAACACATATTCAAATAGTGCTATACCCCAACTAACCAGCACAATACCAAACATTGACAATTTTGAAAACCAAGTCATCTGACCAAATTTTTAATGTACGTACCATGCAAAAGTCATGAATGTATTTGACATAACCAGAAGCAAAATTGCATAAAATAATCTCATATATTTCAAAATAGCCGCGCAAAATTAAAAATCAATTTAACATTATAATATTCAATTATATAATTACTAACCTATCAAGATCTTTTGTAATTCTATTTAGTTGTTATCTAACACAAAAGCTAATTCCATTACATTTATTGGTGAGAAACAGAAATTTTCCAGGAAACTATTGAATCAATTATAATAGCCAATATTTAATCTTAATTTATGCTATGCAAATATTTCGAACTGAGAGAAAAAGAAATTAGCTTCGATAAAGGCATTATCATCAGAATCAGAACCATGAACAGCATTCTCCTGAATTGAGAGTGCATGTTTTTTTCTTATAGTTCCATCTTCCGCTAGGGCAGGATTAGTATCGCCGATTAGCCTTCTGTAATCCTCTACAGCATTTTCTTTTAATAAAACTGCAGCAAGAACAGGTCCTGAAGACATAAATTCAACCAAATCGTTATAAAACGGACGATCTCTATGCACCTCATAGAATTTTGCAGCCTGCACTTTAGACATTCGAGTTAATTTCATAGCGACAACCTTAAACCCGCCGGCATTGATATCATCTAGAATTGGAATTAGTTTCCCAAATTCAATCGCCCGAGGTTTAATCATTGTAAAGGTAAAACTTCCTTTTTCCATTTTTCTCGTATTAAAATTAATAACCTAGTAATAAACCACTACCACCAATAATAAATCCAACTACAATATTTATTGCCTTCATAGCAAAAAAGCTTCTTTTAGATTCGGCAAGTAAAGGCAAAGAACCATGTCCATCCTGAACAATGCTACTTGCGATTAGAATGCTAAGAGGTATCTGACCATAGGCAAACAAAACCAAAAACAATAAATGAGGACCAGATTCAGGAATTATTCCAATTATCAGAGCGATAAATAATACCAGCCACATATTATCATATATCCATTCCCCAAAATCGTAATAAGTAAAAACCAAATTTAAGATTATCATGATGCCTGCAGTCCACAAAAGTATTTTGGGAAGATGCTTTATTATCAAATGCTTCCATAGATGAATCTCAACAAAATGCTCCCCGGAGAAAATCACAATTAATAAACAAATTAGAGCTATTAATATAATTGATAAAGCAATCCAGTCAATGTTTAATCCATTTTTAGAATGCTTTGCCTCATCAGAATTGGAGCACTTATCATGATCATGTGAATGCGAATGGTCATGATTATGATCGTGTGCGCAGGTATTAAAATCAACTCCTGAATTATCAGCCATTTTCTGTACACTTTCAGGAAGTTTAAATAAAATATTATGACCATGAGCATGCATTATCCATCCTAAACTTGCACCAATAACTGTAAAAATCAAACCAATCATTAATATCATTCGCTTTACTGAAAATTTAAAATTCTTCAGACTAAATAATTTAACATCAGAAATTGTGCATTTATTTCTATGAATTTGAAACTTGAATGTTTTTAACCTCCCGGGCATAAATCTACCCAAAATTTTATCTGTTAAAAGTCCTGTAACAATAGCTGCGACAGTCATCACTCCAAAAATAATCCACACCTTATCAGGGATAAGTGCAAACATAAAATAAGCCTCATCACCTGAAGTTGCAATCATTGCTGCTACAAGTGCACCAAAAGAAATAACACCATGAGTATATAAAGAAACGACAGTGAACGCACCCATACATCCGGGAAGTAACCCAAGCAAAACACCAATCAAAACCTGAGAGCCTTTTGTTTTTCTTATTTTGTCTGTAAATCTACCTTTAGTCCAAACATTTACAAACTCAATAAGCAACATCATCATAACTACAAAGCTTGTAATTAATAAAGTTTGCTGTATAATGCTTAACCAATTCATAACTTCAAAACTAATTCTTTAATACTCTTTCATCTTCAATCGACACTGCTATAATTTCTATTCTTCTTTCTCTGCTAGCTGCCGGGCTATATATAGAATTTCTTGGATCATTCGGATCTGCACTAACACCAGCTGCTGCCATAGTTTTTCCAAATGCTACAAACTCAAAGCTAATTTTTCCATCTTCAATATAATTCAAAAAATAAGCATCATCATATTGATAAAAAAAGTTGACTAAACTGGAAATTCTTCTTTTTGAAAGATTAATATTATATTCTGCAGTATTCAATGGACTTGTATAACCCTTTATTGTAATTGCAATCTTCTGGTCTTCTTCCAACAATTGTTTAATCAATTCAGTAAATTCAACAAGTTTATTATAGTTCGCTTCTACAATTTCGGCGAAAAAATAATTTATGCTATCAATGGCAGCATCCCTTTCACTTCGTCTAAGTCCTCTTGAGAAAACTGTTCGAAACTCATCCTTCAATGAGATATAAGCATAATAACTGTCTGAATAATTTATTTCTGTTACAGTATCCCAAGAACGGGGTAAAGGTTGGTCGTTATGAAAATACAATTCTATTGGCACAAGAAGTTTTGTTTTACCTGTAATCATTTCTATTCGCTGATTTTCAATCTTTTGCTCATCTATAATTTCGTCTAGGCGATAAAAATAAATGTCGTTACAACAACTTTGATGACTTAAGGCTAAAGATCCTTTTCTATTGCTTGTCCATACAGCATAACGTGCCTCATAAAACTTCTTATAATAAAAGTCATTCTGAGCAGTATTTACAGGATATCCAAGATTCACAGGAGGTTCCCAGATATGGAAATTACCCTTAATACTAAATATATCATAGCCTCCCATTCCTTTATACCAGTCGGAACTAAAATATAACAGAGAATCTCTAACATCAAAAAAAGGAGTAATTTCATTTCCTACAGTATTTATTGTAGAAGTAGTATCAAAAAACTCTCGGAAACGATTATCTGTCAAAAGTGGCCTTCCAAGATTACGAATAATGCCATAAGTTCCATCAGGCATTATTTCACAAAACCAAATGTCATAACCTCCTTCTCCATCAGGTCTATCAGAAGACCATAACAAAATATCAGTAATCCCATGTCTTTCGGCAATAAACGGATGTATAGAATTATAATTTATTACATTAATTTTTTCAGGCAGCTTCTGAGGATAACTCCATTTTCCGTTATTAAAGTCATACTCTGATTTATAAATATGGCTTTCACTTTTATAGGATTTGAGCATTGCGGAAAAATACATATTTCTACCATCCTGAGTAATAAAAGGGTTTGCTATATCGTAATCAGGCATGTTTATTACTTTCTCAAATTCTTTAACTGGAGAAAATATGCTGTCTTCAATAATAGAATAAAAAATTCTAGACCTATAATCTCTTGCAGAATCTAGTTCTGGTCTAATTGAACTAAAGTAAAATAAAGAATCCCTTACAAAACCGGGAGAAAACTCACTATATATGGTATTTACTTTATTATCGAAATTTTCGACTGTATTTCCGGTAGGTCTGTTCAGCATTTTCCATGCATATTCACAGTATAGAATTTCAAGTTTTGCCCTGTTTACAAGAATATTATTTGTCTGAAGTTTATTCTCCTCATAATATTTATTGAAAAAATATTGAGCTTTAATATATTCTTCATTCGCTTTTTCCATCTGCGCAAGATAGTACAAAGCCTCAGGATAAGACTTTAGCACATTGTCAACCAATATCTTATAATAATATCGCGAATTAATATAGTCATTATCCAAACGAAATGCTTCAGCAGTTTTCCATACGATATCATACATCCTGCTATTAAACTCAAGTGCATGTTCATACAATAAGGCTGCACCATAATAGTTTTTTTCGGCAAAAGCCTTATCTGCTGTAACAATAATATTTGCAAGTTCCCTGTCCTTGTTTTGAGAGAAAACCCCAATGCAAATAAAAAATGTAAAAACAAAATATAAAATGCGACTTCTCATTTAAATAAAATCAGGACATTTTCTATAATATGGAATCTCAAATGGTCTTGGTTTCATGATAATATAAATTAAGGAAAACTCAACACCTCCTTTACCCCTACTAATTTGACTTAGTTTTGAGATATTAATATCATAACTCATTGTAAGTTTAACATTTTGATAATCGACACCCATAATAAAAACTCCTGCATCTGAAGTTCTAAACACAGTGCCAATATAAATTGATCTAAATGTTAATGGGTTATAGTCAAACCTAAAAAGTCCACCTAGTAATATCTCTTTATACTTTTGCTGATGCATAACTAGCAAATATGGCTCTACCCATAAATCATCTCGAATATTATATTCTGCCCTCAGATTATAAACCCATCTTATAGGCAGATAAGCTTCAGAACCTTCATAAAAACTCTTCCCCGGTCTGTTAATATTGTTTGCAGAAAAACCAAACCCAAAATTAAAAGCTGAATCAATTAAATATTGAAAATTCACACCTGCATTTAATCCAAAGTAGTTAATTTTATCAAACTGCCATACTTCCTGAGGGTCTGCAAATGGATCAAACTGATCAAAAATATATTGACTGCCAAACTGTAAGAGAGTAAAATCAATTGAGTTAAAAGTGTATGCAAATCCTATCCCAATACCAAATTGCATTTTTCTTTCTGCATCTAAATACTGAGAATATGAAGATGAAAAAACAAACTGATTTGTACTTAATCTACCATCTCCAGATAGATCGTTATTTATCTGAAGTCCTGCTCCTATTTTAGACGAATTGTTAAATATATTTTCAAATCCTGCATCAACTGATCCGGAAAACGTTGAATATGCATTAGTAAAACTAGTCCATTGATTTTTGTGATTCAGGACAAACCGATAATCACCTTCAAATAAACCTGTATTCACGGGATTCATATTTAGTGGAGAATTCCAAAACTGACTAAAATGTATATCTTGTGCAGCTACCAAGTAACAAAACACTTGCATTGTTAATAATATAACTATGCTTTTCAGACTCATTTATTTAGATTTTACCGTAAATATAAGAATAAATACATTACTAAAATATCTGAACTATTTTGTTTTATAAAAATCTTTGTTCCTATGAATTGTCTACTTTTCGTTTTAACCTGCATATTATCAGGTTTAAACTAAGAATCACAAGAATAATTACAGAAAATACTAGAGACATTCTAGCTAAATAATCTCCGTATTTAACATAAAAAGTAATTTTATAATTTGCATTTATTTTTTGCCGTATCGCACCTCGAGTATCCCATGGAAGAGATTCAATAATGTCACCTCTCTGATTAATAAATGAGCTGATTCCTGTATTAGCACTTCGTGCAATACTACGCCTAGTTTCTACTGCTCTGAGTCTTGAAAACGAATGATGCTGTCTATATCCAGGGGTATCTTTCCACCAACCGTCATTTGTAATAACAAAAAGAAGTCCTGCTCCATTTAAAACCCATTCGGCAACAAAGCCACCATATACAGATTCGTAGCATATTGGAACACCTACTCCTATTCCCTTATCTTCATTAATCATAAGACTTCTTTCATCTTGTGTACCATGACTTCCTGTCATCCCTCCAAAGTCGAGCATAAAATCTGATAAAAATCCTAAAACATTAGGATAAGGCAACATTTCCACTCCCGGCACAAGTTTACTTTTATGATAAATTTGAATATTTAAGCTTGTATCAAACTGTAAGGCTGTATTATATACATCGTAAAAATGTTTAGTACTACCATATCTTCTGGCAGTTTTAGTTTTGCCATCACCGTAGAGATATAAATTTCTAGTATCTGCTCCTGTAATAAATTTTGCTGAAGGATAATTAGTTAAAAAACTCCTCAAATAAATTATACCTCGATCCTCATTTAAATCCTCTTCCCACATTCCATTCGGAATTGCGGTTTCAGGGGCGACAAAATAATCTACATTATTATCTGCTTTCGATTCTGCTAATTGACCTAGAATAACAACTTGATCCATAACCGGAGTTGAAAACTTCTCGTGATAAGAATCAATATTGGGCTGAATTATTACAACATCAACAGGATTTAAAGTCTCACTATAAGTAGAATATCTTACTATAGAATAAGTTATTGGAAGAAATAATAATACAAATGTTATTATAGAATATTTAAGAATTGTTCGCTTAGGAATTCCCAAGATAAAAAACCTAATAATCTCAAAAATAAATAGATTTAATACTAAAACCCAAACGCTTCCTCCCAAATGACCTGTGAATTCGTACCATTGGATTAAGTTAACATTATTGGCAAAAGCATTTCCTAAAATCAGCCAAGGCCAAGAAAGTTGACTATTCATGAACAGAAACTCGAAACTAATCCAAAAAGTAACGAAGGCTAAATATCCCAATCTTCGTCCAAAGTTAATAACACTTATATAAAATAAAAAAAACACCAAACTCATAAACAATGATGAAATGACAACTGCAGCAATAGCTCCGGGTATAGTCGCATGATAAATCCACCAAGTATTAATTATATTCCATATAACAACAGTAAGCAGGCTAAATGACCAAAACCTTGCTTTGCCCTTATTTTTATAATGATTTAATAAATTCTCCATTACAAATAGTAATGGAATAAAACCAATTAGAATAATCCAACCTATTTCCAACTGCATCCAGCCAAGACTTAAAATTAGCCCACTTAAAATACTTAGTAATATTTGTTGAACAAAATTCAATTTCATAATTAATAGTT